>OGYV01002179.1_pt1 | contig 13221 bp, 8 predicted proteins | sample 1576651 | NCBI WGS metagenome assembly OGYV01 (sample SAMEA3541570, study PRJEB24748) | human gut metagenome | biome: human gut; feature: human-associated habitat; material: faeces | place: China | collected 2012
CTGCGTTCGTATTTTGCAGACTGAGATGGGCTTGACAGAAACGTTGCTTTAGGCAGAACCCCTCTCCGTCATCGCTGCGCGATGCCACCTCTCCCCTAGGAGAGGCTTTTCTTGCCCTGCCGGCAATTCACCTTGTCTCCCAGCGGAGAGGCTCGGTCGCCTTTACTTTTATTATCTTCTTGCCTTAGCCGGCTCAATATTAACCTTATACCCCTTGATAAAGTTCTTGTTCATCGCACCGATAACCTTTTCGGCTACATCCTCCGGTACTTCAACAAAGGTGAACTTATCATAGATATTGATCAGACCGATATCACGTGCCGGAATGTCTGCTTCGATAGCAATGGTGCTGACAATATCCTTAACCATAATCTTCTGGCTGCGGCCGATGTTGATGAACAGGCGCACCATGCCGGGACGGCCGCCGGTGTTGCGCAGGTCCTTGGACAGGATATCCTCCTGCGGAGCCTCCAGAGCCTTAATGCCCTCCTGCATCAGCTTCAGAGCTGCGGCAGCAACTTCTTCCGCACTGTAATCATCCAACAGGCTTTCGGCAATCGGCATATAGTCATGATATGCGTTCAGCTCCAGCACAGTCTGCATCTTGCTGATAATTTGGTCGCGCTGACGCTCGATAACGTTAGCAGCAGTCGGCAGCTGACGGCGTTGGATTTTAGTCTTGACGGTACGCTCAATCAGCTTCAGCTGACGGAACTCACGCGGAGTGATGAAGGTCATAGCTACGCCGGTGTTGCCTGCACGACCGGTGCGGCCGATGCGGTGAACGTAGCTTTCCGGATCCTGCGGAATATCAAAGTTGATAACGTGGGTGATGTTGTCAACGTCGATACCGCGGGCAGCAACGTCGGTAGCAATAAGCACATCGACAGCACCCTCGCGGAATTTCTTCATTACGCGGTCACGCTGGTTCTGGCTCAGGTCACCATGCAGGCCCTCAGCCATGTAGCCACGGCTGGAAAGTGCGATAGACAGGTCGTCAACACCCTTTTTGGTACGGCAGAAGATAATCAGCTTGCCGTCGATTTCTGCGTCCAACAGACGGCACAGGCCTTCAATCTTATCCTTTGTTTCGAAATAGTATTGCTCAATCAGAGGCACAGTCAGCTCTTCCTTGGAAATGGTTACATTCTTCGGCGCCTTCATGTACTTCTTGGTCAGGCTCAGAATCGGACGAGGCATGGTTGCGGAGAACAGCAGAGTCTGGCGTTCAACCGGCAGGCTGCGCATAATTTCTTCGATATCATCAACAAAGCCCATATCCAGCATTTCGTCAGCCTCGTCCAGTACCAGGAATTTGATATGATCCAGACGGATAGTGCCGCGGTTGATATGGTCAATCAAACGGCCCGGGGTACCGATAACAATCTGCACATTGTTGCGCAGCGCACGGATCTGGCGTTCAATCGGCTGGCCGCCGTAAACAGGCAGCGCACGCACGCGGCGGGTACGGCCGATTTTGCCTACTTCTTCCGCAACCTGAATAGCCAGCTCACGGGTCGGAGTCATAATCAGCGCCTGAATATGCTTGAAGTCGGTAATTGCCTGCACCAGAGGAATACCGAAGGCAGCGGTCTTGCCGGTACCGGTCTGTGCCTGGCCGATAACGTCGTTACCTTCGAGCACCAGGGGAATAGTAGCGGCCTGAATTGGAGAAGGCTCTTCGAAGCCCATGTCAGTCAGGGCGGTTACAATTTTTTTGTCCAGCTCTAAGCTGCCGAACATCTCTTTTTGAATGGTCATTAATGTTTATCCTCCGTATTGTTTTTTTCTTCTAATAATTTATCAATAGCCATGGAAATAGCTGTCTGAGCTATTCTCAGCTTATTTTCTGTTCTTGTAGACATAAAACGGTGCTCCTGGCAATATACCACGTTGTCAGTGGCAACGGCAATATATACAAGGCCTACCGGTTTGCCCTCGCTGGCTCCCGGTCCGGCGTTGCCCGTAATGCTCACACCATAATCACTGCCCAGCTGCTTGCGTACGCCCAGCGCCATTTCGCAGGCGGTTTCACGGCTGACAGCGCCGTATTTGGCCAGCGTATCTGCCTGCACATTAAGCAGCTTCTGCTTAGCCATGTTAGTGTAGCTGACGATGCTTCCCAGCAGATATTCACTGCTGCCCGGCACATCCGTAACCAGGCTGCTGGCAAGACCGCCGCTGCAGGATTCCGCAAAGGCAATAGTTTTGCCCTGCTTCAGCAGCTCCTGCCCTAAGCAGGCCGCCAGAGTAGCATCATCCACACCGTATATATAATTATCAACGCTCTTGCGTACCTTGGCTTCCATAGCGTCGAGCAGCTTGACTGCCTCTTTATCATTGGCAGCCTTCGCCGTAAGCCTGATGAGAATTTCACCGTAGCGGGCATAAAGCGCAATCGTCGGATTGGTCTGCGCCATAATCAGCTCGTCGAGCTTGGCAGCCACCATAGATTCGCCGATACCGCGCAGATGCAAGGTGCGCGACATGATAATGCCGTGCTTGCTGAAGCGCTGTAGCATTCGCGGCAGCAGCTGCTTTTCGCACACATCCGTAAGCTCGCTCGGAGGTCCGGGCAGCATAATGAAGATTTTGTCCTTATATTCCAGCCACAGTCCGGGAGCGGTACCCACATCGTTCTGCAGTACCTCGGCCCCGATGGGCACATACGCCTGCTTCTCGTTATTTTGCGAAGGGCAAAGTCCCTTCTTGGCAAAATATGCATCTATGCGTCCCCACGTATCCAAATCGAGATAGCCTTCAGTATGACAAACCTCCATCACTATCTCCTTGGTAATATCACCGCGCGTCGGTCCCAGACCGCCGCTGGTAATGATGATATCGGCGCGCTGCATGGCCTGCTCCAGCACTGCGCGCATACGCTCCGGATTATCTCCGACCGTAGTGTGATATAAAACATCAAAGCCTATATTATTCAGCTTGCGGGATAAATACTGCACATTGGTGTTTAAAATTTCACCCAGCAGCAGCTCCGTCCCGGTAGTAATGATTTCAACCTTCATCCTGCTGTCACCCTCTCACCGGTTATTTTGACTCATACAGCAACGTTAAACCAGCTCTGCCACCATTTCATAGGTAAAGCCTTGCAGAATACGCACTCTTACCATCTGGCCTACCTCCAGCTCGGCGGCATTTTCGATAAAGATGTTGCCGTCGATATCAGGTGCCTCGTGATAGGAACGTCCTACCGCAAGAGCGGGGTTTTCTTCATCAAAGCCTTCGACGATAACGTCCAGCTCCTCATCCTCGCGCTCCTGATGGATTTCTTCGGAAATACCTGCCTGCAGCGCCATCAGCTCATGATAGCGGTTTTCCTTAACCTCAGGCTCAATCTGGTTTTCCATAGCGCCGGCCACAGTACCCTCCTCTTGGGAATACTGGAACACGCCTGCGTTTTCAAAGCGCTGCTTTTCAACAAAGTCCATCAGCTCCGCAAAATCCTCATCGGTTTCACCGGGGAAGCCCACGATGAAGGTAGTGCGGATAGTAATGCCCGGAATACGCTCACGCAGCTTGGCCAGAAGTTCTTCTACCTGCGCACGTGTATCGTAACGGTTCATGCTTTCCAGCAGTCTGTCGCTGGCATGCTGCAGAGGAATATCAATGTACTTGCACACCTTGTCGCATTCGGCGAAGGCTGCAATCAAATCGTCCGTAAAGTTGTTGGGATACAGGTACATAACGCGGATCCACTCGATTCCCTCCAGCTCGTTGAGATCACGCAGCAGCTGCGGCAAAAGCAGCTTGCCGGTAAGGTCCTCGCCGTAGCGGGTAGTGTCCTGCGCAACTACAATCAGCTCCTTGACGCCGTGAGCAGCAAGGCTTCTTGCCTCTGCCATAACCTCATCATAAGGACGGCTGGTGTAGGGACCGCGCAGCTGCGGAATAATGCAGTAGGAGCAGCAGTTGTCGCAGCCCTCGGCAATTTTCAGATACGCCATGTAATCAGGCGTAGTCAGCATTCTGGGCGGAGTCTGTACATTTTTGCTTTCCAGCTTCTGCAGATGCTTTACGCGCTTGCCTGCCAGCACCTGGTCGATAACCCAGCCGATATCGGTAAAGCTGTCGGTGCCGACGATAGCGTCAACCTCCGGCATGCTTTCGAAAAGCTCATCTGCATAGCGCTGGCCGAGGCAGCCTGTCATAATCAGATATTTGCAGCTGCCCTCCTCCTTATATTGCGCCATTTGTAAAATTGTGCTGATGGATTCCTCCTTCGCACTTTCGATAAAACCGCAGGTATTAACAATAATCAGTTCGGCATCTGCGGGATTATTGGTAATCTCCAGCTGCTTATCCTTGATAATACCCAGCATAACTTCAGAATCTACCAGATTTTTGGGACAGCCGAGGCTGACCATACCTATTTTCATTCTTTACCTCCAAAACCTGCTGCCCTCACCCAAGCCGTCGGGACAGCAAGCAAGAGCACAAATCATTATAATCTAATTCACTATTCACTGATGACTAATCACCAGCCACTAACAACTATTTACTGAATCTAACCTTACTCAGCCACTTATTTGTCAGGCCATCCTGCTTAACAGGCTCCAGATAACTGCTGTTGAGCCAGATTTTATCGCCATCGGCGGCAGCCTCATCAAAGCCGCGCAGGAACAGAAACAGATAGCCTGTAGCATTTTCCTGTGCTATCGCCTGCACCTGCTCGCTTGTCAAAAGCCATTCCATAACCTTCAGGCCCTGCAAATCATCTGTAGTATTCTTAAACAGGCCTACGCAGAAAAGATTGACCGGCGTACCTTCCTTGGGATAGACAACATAAGCGGGAAATTTATTTTCCAGATATTTAAACACGTAGCTTTGTCTGGTAATAGCCACATCCGCATCACCTACCGCCGCCATGCGCACAGGTGTAAAGGGAAACTTGGAATATTGCCCGATAAAGCGGTTGATATTGCCTAAATACTCCAGCGATTCATCCTCGCCGAAGCGGTCTGCCAGACCTGCCAGAAAGTTTTGCGTGCTGTTGCTGTCGGATAAATTTTCCAGAGCAATGCGCAGCTGTTCTTTCCCTGCCAAATCCTGCCAGCTGCAGATATTTGCCTGGCCGACAGTACGGGCGTACTGCTGGTTGACCAGAAAAACTATCGGATCATAGAAAACGCCGTACCAGCTTAAATCCGCATCACGGAACTTCTGCGGCAGTCTGTCGCCATCGGCAAAGGCCACAGGCTTCAGCCTTCCCTGACGCTTCAGGCCGGCAAGCGTGCGCTGCTCGGCCAGCACAACGTCCGGCAGCTCCCCGCCGGGCTTCAGCTCGTAAATAGCCTTCAGCTGCAGCTTAGCCTTCTGCTCCTTGTTGAAGGCATCCACCAGATTTTCAGTAAATTTATTATCAAGCTCGGAATACAGGATAACGGTTTTTGCCCCTGCGTTCTGTACAGGAGCAGGCTGCTCACCGCAGCCTCCCGTCAGTATTCCGGCCAATATCAGCACTAAAAAGATACAACGGATCATCTCATCCCTCCGTTACTATCTGCGGCGCTTATCCTCACGCCTTTTTCCACCGGCACTGCCTGAAGCGGTACTGCGCGTTGCATTACGCGCTCCAATGCCAGTAGCACTGCGGGTTGCATTACGCGCTCCACTGCCCGTTGCATTACATTTCGGGCCGCGAGAAGCATCACGCTTCGCGCCACGCACTCCGCCGTGCTGTTCCTGCTCCGTATACAGCAGGCATTTATGTCCGCTGCCCACGAGGTCCATGCGTCCTGCCTTCTGCAGCGCCTCCAGCACCAGCTTACGGTTACGCGGAGCACGGTACTGCATCAGCGCACGCTGCATTGCCTTATCATGCGGATTGCGGGCAACAAATACGGTTTCGCCGCTTTCCGGGTCGATGCCGGAATAATACATCGCCGTCGCCGCACTGCCGGGAGTAGGAATAAAGTCCTGCACCTGCTCCGGATTGTGCTTGATGTCACGCAAAAACTCTGCCAGCTCAATGGCATTGTTCAGCGTGCAGCCCGGATGGCTGGAAATAAAGTACGGCACCAGATATTGCGGCAGGCCGATTTCTTTATTTTTTTGCGTAAACATGCGCATAAACTTCAGATAAACTTCCTTGCCGGGCTTGCCCATACGCGCCAGAACCTGCGGCGCGATATGCTCGGGCGCTACCTTCAGCAGACCGCTGATGTGATAACGGCACAGCTCGTCCAGAAATTCCTGCTTTTTATCCGCCAGCAGATAATCATAACGGATACCGCTGCGGATAAACACCTTCTTGACTCCCGGTAAAGCACGCAGCTTGCGCAGCAGAGCTATATAATCGCTGTGGTCGGCATCAATATTGGGGCACGGCTTGGGAAACAGGCACTGCCTGTCCTTGCACACGCCGTATTTCAGCTGCTTGGCACAGGAAGGATGGCGGAAGTTGGCCGTAGGGCCGCCGACGTCATGGATATAACCCTTGAAGCCGGGAAGCTTTATCAGCAGCTTTGCTTCACGCAGAATAGATTCATGGCTGCGCGCCTGAATGATACGTCCCTGATGCGCATGAATAGCGCAGAAGGAACAGCTGCCGAAGCAGCCTCTGCTGCTTACCAGGCTGAACTGAACCTCCTCCAGCGCTGCTACGCCGCCCTTGGCGTCGTAGCTCGGGTGCCACTGACGCATATACGGCAAATCGTAGATAGCGTCCATCTCCTCCATCGTCAGCGGGAAGATGTTCGGATTCTGTACGATATATTTCTTCTGTCCCTTTTGGACTACGATTTTGCCATAAAACGGGTCCTGCTCCTTGCTCTGCAGCTTAAAGGCTCTGGCAAATTCCTTGCGGTCGTCCTTGATAGCCTTCCAGCCCGGAAGCTCCACATATTCATCATCGGGCAAACTGTCAGACAGATACGCCGTACCGCGGATATAATGCAAATCCTCAGCGCTGGCACCGCCTGCCAGATAGTCGGCAATTTCCATAATCTGCTTTTCGCCCATGCCGTAAACCAAAAGGTCCGCACCGCTAGACTCCAGAATAGAAGGCAGCAGCTTGTTTTCCCAGTAGTCGAAATGCACAAAACGGCGCAGGCTGGCTTCAATACCGCCGATAATTACAGGCATATCGGGCCATAGCTGCTTGACGAGCTGCGCATAAACGGCCGTAGCATGGTCGGGACGCTGTCCCACTGCACCGCCTGCGGTATATTTGTCGACAGAACGCTCATTTTTGGCTGCCGTATAACGGCACAGCATGGAGTCAAGGTTGCCGCCGGAAATAAGCACGCCCAGTCGCGGCTTGCCCAGCTCTGCCATATATTCTGCTTTATCCCAACGCGGCTGGCACAGCATAGCTACCTTGTAGCCCTGCGCCTCCAGCACGCGGCAGATTACTGCCGGACCGAAGGAGGGATGGTCTACATAAGAATCGCCGCTGATAAACAGAAAGTCAAGCTGCTCCCAGCCACGCTCGGCAATTTCCTGAGCGGAAATCGGTAAAAACTGTTTCATGAAAAACTCCTGAACAAATTATTATTTCTTCTTATCGGCCTTCACTTCGCCGGCAGCCTGCGGCTGCTGCGGCTCAGCCGGCTTAACCTCAGCCTGCGGCTTCGGTCCTTCTGCCTTCGGCGCAGGTGCGGCTGCAGCGGGCTGCGGGGCTGCTTCCTCTACTGCGGCAGCAGGTGCGGCCTTGGTTTCAGGCTCGGACTTCGGTGCAGCCTCCTCTGCCTTAGCTGCGGCTGCAGGCTGTGCGGGAGCGTTGCGCAGATAGGTCTTGACGGCCACGCCATGCTCGCCCTTCAGGTCAACAGCCTCGCCGTTCACCTTAATGCGTACAACGCCGATATTGCCGTATTTGATAATCAGCTTATCCTTAGCCTCAAAATGCTTGCTTTCCTTAGCATGCAGAATGCCGGCAAAAAGCTCCTTGCCGTCGGCACTTGCCTCCAGCCAGCAGTCACCCTCGGCCTCCAGGTCAACGGTAACCTTGTCCAGCACTGCGGGTGCTTTAGCTTCGGGCTTAACCTGCTCAGTCTGCTTTGCCTCATCCTTAGGCATATTTTTAAAATAGTTAATGGTAGCGGGAATAGCAAAATAGCCTGCCGTGAGCACCGCTACAGCTGCTAAGCCTGCCAGACACTGCTTCATTGGCAGCTTCGGCAAGCCCGGCATTTCAAAGCGGCCTGTACCGCTGCCGATATCACGCTTATCCTTCAGCTGTATATTGAGGCGGACTTTTTCCACCTCGCGGATACCCTGGCTGCGTACAGCCTCTGCCGCCATACCGGCAGCACTTGCTTTATATTCATTAACAAGCTCCGGACCGTTCAGTCCCAGATAATTACCGTAGTTGCGGATTATTCCCTTCAGGAAAACCTCGCCCGGAGTCTTGTCATATTCGTCATTTTCTACAGCCTGCAGATAACGGCTGCGGATACTGGTAGCCTTTTCGGCATCAGCCAGGGAAATACCCTTGGCCAGTCTTGCTTCTTTCAAAATTGCGCCGACAGTCTTTTCCTTATCATCCATTTCGCCTGCACCTCCGCTTATTCACGGCGCAGGAAGCGTTCCTCTGCTTCCTTACGCGACATTATAACCTCTCGTGGCTTGCTGCCTACGGATTGACCGACAATGCCCAGCTCCTCCATAGTATCTACCAGACGCGCCGCACGCGTATAGCCTATGCGGAAGCGTCGCTGCAGCATGGAGCTTGATGCCTGCCCCATATCCAGCACAAGGCTCAGGGCATCCTCAAAAAGCTCATCCTCTGCAGGCGCATTGGAGCCTGCATCCTCGGCATTATGGCCTTTATTATCACATTCCAGCTCCTGCTCTGTTACTTCTTCGCTGTAATTTACAGGAATGGACTGCTTGATAATGAAATCTACTATTTTATTCAGCTCATCATCGCTGACGAAGGCACCCTGTACACGCACAGGCTTGTTGTAGCCCATGGGGTAAAAGAGCATATCGCCCTTGCCCAGCAGCTTTTCGGCACCGCCCATATCAATAATGGTGCGCGAATCTGTCTGCGAGGATACGGCGAAAGCAATACGTGAAGGAATATTCGCCTTGACGATGCCTGTAATAACATCTACGGACGGACGCTGGGTTGCCAAAATCAGATGGATACCGGCAGCGCGGGCCTTCTGTGCCAGGCGCAGGATAGCATCCTCCACATCAACCTTGGCTACCATCATCAGGTCTGACAACTCGTCGATGATAATTACGATATAGGGCATCTTTTCGTCGGCCTGCGCGTTATAGGTTTTGATGTCACGCACACGGCTGTCGGCAAACGCCTTATAACGGCGCTCCATTTCCGCTACCGCCCAGTGCAGCGCGCTGGCTGCCTTTTTCGGCTCGGTGACAACCGGTGTCAGCAGATGCGGAATACCGTTGTAATTAGACAATTCTACGACCTTAGGGTCGACAAGAATCAGTTTAACCTCGTCCGGTGTAGCACGGTACAAAAGACCGGCGATAATCGTATTGATGCACACCGATTTGCCGGAGCCTGTGGAGCCTGCTACCAAAAGGTGCGGCATTTTCGCAAGGTCGGCGGAAATAATATCACCGCTGATATCCTTGCCCAAACCGATGCACAGATGCTCCTTGGCATTGCGTACACTGCCTGCCTCCACAACCTCACGGAAGCACACGGGATCGTTCTTCGTGTTCGGCGCTTCGATGCCGATGGCGGATTTGCCGGGAATCGGCGCTTCGATACGCACACCGGGAGCAGCCAGACGCAGGGCAATATCATCCGCAAGGTTCACCACCGAGCTTACCTTCACACCTGCCGCAGGCTCCAGCTCAAAGCGGGTAACAGAAGGTCCGCGTGTTACGGCAACAACTCTGGCGCGCACCTTGAAGTCTGCCAAAGTCTGCTCCAGCACCGCACATTGATCCATGATGTCCTTCTGATAGGTGGACGGGTCGCTGGCCTTCGGCGTATCGAGAATCTCCAGCGGGGGCAGCTGATAGCTGCTTGCGGCCTGCGCTTCAGGTTCATATGCTGCGGACTGCTGAGCAGGCGCCGCTGCGGCAATTTTATCTGCACTGTCAAAAATCGTTACGGCCGGCTTCTCCGGTTCAGGCTCAGGCTGCGGCTCCGCCTTGGCAGGCTCAGCAAACGCAGGCGCCTGCTCGCGATAGGTATTGCGGATTACGGAAGCAGGACGCTCCGGCTCCGGCTCGGGTTCGGCAGCCGGCGGCTCCGCATCATCCAGAAAGCGGCTGTCCGGCTCGTAATCATCGTCATAATTGATAATCGGTCTTACAATGACCTCGGGCTTGGACTGCTCCCATTCGGGCAGCTGCACCGGGTCACGCTCTATTTCCTCTTTTAAAGGTGATTTTTCGTAAACACTCTTGTTTTTGGTAAAGCCTAAAATGCTTCTGAAAGCACTTTTCTTCTGCACGCCCTCGTTGAAGGCATCAAATTCGGGGCTGGTATAGTTGCTGATAACATTATCCGCGGGAGCGGCATGCTGTTGAGGCGCGGCACTCTTGCGCTTGAACACGGTCCTGGGCACAATCTCGGGACGCACGCGCTCCTCCCTCACCTTGTCATCAGGGCGCACCAGCGTAATTTCGTCGGAGGTCAGATAATCCTGCCACAGCTCCCACCATTTGCGCAGCGGCAGCACCAGGCCCAGCAGCCACAGCCAGCCTAAGGCAAGAATAATATAAACAGTCACATCACCGGCAAAGGAACGCAGCAGCTTCAGCAAAAGGCCGCCTATAAGACCGCCGCCCTCCGCTATCAGCGAAGGCTCCAGCTCAGAGCCAACAGGCACAAAAACATGATGAGCTGTGCCTGTAAGGCACAGCGTCACCAAAGTAAAAATTAATGTTCTCTTGTTAAAAACACCAAACTGTCCTTTAAGCAAAGCAAAGGACGCAGCAAAGAAAGCCAAAGGCAGCAAAAAGATACCCTTACCCAGCAGATGCTGCTCCACCAGATAAGCATAATGCATTACGCCGTCCTCAGCCGTCATAAGAAGAGCGGCTGCAAACAGCAGACCCATAAGCAGGCAGACAACGCCGACAGGGCGCGAGTAGCTTCTATTCTGTTGCTTCCTTCTTCTTTCCTTGCGCAAGATAAGACAACTCCTAAATTTGCAGCTGCCGGCAGTCATCCTTTATCAGCTGACTTCTGACAACCGCTCACCAAAAACTAATCACTAATAACTAATAACTAATCACTATCCACTAATCACTATCAAATCTCCATGATAATCGGCAGAATCATCGGACGGCGGCGGGTTCTTTCGAACAGGAAGCGTCCCAGAGAATCACGGACAGTGGACTTGATTGCCGACCATTCGGAAACATTGTTTTCCTCGCAGCGATCCAATGCAGCCTGCACCTTATCGCGTGCTTCATCCATCAGGTCCTCGGCCTCGCGCACATAAACAAAGCCGCGGGAAACGATATCCGGACCGGAAACCACATGGCAGGATTCCTTGTCGACGGTTACAACAACAATCATGATACCGTCCTGAGAGAGCTGACGGCGGTCGCGCAGTACGATGTTGCCTACGTCGCCGACACCCAAGCCGTCAACCAGCACCTTGCCTGCAGGCACCTTGCCGTTAATGGTAATGCTGCTCTTGGTCAGCTCGATAACACTGCCGTTTTCACCGATAACAATGTGGTCTGCCGGCATGCCGAGGGATTTCGCCAGATTAGCATGCTTAACCAGGTGACGGTATTCACCATGCACAGGCATGAAGAAACGCGGACGCACCAGATTGTGCATCATCTTGATTTCCTCCTGGCTGGCGTGGCCGGAAACGTGGACACCGTTGCTCTTTTCATAGATAACGTCCGCACCCAGCTTGTACAGATGGTCGATAGTACGGGAAACAAGCTTTTCGTTGCCCGGAATAGGTGTAGCAGAAATAATTACTGTATCACCGGGCATAATATCAACCTTTTTATGGTCATTCATAGCCATACGAGTGAGCGCGCTCATCGGTTCGCCCTGACTGCCGGTGGTGATAATAACAACCTTTTCCGGCGTATAGTTATGAGTTTCGTCAATATCAATCAGCACGCCCTCGGGAACCTTCAGGTAACCCAGCTCCTTGGCGATATTTACAACATTCACCATGCTGCGGCCGATAACTGCTACCTTACGGTCATACTTCACAGCAGTATCAATAACCTGTTGGATACGATGTACGTTAGAGGAGAAGGTTGCTACAATAATACGATGCTTAGCATAGCGGAACTCCTCGTCAAAGGTCTGGCCTACCATTTTTTCGCTGGGAGTGAAGCCCGGGCGCTCGGCGTTGGTGCTGTCTGCCAGCAGGCACAGTACACCGCGGTCGCCGTATTCGGCAAATTTATTGAATTCCATAACCTGTCCGTCAACAGGAGTGTGGTCGATTTTGAAGTCACCGGTGTGGATAATAACACCGATAGGAGTAGTAATCGCGATAGCAACAGCGTCGGGAATGCTGTGGTTTACGCGGATGAAATCGAGCTTAAAGGCACCGGTGTTAATCTTGTCACCGGGTTTTACTACGTGCAGGGTTTCGTTGCCTACACCGTTTTCCTTCAAGCGGCCTTGTAAAATACCCAGAGTAAGTGCGGTACCATAAACGGGACAATCAATTTGTTTCATAACATAGGGCAGCGCACCGATATGGTCCTCGTGACCATGTGTCAGAAAGATACCCTTAATTTTATCTTTATTCTCAACCAAATATGTAATATCGGGAATAACCAAGTCAATGCCGAGCATATCGTCTTCAGGGAACATCAGGCCTGCATCAATCAGGATCATGTCGTCCCCGTAACGGAATACCGTCATATTTTTACCAATTTCGCCCAAACCACCAAGCGGGATAATCTGGACCTTATGTTGAAATTTACCCAAAAAAAATACACCTCCATTTTTTATTTTACATTCTTCCGTACAAATGTAGAAATTGAATTTGATACTGTGTCCGCACACATACTCTCTACTTTATTATACACTAAATATGGGCTATTGACAAATAGTGATACATATTTTTTGTGAAAAGTTTGTTGCCAAACGGATGATTTTTTGGCAGAGGAATAGCGCATGCAAAAAAGGGCTGCGGGCAAGGTGCCCCCTGCTCCCTTGACATTCCCTTCCATTTCAAGTACACTTAAACTAAGTTCTTCAAAACCGCAAGTAAGCTTATGCCTCCGGCTCATTTACCTGCGGACAATTAAATAAGCAGTATATCCTGCAGATGCACC
>OGYV01002219.1_pt1 | contig 13048 bp, 10 predicted proteins | sample 1576651 | NCBI WGS metagenome assembly OGYV01 (sample SAMEA3541570, study PRJEB24748) | human gut metagenome | biome: human gut; feature: human-associated habitat; material: faeces | place: China | collected 2012
CGCCCGCCTTTGCAGATAGGCAATCAAGGGGCGACAGCAAGGAGTGCTGCCGCCCCCAGTATTATCAGAGAGGGAGAATTCTATGAGAAATCGGATTGTAAAAGTGACAGAAGTTGTAGTCAGAAGCGCTTTTTACATCATCTCAAACTATGTATTTGTTAGCATGGGACTATCATTTCATACTCAATGGATTTCAATTCTATTTTTGCTTTCAATGGTATGGTCTACTATTGATTACGGAAAGTCCATAAATGAAATAATCGAAAAAAAGGTAATTGCTGAAATACTATGTATATGTTGCATTGCACTGAGTATAGCGATGGCATATTTTGTGGGATATATTCAAGGAGCATTCGTTTCCCTCTGAAAATACAGGGCCACAACTTTCCGCTTAATATATCAGTATGGAACAAGTTATCAAAAAGTCATGAATGCTCGTAGCTCACCGGCCCGGCCAGCAAAAGCAGTAAATCTGAAATTGATTTACTGCTTTTTTGCTCAATAGACTCTTAAATCATCTGAAAATATTTCAACGCATCCCTGATCGCCGCTTCCTTCTCCGGCGGACATTTTGGCACTTTGGCATCTTCCTTCTTTGACAGGTTATAATTTTGCCCCACATCCAGCCCGCACTTGCGCTTTATCTGTGAGATGTACAGGGAAGATACCTTCAAACCGGTATGCTCCAACACATACGCCTTGATCTGTTCATAAGTCGCGCCCTTCTGGAAGCCGGACATATCCATATCTTCCAGCGAGAACTCCACCCGCACCTTCTTCGAGTCGATTTCTCCCTTGGAAAGCAAAACAACCGTCTCGACGTGCTCACTGTGGGGGAACATATCCACCGGCGTGCTGCTCTCCACTTTGTATCCCTTCCGGGTCAGCAGCTCCAGATCCCGGGCCAGCGTGACCGGGTTGCAGCTCACGTAGACCACACGTTTCGGGGCCATGCGGGCCACGCTTTCGATAAACTGCGGCGTAGAGCCCTCCCGCGGCGGGTCCATAAAGATCACGTCTGCGCGTTCACCAGCCGCAGCGGCTTCGCCGATCCACCGGGTGGCATCTGCGGCAAAGAAGCGGGCGTTCTTCACGCCATTGTGCTTTGCATTGCCTATGGCATCGTGCACCGCTTCGCGGTTCACCTCCACGCCCACTACCTGCTTTGCATGGTCGGCGGCGGTCAGGCCGATGGTTCCGATGCCGCAGTAGGCATCCAGCACCACTTCTTTGCCGGTGAGATGCGCCGCGTCCATCGCAAGGCCGTACAGCACTTCGGTCTGGGTATGATTGATCTGATAAAAGCTGCGTGGGCTGATGGCATAGGTCTTGCCGCAGAGGGTATCCAGAATGAATCCCTTGCCGTACAGCACCTTTTCCATATCGCCCAGCACCACGCTGGTTTTGCGGTCGTTCACGTTCTGGACGATGGTGGTGATGGCCACGCCCTGCTTTTCGGCTTCGGTCAGCAGGGCTTTGACAAAGTTCTTGGCACCCGGCAGCACCGGCTGAGCCGTCACCAGCACCACCATCACCTGCCCGGTCATGACGCCACGCCGCAGCAGGCAGTGACGCAGAAGGCCGGTGCCCTTATCCTCATTGAAAGGCTGGTAATGGCAGGCGCCCGCTGCCGCACGCACGGCCAGCATGGTCTTATCCAGCACTTCGTCCTGCAAAAGGCAGCTTTCCACCGGCAGCACCTTGTGGCTGTTTGCCGCGTAGATGCCGGAGGTAAGTTTTCCACCCCAGCCGGTGGTAAAGGTGGAGATCACCTTGTTCCGATAGTGGTACGGCGTTTCCATGCCCCGGATGTGCTCCACCGGGCCGAATCTGCCCAGCAGCTTTTTCACGGTCTCTTCTTTCTGTTTCAGCTGTGCGGCGTAGTCCATGCCCAGCATCGGGCAGCCGCCGCAGTTTTTGGCACGCAGTTTGCAATCCATCTTCCGCTCTCCTTTTTACCCATAAGGGTCATACAGATCATATTCTTCCGCTTCCAGATGCTTTTCCTCCAGCACCTTCATGGCCTGTTCCAGCTCGCTCTGGCCGCAGCCGCTCTCGCTGACCAGCGCGTGCACCGCCGCCGCAAGGTCGCCGCCAAAGAGGGTATCCAGCCGTTCGCGCATGCTCCACACATTATAGGCGCGCTGGGTGATGGCCGGAGTGTAGGTATTGCGGTTGCCATCCTTGCCGCTTTTCACCCAACCCTTTTCTTCCAGCCGGTAAAGAAAGTTGAGCACGGTCGCCGGTGCCCAGCCCTTTGCGCGCAGCTTTTCGTCGATGTCCCGCCGGGTGACGGGCGCACGGCAGGCCCACACCGCCAGCATCACCTGCTCCTCTGCCGCCGAAAGCGGCTTTACACTGTCCGGGATGCCGTACATCCTGCTGTTCTCCCTCCTTTTGGCATCTTTTTTCTTTTACGTTTGTCTTTGTTTTATTATTATACCAATTTCTGCGCCAAAGCGCAAGAGCCGGAAACGCCGATGAAATCAGGCTTTTTCAGCTCTATTTTACATTTGTCTTTGTTTTTGTTTTTCTATCAAGGACATTTGTGTGCTTTGTGCCCGCACAGGGGCTTTTGCGCCGTATCTTTGTGCAAAGATGCTCTTGTTTTCATCCCTGCAAAACCGGTATACTACGGCTACAGCAATCAACAGAACGCACCGCAGAAAACCGCGGTGCTGTGCGATACAGGAAAGGGAGAGTTCATTATGGCACGAGTTTACAACTTCAGCGCAGGCCCCAGCATGCTGCCCGAGAAGGTGCTCAAGCAGGCACAGGCAGAGCTGCTCGAGTATGGCAACAGCGGTCAGAGCGTGATGGAGATGAGCCACCGCAGCAAGTGGTTCGATGCCATCATCAAGGACACCGAGGCCACCCTGCGCCGGGTAATGAACATTCCCGACAACTACAAGGTCGGTTTCTTTCAGGGCGGTGCCACCCAGCAGTTTGCCATGGTCCCGCTGAATTTCATGACCACCGGCAAAGCAGATTACCTTGTCACCGGCAACTTCTCGAACCTTGCCGCCAAGGAAGCCGCCAAGTTCGGCGAGGTGAACATCGTTGCTTCCAGCAAGGACAAGAACTTCACCTACATCCCGGACGTGAACGCCATCAACTATGATAAGGATGCCAGCTACATCCACATCTGCCAGAACAACACCATCTTCGGCACTCAGTTTGTCGAGGTACCGCAGGTGGAGGGTGTGCCTCTGGTAGCCGACATGAGCTCCATGATCCTCTCCAAGCCCGTGGATGTGACCAAGTACGGCTGCATCTACTTCGGCGTGCAGAAGAATGTAGCTCCCGCCGGCATGGCAATTGCCATCGTCCGCAACGACCTGCTGGGCCATGCCGCCGACAATGTGCCCACCATGATGAACTACACCACCCTGCTGGGCAAGGACAGCATGTACAACACGCCCCCCTGCTGGTGCATCTATATGACCGGTCTGGTGCTCAAGTATCTGGAAAACGACATCGGCGGTCTTGCCAACATGCAGAAGATCAACGAAGCCAAGGCCAAAGTGCTGTACGACTATCTGGACGGTCAGGGCTTCTTCACGAATCCTGTGGAGCACCGCTACCGCAGCACCATGAATGTCACCTTCACCAGCCCCAATGCAGATCTGGACAAGAAGTTCTGCGCCGAAGCTGCAGAAGCAGGCTTCGTGAACCTGAAGGGCCACCGTCTGGTAGGCGGTATGCGCGCTTCCATTTACAACGCAATGCCCGCCGAGGGCGTGGACAAGCTGGTGGACTTCATGGAGAAGTTCCGCAAGGAGAACGCATAAAACCCTCTCAGCCTCACTTCGTTCGGCAGCTCCCCCGATGGGGGAGCTTTTTATCAGAGGGACAACTTGATCGAACCCGCTTTCTAAGCTCGCCCTTCGGGAGAGCTGGCACGGCGCAAGCCGTGACTGAGAGGGTTCCTGTATAATAGAAGGGAAATCTGGACTATGTACACCATCAAAACTTTGAACGCCATCAGCCCGGTGGGTCTGGCAAAGCTGAACAACAAGCAGTTTGACGTGGCTGTGGACACCGATGCCCCGGACGGCATCCTCGTCCGCAGCGCCGACATGCTGAATACCGCCTTCAACGACAATCTTCTGGCCATCGCCCGCGCCGGTGCCGGCGTGAACAACATCCCGCTGGACCGCTGCAGTGAGCAGGGCATCGTGGTGTTCAACACCCCCGGTGCCAACGCCAACGCTGTGGCCGAGCTGGTGATCGGCATGCTGATTGCCGGCAGCCGCAATGTGGCTGTTGCTGCCCAGTGGTGTCAGGGCCTTGTCGGCGACCCCGCCATGGCAAAGACCGTGGAAAAGGGCAAAAAGCAGTTCGTGGGCAACGAGATCAAGGGCAAGACGCTGGGTGTCATCGGTCTGGGTGCCATCGGTTCCCGGGTGGCCAACTGCGCCATTGAGCTGGGCATGGAGGTCTACGGCTACGACCCCTACATCTCCATTGACGCCGCCTGGAACCTGAGCAGTCAGGTACACCATTGCGTGAACCTGAACGACATGCTGCCCCTGTGCGACTACATCACCATCCATGTGCCCTACCTGCCCACCACCAAGGACACCATCAACGCCCAGACCCTTGCCCTGTGCAAGGACGGCGTGAAGATTCTGAACTATGCCCGCGGCGAACTGGTGAACACCGAAGCCCTGCTGGAAGCCATGGAGACCGGCAAGGTGTCCGGCTACATGACCGACTTCCCGTCTGAGGCCATTCTGGGCAAGCCCGGCATCGTGTGCACCCCCCATCTGGGCGCTTCCACCCCGGAAGCCGAGGACAACTGCGCCGTGATGGCTGCAAAAGAGCTGAGCGACTACCTGAAGAACGGCAACATCATCCACTCGGTGAACATGCCGGAGGTCAACCAGCCCAGAGCCGGCGGCAAGCGCATCTGCATCATCCACAAAAACGAGCCGGGCATGATCAGCCAGATCACCGCTCTGACCACCGAAGCCGGCCTGAACATCGAGAACATGGTGAACAAGAGCAAAAAGAACATGGCCTACACCATGCTGGATGCTACCGGTGCTGTGGACAAGACGCTGGCCGAAAAGCTGGCCGCCATCCCCGCCGTGATCCGGGTGCGCATCCTGTAAAGCAAAACGATTTTTATTTTAGCAACCCGGAAAAGTCTGCGGATTTTTCCGGGTTGCTTTTTCACAGAGAAGGGCCGTGGCGGCAACCTGCATTTCCAAATCAGGATTTTTTACAAACTGGAAATTCTTTCTCGTCCCATCTGCCGGTTAGTTTCCATTTACAAACTGTAGTTTGTCTCAAAAAACGCGTTAGAGATAGCTTTTTCTAACTACACATCGTAAAAAGTTTACATGTATTAACATTCAAGAAAAAGCTTGAAAATGGTAAATTCTGTGCTACAATAGGCTCGACAGAAGGGAAATGTCCACCCTGTTCTCCGGCTTTTGGGCCGGTATATTCATCTTACAGGTCCTGCGGTGCAGGGCCTCTGACAGGAAATAGAAAAGGTAGGGAAGTTACTATGGATATCAAGAAGATCGCACTGTTCGCCGCCGGTACGTTGTTCGGCTCTGCCGGTTTCAAGCTGCTGTCCAGCAAGGATGCCAAGAAGGTCTACACCCAGACCACTGCTGCCGTGCTGCGCATGAAGGACTCCACCATGGAGACCGTCAGCAAAGTTCAGGAGCAGGCCGGTGACATTCTGGCCGATGCAAAGGCCATCAACGAGGCTCGTGCTGTTGAAGCCGAGGCTGCTGTGATCGAGGATGCCGCCGAGGAGACCACCGAAGAGACCGCTGAGTAATTTTCGGTTCGTAAAGCACTGAAAGCCCCAACGTGGCTTTCGAGCCGCCTTCGGGCGGCTCTTTTTTGTGAGAGTGGGGCCGCAGGCGTGCAGGGTATAGCAGCCTGACGCTGCGGCAAAAAGATAGAGAAGGATATTTGATATATGAAATGTACCATTCTGCATGAAGGCAAAGGCCGGATGCGTGTGCATGTGGAAAAAGTCCGCATGACTTTGCACCGTGCCGATGTGCTGGAAGCTTATCTGAACCACCATGATGCCATCGTCCATGCCGCCGTTTACGAGCGCACCGGCGATGTGGTCATTACCTATACCGGCAGACGTTCCGCTGCCATCGCTGTACTGGCGGGCTACAAGTTCGATGTGGCCGAGTATGACGCTTTGGTCACCTCCGCCGACAGCCGCAGGCTGAACCGGGAATATCAGGATAAAATGTTCGATCTGGTGGCAGGCCGCTGCCTGCGCAAGCTGTTCCTGCCCGCGCCCCTTGACGCTGCCTACACCGCCTTCCGCTCCATCCGCTTTCTCTGGAAGGGTGTGCGCTGCGTGCTGAGCCGCAGGCTGGAAGTGGAGGTGCTGGACGCTTTGTCCATCGGCGTCTCGCTGCTGCGCGGCGACTTTGGCACCGCCGGTTCTGTCATGTTCCTGCTGAACCTGGGTTCTCTGCTGGAAGAGTGGACCCGCAAGAAGAGTCTGGACGATCTGGCCCGCAGCATGGCCCTAAACGTGGACAAGGTGTGGGTGCGCAGCCAAGGCACCGAAGTGCTGGTGCCTCTGACCAAAGTACGCTCCGGCGATGAGGTGGTCGTGCGCAGCGGCAACATGATCCCGCTGGACGGCACCGTTCTGGAAGGCGAAGCCATGGTGAATCAGGCTGCTTTGACCGGCGAGTCCATGCCGGTGCGCAAGGCAGAGGGCTCCACCCTCTATGCCGGCACCGTTGTGGAGGAGGGCGAGTGTGTCTTTATCGCCAAGGCCGAGGGCGGTTCCAACCGCTACGATAAGATCGTGGCCATGATCGAGGAATCCGAAAAGCTCAAGTCCAGCACCGAGAACCGTGCGCTGGTGCTGGCCGACAAGCTGGTGCCATGGTGTCTGGGCGCAACGGTGGTCACCTATCTGCTCACCCGCAACGTCACCCGCGCCATCTCCTGCCTGATGGTGGACTTCTCCTGCGCGCTCAAGCTCTCCATGCCGCTGGCCGTGCTTTCCGCCATGCGCGAGTGCGGCAGCTACCACATCACCGTCAAGGGCGGCAAGTATCTGGAAGCCCTGTCCAAGGCAGATACCATCGTGTTTGATAAGACCGGCACCCTCACCCGTGCCACCCCGCAGGTGGTGGAGGTCGTGCCCTTCTCTGGCTGCAACGAGCGCGAAGTTCTGCAGCTGGCCGCCTGTCTGGAAGAGCACTTCCCCCATTCCATGGCCAACGCCGTGGTGCGTGCCGCCAAGGAGCGCGGCATTTCCCATGAGGAGATGCACTCCGAGGTGGAGTACATCGTGGCCCACGGCATTGCAAGCCGCGTGGGCGGCCAGCGCGTGGTCATCGGCAGCCACCACTTCGTCTTTGAGGATGAAAAGTGCACCATCCCCACAGCCGAGCAGCAGAAGTTCGATGCTCTCAAGCCGGAGCATTCGCACCTGTACATGGCAGCCAGCGGCCAGCTGGTGGGTGTGATCTGCATTTCCGACCCGCTGCGCCCGGAAGCCGCCGCTGTGCTGAACGGACTGCGTGCGCTGGGCATCCGGAACACCGTCATGATGACCGGCGACAGTGAGCGCACCGCCGCTGCTATTGCAAAGCAGGTGGGCGTGGACCGCTTCTTTGCCGAGGTGCTGCCCGAGGATAAGGCAAACTTCGTCCAGCAGGCCAAGGCCGAGGGCCACACCGTGGTGATGATCGGTGACGGCATCAACGACTCGCCTGCCCTGTCCGCTGCCGATATTGGCATCGCCATCAACTCCGGTGCTGCCATCGCCCGCGAGATCGCCGATGTGACCATCAAAGCCGACAGTCTGGAGGAGCTGGTGGCCCTCAAGGCCATCGCCAACTCTCTGCAAAAGCGCGTGCACGCAAACTACCGCTTCGTGCTCACCTTCAACTCGACCCTTATCGCGCTGGGTGCTCTGGGCATCCTGCAGCCGGCTTCCTCTGCCATGCTGCATAATCTCTCCACCATCGGCATCAGCCTGAAGAGCATGACCAATCTCCTGCCGGAGAACAAGGCTCCGCAGCTGAAAGCATAATTACCGCAAAAAATAACGCCGTGTCTGAACATTCGACACGGCGTTATTTTTTTATCTGTTATTCCAGCCCGATCTGCTGTGCATACTCTTCCAGCAGCTCCCGCTCCAGGAACGGGGTCTTGACACCCTCGCGGTCACGGTAGGTCTCGTGGCCCTTGCCAATGACGGCGATCAGGTCGCCCTCCTGCGCGTGATCCACTGCGTAGTGCAGTGCATCCAGACGGTCGGGGATCTCCACGAACTTTGCGTCCGGGTTGCCCTTGTTCATGCCCACGCGGATATCAGCAAGGATGTCCTCCACCTTTTCAAAGCGGTTGTTGTCCTCGGTAAGGATGGAGAGATCCGCCATCTTGGCGCAGATCTCGCCCATGCCGTAGCGGCGCAGCTTGGAGCGGTTGCCGCCGCAGCCGAACACCACCACCAGACGGTGGGGCTTGTAGGCCCGCAGAGTGGTGAGCAGGCTTTCGGTGGACACCTCGTTGTGGGCGTAGTCCAGCAGGATGGTAAACTTCTTGCTGATGGGCACCAGCTCCACCCGGCCCTTGACCACGCACTTGCCAAGGCCGTCGTGGATTGCCTGATCCGGCAGCCCCAGCACCTTGCCCACCGCCAGAGCTGCCAGCGCGTTGTACACGCTGAACTCACCGGGCATGTTCACCTTCACATCCATCTCGTCCTTGCCGGTCACATGGAACTTCACGCCCAGAAAATCGTGGGTGCGCAGCAGTTCAAAGCCGGTCTCGCGGTAGTCCGCCTGCTCAGCGCGGCCATAGGTGACAAGGCGGCAGGTGTGGCCTTCCAGAAGTGCTTCGGTATTCTCATCGTCAATGTTCACCACGCCCACGTCGCAGCGCTTGAACAGCTGGCCCTTCCAGCTGCGGTACTCCTCAAAGGTCTTGTGCTCGCCGGGGCCGATGTGATCCGGCGAAAGGTTGGTGAACACGCCCACATTGTAGTGCACACCGGCCACGCGGTCCATCATCAGGCCCTGACTGGACACTTCCATCAGCGCGGTGTCGCAGCCTGCATCCAGAAATTCCCGAAAGGTCTTTTGCAGCTCGTAGCTTTCCGGGGTGGTGTTGGCAGTTTCCTTGTGGCGGCCCATATAATAAATGCCGTTGGTGCCGATCATGCCCACCTTGCGGCCTGCAGCTTCCAGCACGCTCTTGATCATGTGGGTGGTAGTGGTCTTGCCCTTGGTGCCGGTCACACCGATCATGGTCATCTTGCGGGACGGGTTGCCGAAAAGGTTCGCGCTCATCAGGGCCATGGCATAGCGGCTGCTTTCCACCTTGACCACGGTCACGCCCGGCATGGCGGAAAGGTCGATGTCGTGCTGGATGACCAGTGCGCTGACACCCTTTGCCGCGCAGTCGGCGGCAAACTCATGGCTGTCACGCTGGGTGCCCACGATGCACACGAACAAAAGGCCCGGTGCCGCCTTGCGGCTGTCGTAGATGATATCCGAGATCTCGGTGTCCAGACTGCCCTGCGCAAGGGTAAAGGGCACGCCTTCCAGTAACTGTTCCAGTTTCATACTGCACACGCTCCTCAAAACATTTTGTCACATGGGGTTTTCTTCGTTATCTGCGGTCATGCGGGCGGGGTCGGTCAGCGGTGTTTCTTCCGCAGCTGCCGCCGTATCGTCCGCAGGCTGGGCCGCAGCGGCATCCTCTGCACCGTCTGCCACAGTATCCTCGGCAGCAGAGGTGTCAGGCTCTTCCGGCACGGTCTTTTCCGGCACAACATAACCGGAGGGCAGGGTCGGCTGGCCCTGTGCAAAGTAAATTTTACGGGTGCTGCCCGCGCTGACATGGCTGAAATCCAGTCTGCCGGTGTCGGTAGGGGCACAGCCCTTGCCGTCGGCGTTGGTCAGCACATAGCGTGCGCGGTCCAGCTTATAATCCAGATCGTTCCGTGTACCCAGAAGCACACTGACACGATCCTGATACAAAAATGCCATCTGGTCGGTGTCCGCAAATTCCATGCGGGTCACATCGTCCAGCATCCCATACTCTTCCAGCTTTGCCTGCAGCTTATTCAGCGCATCCAGACGGTCGTCTGTCTGCACCGCTGCCGAAGCTGCTGCCGAACCGGATGCATCCGATGCCGCCGGGTCTGCCTGCGCTGCAAAGGTCAGCTGGTCGCCGGGTGTCACCGACACCGGCTCGCCGCCGTATAGGGTCTTGAGTTCTTCCGGCTGGGCAGACTCGCAGGCCAGGATCTTGAACTGATCCGAGAGGGTCAGCCAGCCGCTCTTCGTCTGCATGGCATAGGTAGGCACCGCCTCGGTCACCTGCACCACTACCGTGTTGGGGTAATCCCGAACCACCCTGATGGATTCCAGCAGCGGGAACTGCTTTTCCAGTTCCGCTTCCTTGGCGGCGGGGTCAAAGCTGAAAATGTTCTCTTCGGTCTGCACACCCAGTGCCTGCAGGATCTGGCTGCTGGAATAGCCGCCCACCTCCTGCACCACGGTGCCGTCCGCCGTCTGCACCTGAATGGTGCCGATCTTAAACAGCATGGTCATGGTCAGGTAAACACCGGCGGCGATCACGGCCAGCAGGGTCACAAAGGCCATCAGCCGCCGCATCATCCGCCGCCGCTTCAGTGCAGCGCGGGTCAGGCGGCGCTTCTTGCGTTTTTCCCGCTGTACCGGGTCGCGTGGCTGCTGTTGTGCCGGGCGCAGACGCTGGTTTTTGTAGCGCTGCTGCGCTGCCTGAGCCGCTGTCTTGCGCGGCTTCTGCCCCTGTGAACGGCGCTGCTGCGGCTTGCGGGCCGTGCCGGATGCACGCTGTTCCGGCTGGGCCGTGCGGCTTCGCTGCGCGGTACGGTTCCGGTTCTGGCCGCCGGTGCACCGGGTGCCGCTCTGTTCGGTGCGGCGCGGCTGCGAAGGGAACTCGATGCTGTTATCGGTACGGGTGCGGCGCACCGTACCATTGGCGGTGCGGTCCGGCGCAAAGCTCAGCGGTTCCCCGTTGAAGCCATAGCGCCCGTCCGCACTGCCGGAAGATCCTTTTTGTTGTGAAGGCGGCGGAGTATGCTGCAGGTCTTTCCGCAGGTCGTAGATATTGCCGTTGTTTCTGTTATTGCGGTATTGCTGCATGGCGCACACCTCCTTTCCGGTTTAGGTTTTGTTTTACTTCTGTACCAGTTTCATCAAAGCGTCTGCAATACGGTCAAGGCTGTCATCCACCGACAGGCTGCGGGCATTTTTGCCCATCTCAGCCAGCTTGCCGGGCTGTGCCAGCATGTCGGACACCGTGCTCACCAGCTTTTCGCCGGTCAGGTCTTTTTCCTCGATCACCACAGCGGCATCGGCCTTCTGTAGTTCCATGGCATTGAAGTACTGGTGGTTCTCAGCCACATTGGGGCTGGGGATGAGCACGGCTGCACGGCCAACAGCTTCCAGCTCGGCCAGCGTCAGCGCACCGGCGCGGCTGATGACAAGGTCTGCCGCAGCCAGCAGTTCCGGCATATTGTTGATGTATTCCTTCACCACAAGGCCGTCGCCCTCCGCGAAGTTCTTTTCCTTTTCCAGATCCTTGAACAGCTGCACACCGTACTGGCCGGTAGCGTGGAGATGCAGCACCGGCTTCTTCTCGTGCTGTTCCCATGCACACAGGTCGGCCACCACCTCGTTGACGCGGCGTGCGCCAAGGCTGCCGCCGAAGGAAAGGATCACCGTGCGGTCGCCCGCGCCCAGCTCAGCGCGGATGGCATCGCGGTCCTTTGCCTTGGTGAACACCTCCGGGCGCACCGGATTGCCCACCACGATGGTCTTATCAGGTGCGCCCAGCTTTTCCACAGCAGCAGGCACGGCGGCAAACACGAGATCCACATCCGGTGCCAGCAGCTTGTTGGTCACGCCGGGGAAGGCGTTCTGCTCATGAATGGCGGTGTGGATGCCCATTTTGGCGGCACAGCGCACCACCGGGCCGGACACATAGCCGCCGCAGCCGATCACAAGATCGGGTTTGACCTCCTTCATAATGGCCTTTGCCTTGGGGCCAGAGAGGGCCAGATTCCACAGCGTAACGATGTTGCGCTTGATGTTGTGCAGCGACAGCCTGCGCTGGAAGCCGGTGATCTCGATATGGTGGAAGGGATAGCCCGCCTGTCCTACCAGACGGTACTCCATGCCCTCCTTGCGGCCGGCAAAGTGGATCTCGGCAGAAGGGTCTGCCTTTTTGATAGCACCTGCAATGGCAAGTGCCGGGTTGATATGGCCGGCAGTGCCGCCGGCAGCGATCAGAACTCGCATGACGATTCCTCCTCTATTATTAGTGCATCTGGGCAGGCCAGTGGGGAGCTCCCCACTGGCCTGCGCCCTCAAAACAGTCGTTACAGTTCATTGCGCGCACGGCGGGCATCGTCCAGATTGATGGTACGGTCCTTCAGCTCCGCATCACGCTGAGCCTTTGCAGCCTGCCGCTGTGCGTGGGCCGCCGCCCTCTGCTGCGCCGCCCGCTCTCCGTTGCGCCCAATGTTCACCATCACGCCCATTTCTGCCAGCAGCAAGATCAGACTGGTGCCGCCGGACGAGAAAAACGGCAGGCTGATGCCGGTATTCGGGATGGTGTTGGTGACCACGGCGATGTTGCAGAACACCTGCCAGGCGATCTGCGCCATAATGCCAATCCCCACCATGGTGCAGAACTGGTTCTCGGCCTTATAGGCGATCATCAGGCCCTGCGCTATGAGCAGTATGAACAGCACGATGATGAGCACCGCACCGATGAAGCCCAACTCTTCGCACACCACACTGAAGATGAAGTCGTTGGTGCTTTCCGGCAGCCAGAGCTGCTTTTCCACGCTGTTGCCAAGGCCAAGGCCCTTCAGTCCGCCGGAGCCGATGGCGTACAAGCTCTGCTTGGTCTGGTCGTTCAGCGCTTCCAGATCATCGGACCATGTGTTCAGGCGGTCCTGCAGATAGCCAATGGATTCCACCAGCGTCAGGGCCGGTTTCAGCAGCAGAGCCGCCGCTGCGGCCCCGCACCA
>OGYV01002242.1_pt1 | contig 12931 bp, 4 predicted proteins | sample 1576651 | NCBI WGS metagenome assembly OGYV01 (sample SAMEA3541570, study PRJEB24748) | human gut metagenome | biome: human gut; feature: human-associated habitat; material: faeces | place: China | collected 2012
GCATTCCCATACCTGCTACAAGTCTTCCTAATAATATGGTAAAAATACCATATTGTCAATTACTAACATTCTCTTTTTTATTTTTATAAATTGTATTTTTTCTTACTATATGTTATGCTTTCTAAATACACCTAAAAAGGTAATAAGAAAGGTAAAAATATTATGAAAAAACACAATGACAAAAGAAGCTCTTTCTCCGGAAAGCTAGGCTTCGTTCTTTCAGCTGCAGGGGCTTCTGTAGGACTGGGAAATATTTGGAGATTTCCTTATCTTGCTGCAAAATATGGCGGTGGTATTTTCCTATTGGTATATATTATTCTGGCCCTTACTTTCGGATATACAATGATTGTAGCTGAAACTTCTATTGGTCGTATGACTAAGAAAAGCCCTGTTGGTGCTTTTAAATCATTTAGTAACTCTAAGTTTGTATCTTTAGGCGGATGGATTAATGCCATCATTCCTATACTTATTGTTCCGTACTATTCTGTTATCGGTGGCTGGGTTATTAAATATCTTGCCGAATATATTATTGGTAACAGCAAACTTTTGGCCGGAGATGATTATTTCACCGGTTTTATTTCAGGTGGTTTTTCCGCTGAAGTTTGTTTTATTATATTTACTTTTATAACTTTAGCAATTATTTATGCCGGAGTTAGAAATGGTATTGAACGTGTTTCAAAATTTATGATGCCTATCCTTGTAGTTCTTTCTTTTATTATTATGATTTATTCGGTAACAAGACCGGGCGCTTTGGCCGGTGTAAAATATTTTCTTGTTCCTAATGTTAAGAACTTCTCATGGATGACTGTAGTTGCAGCTATGGGACAGATGTTCTATTCACTGTCTATTGCAATGGGTATTTTGATTACATTTGGCTCATATATGAAAAAAGATATATCTATAGAAGAGTCTACCAGAAATGTAGAAATCTTTGACACTGCCATTGCTATTATGGCCGGACTTATGATAATTCCTGCAGTTTTCGCCTTCTCAGGTGGCGACCCTGAAGCCTTAAAGGCAGGTCCTTCACTTATGTTTATTACAATTCCTAAGATGTTCGAAAGCATGGGACTTAGCATGGTTGTTGGTATTCTTTTCTTCACATTAGTACTATTTGCTGCACTTACAAGCTCAATTGCATTAACAGAAAGTGCTGTTTCAACATTTGAGGACCAATTCGGATGGAACAGAAAGAAGTCAACAATCATTCTTGGTGGAATTATGCTTGTTCTTGGAAGTCTTTCATCATTAGGCTATGGTCCTTTAGGCTGCGTTAAGATTATTGGAATGCAGTTTTTAGACTTCTTTGATTTCTTAACTAATTCAGTAATGATGCCAATTGCTGCATTTGCTACATGCTTACTTGTTTCAAAAGTAATTGGACTTAGGAAGATTGAAGAAGAAGTACTTCATGGGGAAGGTACATTCCGCAGAAAGAAGATTTTCAATTTCATGATTAAATATCTCTGCCCATTATTTGCGGCAATAATACTATTAAGTTCAATCGCAAATGCATTTGGATGGATAACAATCTAAAATTGAAATTTGTTAAATAATAGAGGATGTTGTGATAGCATTCTCTATTATTTTTTTACTTTTATGATGGATTTAATTGATAATGTGGTTTAAACTGGGCTGTTTCTTTGATGTGTTATCAAAAAGATGCCACATTTCTCTTAAATGTAGCATCTTTCACTCTTATTATTTAATTTTAACTGTTTTACTCAAACCTTTTTTGGTAAGCATCTTTTTGTAAGATTTCTTCTTACTCTTTGGTACGCTTATCTTGGCTTTCTTATTAATCTTCTTAAAAACAGATTTTCCAATCTTCTTTAAAGTTAACTTCTTTGATTTAATTTTAATCTTTTTAAGTTTTTTGCAGTTGTAGAATGCTTTATTTCCTATCTTACTTATATTATTACCTATTGTAATGCTTGAAAGATTCTTGCACCTCTTAAATGCATTATTACCAATCGAAGTAACCTTGTAAGTAACATTTCCTATCCTAATCTGTGATGGTATTGTTGCTTTCTTAAGCTTCTTATCAATTGGGCAAACATATTCAACCTGCTGATTAATTACAGTTATGCGATAAATAGCGTTAGTTGAAATGTCCTGATAGGTACTTCCAACTGTATATTCCATATTTCTTTTTGGAATAACTTCAGTTTTTGTTGCGCCACAAGCTGTACAAGTATAAGTTTTCACTCCTTCTTCTGCATAAGTTGGCTCTGTTGTAACTTTGCCATTATTCCATTTATGACCTAACGCTTCTGTCTTTACTTTTGTTCTGCTTAACTCTTTGTTGCAGACTGTACAGTAAACTACTTCATCATAGCTTCCACCTTTTTCGCATGTGGATTCCGTGGCATTTTCAATCTTTACTTTGCCTTTAACGTGACCCTTTGCTGGAATTGTTGTTATTTCTTTTCTTTCGTCACATCTCTTACAATGTATTGATTTTAAGCCTGTTTCTTCACAGGTTGCTTCCTTATCTACTGTAAAGTCTTCATTCCAGTTGTGACCAAGTGCTGCAACTGCTTCTGTCTTGGTCTTTCCACATACCATGCATTGGAAGGTTTTCACTCCTTCTTCCGTACATGTTGGCTCTGTGGTTATCTTTCCTTCATTCCATTTATGCCCCTTTGCTTCTGTCTTTACTGTATTTCTACTTAGTTCCTTATTGCATACTGTACAATAAACTACTTCATCATAGCTTCCACCTTTTTCGCATATGGATTCCGTGGCATTTTCAATCTTTACTTCACCTTTAATATGTCCCTTGGCTGGAATTGTTGTTATTTCTTTTCTTTCGTCACATCTCTTACAATGTATTGATTTTAAGCCTGTTTCTTCACAGGTTGCTTCCTTATCTACTGTGAAATCATTGTTCCAATCATGTCCTAAGGCTTCTACTTTTTCTGTCTTTGTCTTTCCACAGACTGTACATTCGAATGTTTTAACGCCTTCTTCCGTACAGGTTGGTTCTTTTGTTATTTTTCCAGAATCCCACTTGTGACCTTTAGCTTCTGTCTTTATTGTAGTTCTGCTTAATTCCTTTCCACATACTGTACAGTAAATTACTTCATCATAGCTTCCACCTTTTTCACACGTTGACTCTGTGGCATTTTCGATTTTCTTCTCGCCTGCTACGTGTCCTTTTGCTGGAATTGTTGTTATTTCTTTTCTTTCATCACAACGTTTACAATGTATTGATTTTAAGCCTGTTTCTTCACAGGTTGCTTCCTTATCTACTGTGAAATCATTGTTCCAATCATGTCCTAAGGCTTCTACTTTTTCTGTCTTTGTCTTTCCACAGACTGTACATTCGAATGTTTTAACTCCTTCTTCTGTGCATGTTGGTTCTGTGGTTACCTTGCCCTCGTTCCACTTGTGACCCTTTGCTTCTGTCTTTACTGTATTTCTGCTTAGTTCTTTATTGCAGACTGTACAGTAAACTACTTCGTCATAGCTTCCACCAGCTTCGCATACTGCTTCTGTTGCATTCTCGATTTTCTTCTCGCCTGCTACGTGACCTTTGGCTGGAATTGTTGTTATTTCTTTTCTTTCGTCACATCTCTTACAATGTATTGATTTTAAGCCTGTTTCTTCACAGGTTGCTTCCTTATCTACTGTGAAATCATTGTTCCAATCATGTCCTAAGGCTTCTACTTTTTCTGTCTTTGTCTTTCCACAGACTGTACATTCGAATGTTTTTACACCTTCTTCCGTACACGTTGGCTCTGTGGTGATTGTTCCTGGATTCCACTTATGACCTTTGGCTTCTGTCTTTACTGTAGTTCTGCTTAACTCTTTACCGCATACTGTACAATAAACGACCTCATCATAACTTCCTCCAACTTCGCAAGTTGACTCTATGACATTCTCAATCTTAGTTTCGCCTGCTATGTGACCTTTGGCTTCAAGCTTTTCCGTCTTCGTATCTGTTATTGCTTCGTTGTTGTATTTGCCTGTTGCTGTATGCACTATACTTCCATCTTCTTCGCAAGTAGGTTCTGTTCTTTTAGTCTGCACATCGCAGTCTATCCCTACCACATGCTCGCTATTGTATTCACACGTATACACTGCTTTACAAGTACTATAGTCGCTTGACCACTGAAAATCCGGTCCTATGTAATTATGAATACAGATTTTGTTTACTTTAGTTGTTAAATCTGCAATATTGTATTCCTGTTTTGTAGCATTTGAATCTGTAAGTTCATCTACAACAAGCTGGAACTTGCCTGATACATTCTCATTCTTTATAGCCTTAAAGGTCAATTTAATAACCTGTCCGTCAGCCTTTATATCGTCTGTTGACATAAAAGCAAATTTAACTTTTCCTTTATTAGATGTTGAAGCATTTGTAAATGAATTCTTCAAAATGCTCTCTGAAAATGATGAACTTTGAATCTCAAATATATCGCTATCATATTCAAGGGATGCTGTCATTGCAGCTATTCCTGAATTGCCTGCCAAATCTATTGTTACATCAAATGTTTCCTGTGAATCTATTGAATCAGGTCCATTTACTGTAAAAAGATTATCGGACTGACTGTCTAATGTTGATATTGAAGTCTTATAGCTTCCCTCAAAAACACATTCCTGTAATTGTTCATTAGTTACCACTACATCTGTTAAAGAGATATAGCTATATGTTGATTTCTCTAAAGGTATAAACTCCATATTCAGAAATTTCATCGTTGTTGTAGAACATTTATTAAAAGCATAGGCTACCTTAACAGTTCCTTCTTCAAGCTTATTATATGAAACAATTAAGCCTTCAACATTTTTGTTAGCTGTGACTTTCTGAAATCTTACCTGCTCCTCATTATAATGTAAAATAAAGCTTCCGGACATTACTCCTGCATTGCGACTAAAGCCAAACCTGCACTGTACTGTATCATTAGCATTAGCATCTGTAGTTCCTTCTAGGTTAACCTGATAATTATCACTAAGTGGGTTATTAACATTTATGGTTAATTGTGAATCAATATTAAAGTCTATGTTAGAAAGATTTCTGTCATATGCTTCATTTATATTCGTATTAAATACACACTGTTCACTTCCTACGAAGTCAGCTGTATATGTAATTGCAAACAATTCTTTATCAGTTACCGACAAACCATTGCCATTAATTAATGCTATTTTAACTGTACCCTGACTCTCTTTGGCTGATGTTATTGTTGATCCAAGCTCACTGCTAAACTTGCATTCTTTATAACTAAGCTTCTCATTGTCATATTTAATTAACATTTGATAACTGCTTAGATTAGTTATTCCTGTTCCATAATAATGTATTGTAACAACACCATTGCTCTGTTCATATGATGTCCATATTGTTGGATTGTTATCATCTGCCTTTACTATTGTATTAGCAGGGACTATTGTCCCTGCTAACAATGAAACTACAAGAATGATGCTTACAATAAAATGATAAAATTTATTCTTTATTTTCATCTAAACACCTTCCTTATTTAAACTGCGTTATTTCTCCTGTAGCATATTGTAATATTCTCATAGCATCTACTGCTGTAATCTTATCGTCACCGTTAGCATCTGCTAAGCCAAGTATTGCATCTGTAGGATTATCAAGTAATGCCAGTTTCAATGCAAGCATAGCATCTACTGCCGTTACTTTTCCGTCCATATTTACGTCGCCTAATTCATAGCTTGTGGCACTTGAATTAACAAGAACTATAATGCTAGCCTTCTGATTACTCTTTTCAAGTGATGCAGAAACAACTGCATATCCATTACCTACGGCTGTAATAGTTCCATCTGAATTAACTGTTGCAACTGCCGTATTACTTGATGTCCACTGAATATTTCTCTTCTGGTTACTTGTTTCGTTTCTAATCTGTGCATCAGCTGTATATGTTTCATCAGCATACATTGTTACAATATCCTGACTTAATTCTACATATGCCTCATCCTTAAATATTTCAATAGGAATCTCACACCTAGCATCCCTATAATATGCTGTTACTGTAGTAGAACCAGTTTTAGTTAATTCAAATACACAAGTTCTACCATTGTCTGTTGACTGAACAAGTTTAACTGAATCGTTATAAGACCAGTTAATAGTTGCTATTGACTCTATTGGCTTAGCCTGTAACTTGATCGTAACAATATTGCCTACAGTTCCTGAATACTTCTTGCTTTCTGAAGTAATCTCCTTTACAGGAATCTCATTAACAGTAACGTATACATATTCACTTACACCATCACTATTTATGCACATTTTAGTTCCGCCACTTTGAATAGCTGTAAATGAACCGTCCTCGTTCTGTTTCAATATGGAAGAATCATAACTATATTCAACATAATCATGATATGTAGCATTAGCCGGTGATACTGTTACCTCAGGTGTAAAGGAATCGCCTATGTCTAATGTAACACTTGAATTCTTAGCCTTTATACTCTTAACAGGAACATATTCACTCTGTTCAATAAATGATATTCTATCCTGGTCATAGTCAAGATTCTCTACTTCAACACCATTAATCTTAACACTTGTAATTTCCGGTTTAGATTCAGTAGTCGCATTATAATAATAGAAATATCCTAATTTGCCGCCATTAATAGTCTGATTATCAAATTTATATTTATATACGCCTCCTGTACTACTAGAGCTAATATTACTTATTGAACTAATAAAACTCTTATCTGACATTTTAACTTCTAAGCTTTTTATTTTTCCTGAAAAGTTTGTTTTTAAATAAATATATTTTTCTATATTTAATTCTTTTACGACTATATCTTCATCATTGTAAACCCTTACATTAGGATCTGTAACATCGAAAGCTTCTTTGTAACTTGATACCACTACCTGATTCTCTGTAAGCTGAACATCCTTCTTTCCCATATATTCAGGCTTATATGTGAATTTAAGCTCTTTAGCAGATATATATTCTGTATCAACTTCCTTGTCATCAATTACAACTTTATCATTTTCGTTGAAATTAATACCCTTAACTGTTCCTGTCATGCTCTTTCCAACTATACCTGATTCAGCTCTAACTGCCGAGATATACGCCTTAGATTCTACCGGTACTATATTCGGTTCACCGATACTACCACTATAAGCATAATTAGTACCGTCTGTTGCCTCTATATAGTATTGCAGATTTCCAACATTCATATCCTCTGCATCAATGTGCGCTGTGTAATTAATACCTGTTGTGTTGTTCATTGTAACTGACTTATAGTTCTCTTCGCCTTCCATTCTATAGAATAAAGTTACGCCTTGTACTCCAATATTATCCTTAACTGTAGCTGTAATAGTAGCACCTACTCCATTAATTATGGAATTAAGTGATGTATGTTTAATAACCGGTGGCTTATCATCTACTGCTGTATTAGAAGTAATATTAGAAGGTCTTGACTCAGACATTGCCGTATCTACTACTGTAAAGTAATAATAATACTTCTTTCCTGCCTCGACTTTTTTGTCTTCATATTCTTTCTCTTCTGATGACAAAATAGATGAATTAATCTTCTTAAAGCTTCCTTCCTCCCCTGTTTCACTTCTATAAATATTAAAGCCTGCCATAGTGTCATATTCATCCTGTGTCCAGTTAAGGTAAATACTTCCAACTCTACCTTCTGACTGCAATGTTAATGCCTCTGCTCCACTGGCAGTAACATCGAATTCAAATCTTCCCCAGTCAGTTCCTGTAGTAAGCCAATGGTCATCTGCTGCAACAGCATCCTTAACCCTGAAGTACTGATGTCCCTGATTAATAAGAACCTTAATCGGCATCTTACCAACCCATTCTCTACTACTATTCCACTGTCCTTTCAATGTATAATCAGTATATGGATCATCCGGTCCGTAAGAAACCATAGGATCTGTGTTCTTATCCATATCTCTGTTAAATAATACATGAACATCATATGTTCCGTTACCAACAGTATCAACCTTATCACCATTCTTATCTGTAATGTAAATATCAGAAATACAAGGATAAGTTTCCTCTGATGGCTTGTCTAAATATGGGCTTGTAATAATATCCGCATAATTTGTATTTGTATCAAAATCAACTAACTGTTTCTGAATAAGATTTTCATCTGTAGTTCCCCAATAATTATCCGTTGCCATATAAGTTAAATTGCTATTTGATGGAGTTATAATCTTCATCCACTCTGATGTATCAGTACAAATAAGTCGATTTAAAATAGCATTTCCCTTAAATGCTGCATTTTTTAATACACCTGTATTTTCTAAACTTATATTAGGATTGTTTATTACTGAATCTTTTGCTTCTTCCGGAAATTCTACCAATACATACTTTCTTAAATCTCTATTTCCATAGCACGTCACAGCGCTATTATATATCCTATAAGTTCCTATTTTACTGTCTTTAGAAAAACTATATCTTTTAACGTTACTTGTCTCCTCACCTTTTACATCTAGTATTTTATCATTATCTTCATCATAATAATATCCACCGGCAAGTTCTAAATCCTTACTGCTTCCTTCTCCTAAAATATCATTAAATACTTTGTTTAATATATTTTTTTCATCAGTATCGTTCAAATTAAGCATAGCCAAATTTGCATTATTTTTTTCCAATACTTTTTCCAATGTAAGATAATTATCAAACGCTTTCGTATCATATCCATCTACATAATTTTCTCTATAAAAATAATTATCAAATTTATATGCAACATATTTTTTCCCATTCACATTGTAAATATTACTAACCACACTGCAATCCGGAGTTCTAAAATATTCTCCCGGATTTACAAGTTTCGAAGCGTATCTGCTAGTACGATAGTCTAAATCTACAGTTGCTTCATTTACCAAATACGTACAGTTTATACTTGACTTGACATTTCCAATAAATCCATCACCATAAAAATCACTTGTCAAATAGCAATTATCAAATAAAACTGTATCCATATTTCCAAATACCATAGCTCCCGTATAAAATGGTTTTGATCTAAAATTAGAGATTTTAGATTTTCCTAAATACTCTGCATATATTCTTGCCCCTTTTGTATCAATGCACAAATTACCATTATTAAAATATCTATCATACACCAAATCCGTATTTTGTACGCAATTTAAATGTGAACCACTGCTTATATCTATGGTAGGATTTGTAATATTAACATAGTTCATATCTACTGTTCCTGAATCTGATTTTTTCACATTTACGCAGTACTGTTCAAAATCTTTTCCCAGAAATAAATCTATTGGCTGGCTTTCTGTTCCATTAAAGTGCATATTGCCCTTTACTGATATGCACGCAATGTAGTTATCACCATATGCCGAATACTGATCTGATGCCCAGAACTGTATCTTTGTTCCAGGTTCTACATTTACAGTTACTCCCTTTGGTATAAGAAGTGAATTTTTAATTATGTAGTAATTATCAGCTGTCAAAGTTGTATCTTCAGTTATTTTTCCTGAAAGCACTGTTCCCTTTACTATATGAATAGTGTAGGTTGTGTCATATGACTGTCTATAAACAGTAGTATCATTTTCATCTAATCCATTTTTAGCTTTATAGTTTATATTGAATTGAATGTTTAAATCGTTAGGTGCATTTTCTTTTATTTTTATTCTTATTGGATGTTCTACACCTACTACTGTTTTTGATTCATTATATTTAAATCCGTTGTTCTGTGTTCCAAAACTTCCTATATCATCTATTCCAACTTCTTTGTCTGAAACAAATTCTACATACTGATTGTCTATTCCATTAGTTGTAGCATTAACTGTGATAGTAACATCCTTAGCTGCTCCCCACTGATTACGAAGACCTATTGCCAAGTCTATTGTTTCACCCGGCTGAATTATTCCGTCACCATTATTTGACTTTGATATATCTTCTGAATCAAAAGCATATATTTCATCTACTGTAATATTAGGTTTAGGCTTATTAGTTAATGAAGCTGTTAGTGATAATTTCTTATAGTTATATGTTTTTTTAACATCCTCATTGTAATAAGTTATTGTGTCCTCTGTGGCTCCCACTAACTGCCCCATTATATATCTTGATGAATATGTATCTTTGTCTTTTAATGAGCTTCTAAGTATGGCTGCCTCCGCTGATACCATAGGCGCTGCCATAGATGTACCATTCCATGATGCATAACGTCCGTTAGGAAGTGTACTATATACGCTAACACCCGGAGCTACTACTTCATACTCAGCATTTGCATTAGGTTTATAGTCCCAGTTAGAAAAACTTGCAAAGCTATTAGCTTCATCATATGCCATTACACCTATTACATAAGAATATGATGCAGGATACATATTTTGCCCTCCTAATGGACAATCTGCTGTTGGTATTCCATCATTTCCTGCCGCTGCAACAAGTACGCAACTATTAAATGCATCCTGTAATGCATTCTCTATTAAGGCTGAATGAGCTGATGAACCAAATGACATATTAATTACATCTGCACCATTCTTATATGCATATTCTATTCCCTTTGCGATATCTGTAGAATTAAATGTTCCATCTGAGCCACCTGCTTTTATAGGCATTATTTTTGACTTATAAGCTATACCTACACCACCTACGTTGTTATTTTCCATTGAAATAATACCTGCAACGTGAGTTCCGTGTCCGTGGTCATCCATCGGTGTTTCATTTGGGTCGATTAAGTTGATTCCATGAACGTCATCCACGTAGCCGTTGTTGTCATCATCAGTACCTTTCTGTCCACTTACCTCTGCGCTGTTAGTCCATATATTGTCCTGAAGGTCTTCATGGTTGTAATCCACACCTGTATCAATAACAGCTACTACTGTTCCTTCACCTGCAGTATTTCCATAGTCTTCATTTCCCCATACTGCTTCAAGCTTCTGATCCTTTAAGTACCACTGCTTGTCCATTCCCTTGTTGTCTTCTGCTGATGGAACAGACTCTTCACTTGTAAAGTATTTGTATACAGGTTCTGCTATTTCTACCGTATTCTGACTGTTAGTGTTATCAATAATGCTCCAGATATCTTTTTCATCTGTTGTTATTTTGTAAGATACCTGCTTAACTTCTTTTCCATTATCATCCTTTACAGTATCTTCCATAATAACTTCACTGCCTGTGGCTTTGGCATCTTTGTACCACTGTTCTTCCTGAATAGGAGTGGTATTCTTATTTTCTTTTCTGACGACTACAAAACTTCCCTTAGCTAGTTTTACGCTCTTTCTGTAGTCTTCATCTTTAGTTTCATAAATAATTTTCTGATAGTCAATCCTCTTATCAGGGTCCCCTATCTTATTATCCACATTGTTTTTGTTCTCAGACACATTAGGTTCTTTAGACTTTTCAGTCTTAGTATCTTTAATGGATACTGTGTCAACCTTTGCCACATCTGACTTGTTATCCTTTGTATTTGAAACTATTGTTTCTTTTCCTACTTTGTTACTGTTGCCATCCATAAAAGTCGATGTTGCAAAGCCTGTTACAATCAGTGCTACTGCAAGTACAACAGCAAGTACTTTTTTCTGCCAATTTTTCATAACAAAAAACCTCCTTCTACTTGTATTTTAATGTTTCTACTTTTGATTCTAGTTATCCACTGTTATTAGAATCTTTTATAGTTACATTATAATACATTGGAAGGAGGCTTTTTTTCACAAACTGACCCCTATTAAGTTTACTTACACCATTGTTATTTGTACCGTTATATCGCTAGTTTATAATTTGACAAAAAAATAAACGCCCTTTGCTTTGGATGGTAAAGGCGTTTATTTGAACATCTTACAAACAAGGCGGTTAGGTTTAATCTAACTTTTTTGCCCTTTTGTTAAGTATATTGTAACAGATTCTTGAAAAATTTCAAATATTAATTTGCAGTTATTACTATCCCCAAACTTCTTCTGCGATTTCTTTTACAAATTTAAGTTTAGCCCACTGTTCTTCTGCTGTTAATTTGTTGCCGATTTCACAAGAAGCAAATCCACACTGAGGACTTAAGTATAATCTGTCTAATGGAATGTATTTTTCTGCTTCATGTATTCTATTTATTACTTCCTCTTTATTTTCTAACTTAGGTGACTTAGTTGTAATAAGTCCTAATACTACTTTTTTGTCTCCTGACACTTTTGCAAGCGGTGCAAATCCTCCTGAACGCTCGTCATCGAATTCAAGATAATATGCATCTACATTTTCCTCACCGAACAATATATCTGCTACCGGGTCATATGCTCCGCTGTTAGCATATGTTGAATGGAAATTTCCACGACATACATGTGTGTTGATTACTATGTCTTTAGGTGCATTTGCGATAACCTTATTATTAATATCCTTGTGTGCTTTCTGGATTTCAATTAATCCTTCCTGTGTTGTTCCGTATGCAAAATGTCCTGACTTATCTGCCATCATTCCCCATGTACAGTCATCTAACTGTATGTTTCTGCATCCTGCTTCATACAAATCATTAATAACCTTGCCGTATGCTTTTACAATATCCTCTGCTAATTCCTTATCTGTAGCATAATATTTTAATGTATGTTCTCTGTTAAATGGCATTGTAAACTGTGCCAAAAACTGTGCAGGTGATGGCATAGTCTGCTTTGCAACTGTGTTTTCATCTTCAAACTGTTTTACGAATTTGAAATGTTCTACGAAAGGATGCTCTCCTTTTATGCCAACTTTTCCTACCAAATATGTGTCATCAACCATTGCGTCTTCACCGTGGAAAGGTAAACCTGTCTTAGTTGGTGTATGTCCCACTCCGTCGAATCCCCACATAAAATCAAGATGCCATGTCGCACGTCTGAATTCTCCATCTGTGATTACGTGATACCCTAATTCTTTAACTTTTGTAATTAAGTCTGTTATACTTTCATCCTCAACCTTTTTCAGTTCTTCGTACCCTATCTCTCCATCGTCGAACTGCTTTCTTGCTTTCTTACCGGTGCCGGAAGATCACCGAGTTTTCCATTGATTCCGGTCGTTTTTGTTGT
>OGYV01002258.1_pt1 | contig 12874 bp, 13 predicted proteins | sample 1576651 | NCBI WGS metagenome assembly OGYV01 (sample SAMEA3541570, study PRJEB24748) | human gut metagenome | biome: human gut; feature: human-associated habitat; material: faeces | place: China | collected 2012
GCCAATAACCATGAGGGTTCAAGAAGAACCAATAGCCAAATAATACTACCAGCACTGCACTCATTACCGCAGCCAACCAACACTCTTTTTTCCTGATGTTCTTTTCCATAATTTCTATCTTTTATTTGTTATTACTCACAAAACACTTACATATCAATCATATCATCATTGACATGGTAAGTATCTTCACTAAAGCGTTTCTCGCACGTAATGGCTGTTCTGCAAACAAAGTTGTTCATTCTCACAATATCAGGAATACTGTATGGCAAAGAACAATGCAAAGCAAGTAGTGCAGGACATATCTTGATCTTTTCAAAAGCTGGAGTAAAAAGCACACTTTCATCCCAACTAGTGACCTCAGATGGCAAATCCTCCGCAGCCCAACCTTTATCTGCAAGAGCATCCAATATCAGTTTTTTCTTCATCAAGTTATTGTCAAACAGATTTATCTGTTCACCAAGGGTATAAATCAGCCGGTGTATGAAAGGAAAAGCCGAACCATAGACTTCATCGTCTTCCCAAGCCAATACCGCCTGACAAGAATCAGCCTTATATTCTAAGACATACTCCCCATATTGCAGATAGTCATTCGCCTTAAAAGATGAAGAATTCTTAACAGCATTCCACATCTCAGTACCTTGCTTCAAACATTCGCCCATCAGTATTGCCAACTTATCACTTTGGTAAGAGACACGTTCCACGTAATCCATGCTTGGCTCACCCATCATCTGATCCATCAGATAACGTCGAGCTACAAGAAGCGAATATAGCGCAAACTTATCCTTATCATTTATCCTAACAGAAATATCTTCTTCCTCGAAAAAACCAATATCTTCAGCAATATGCTTGATTTTCCGTTCCATCAAAGCTAATGCATCTTGTTTTTCTGAAAGTGATGTATTAGGATTGCTCGCAAAATCGTACAAAGCATCTTCTGCCAAATCGCTCTCATGGTCATCCACCTCACAAAGTTGTCTTACTAATATGCTCACTAAATCTATCTTGCTCATAGTTTATCCTTCTAAGTGTTCTACAAAAAACTCAAAAACTTATGCTTTACTGCGAGTATTCTCACTTAAAAAGCGAGAATACTCCACGTACAACGGAAGAACCAGCAAGGCCACCTGCAACTCCACCGACAAGTCCACCTATAACTGTTCCAACTCCAGGACAAACAAAAGTTCCTAACGCTGCGCCAAAGGTTCCACCAGCATAGCCTGCACCAATTCCGGCAGCATTACTTGTTATGTTTTCGGCAAACTCGCCAGCCGACATCTTTCCCTTACACATTTTCACAGCATCAGGTATCGTCTGTGCTGCCAGCATGATTCCACCTGTTATCATGTTAGTTCGCATACCCTTTGCGATGACATTCTTCGCAGCCTGTCCAACGACTTCCTTGCCAACTAACGCCGAAGCCGTCTTCTCGACAACAGTCTTCCCGACTTGAGTTGTTGTTGCAACATCAAGTATGGTCCTGGCAGAACTTGTTGCAGCCGATGCCATTGAACGACCGACAGTTGTACGGAGTAACTGTTGTGTTCCAACACCTACAACCAAAGAAGTACCTCCAGACTTGGCCATTTGTACAGACGCTGTTTTGAGGGCTTCACCATGACTTTTACCACTACGGATAGCCTTAGCATATCCAAGCACAAAGGAAAAACCACAGGTGATAGAACAAGAAACCGATTGGGTCTTTACATCAAACTTAACAGAATCCAAAGTTCCAGCTTTGGCAATGTTCACAGCTTGATTGTAGGTACAATTGCCCTTAATGACTATATCTTTTGCCACTGCTGGATCTGTTATACCTGGAACTTGACCAGAACGAATCTTATCAGCCATCAATCGAACACACTCATCGTACTGCTCCTTTGGAACTTCAAGTTTCATTCCACCATAGCGATACGAACCATCAGAAAAAGCAGCCCCTATAGTCTTAGATGGGGAAGAACAATACTTCGTCTGAATTTCGATACCATTGCTAATGCGATCTGCACCGTTAAGGCAGTTGTCACGACCAACCTGTTCTACTTTCTTTCCAGAAAGACGGTCTGCCATTGCATTAGCATCTTCTGCAGCCCAGCCATGTCCTTGCTTGTTACGGTACTTTGGGTACTGCATGTAGTTGTTTGTTGACTGAGCGCTACAAGTTGCTGACGCACTATTGATTACTGTTTTTTCACTTACTTTCTTCATATCTTTGATTTTTTAAAGATTCTTCAAAATGTTACATAACTCACTTACCATCTTTTGCATGCTTCTACACAAACATCGTCTGTATAGAAGCAATGCAAAATGAGGGCATTAAAAGAATGCGTGTCCTCGCAACCAAGATGGGATTGTCTTAGAACAAACAAGCCCAATTCCTCCGATTACAGGAGTTGCAGGTGCAAGCATTGCTGCTACTGCAAGACAAGAACTAGCCAACGCTACAGTTCTCAACACATTCTTACCATTGATGACACTTTCTTTTCTGTTGTTCTGTTTCATAACTTGTTGTTTTTTGTGTCAGCTGCAAACAAGTATTATTACCTGTCATTCGCCAACGGTTTGATAAAATTGAAAATTAATAATAGATAATAAACACAACGCATCATGTGTTAGACAACATTAAATGTCAAGTGATGTCCACCATTCTGAATATATCTCCAATATGTCAAAGACCTTTGCACTCCCTATGTTTGGAATTGCGCTGCAAAGATAGACAAACTTTTCAAAACGAGCAAGAAAAAATGAAAAAGAATTGGTTCCAAGAAGACAAGAAGAAAGGAACCAATTCTTATAGTCTATTTCTGTTTTTATATAAATCTGCAAGTGCTTCTACTCTTCTTATGAACTTTTCTCGAACATTCTGTGGAGAAACTATTTCTAAACCTGCTCCCATTTGCAAGATGCGCCCTACAAATTCGTCATTCACTTCGACTTGAACAGAAAACTCTCCATACGTACCATCCATATACTCACCAAAAGGTATTTCTACTTTTTGACTAAGATGTATTTTTTGTCTCCGTAAGCATAAACATATAATGATTGTGGGCCCGTACATGCACATTTACTACTTCAGCATTATTAGGATGAGTAACTCCAACTATATTTTTGAAATAATTTTCATAATAATGAGCCTGTGGTTCCACATAAGTTACCCCAGACGAGATTTCTCTTGGTCGAGCAACAATACGGTCGAGAGCAATATGACTCCTCCATACCTTTCCCTCATTATTTATTGTATGACCCAACAAATACCACCTACCATTGAATTCTTTTAAATAATGAGGAGAGACTATCAAAGACAGTTCTTTCTTAGTACTATCAGTATAATGTAGGGAGTGTCGTTAAATATTAAGATTGTTTACAACTATCTAATCCTCAATGTGATAGAAATTTTGTACCTTTGTAGATGATAAGAAAAATCCCCCAATCACCCTCGAAAAGTGACAAAGTGGGGGAATCACAAAAGTGATACGATGGCAAAGGTACAACATATTTCTGGAATAAGCAAGCGAATTCCGTTCGAAGGGTTCGATTTTTATGATTTATTTAGAGTTACGTTTGAAAACAGCGAGCTTGGACGTATGAAACGGCTTCTCCCTCTTCATGAGATGGCAGTGAACTTTGGTTTGGTGAGCAACCATCCAGTACGTAAGCGTGGCCGGAAGTCCTTCTTCTCCCCGGAGGGTAAGGTTGCTCTGATGTTCCTGAAGATGTACACCCAGCTGAGTGCCCCGAAACTGCTGGAGCAGTTGAACGGCAACGTCCACTATCAGATATTCTGCGACGTGTACGTCAATCCTCTGTGCCCCCTGACGAACTACAAGCTGATAGATGACATCATCTCCGAGCTTTCCGACAAGCTGAAGATCCAGCAACAGCAGAACGTACTCGCGGATGCATGGAAACCGTACATGAAAGAGCTTGATACATTCCACACAGATGCGACATGTTATGAGAGCGAGATGCGGTATCCGACGGACCAGAAGCTGCTGTGGGAATGCGTTGGGAAGTCATATCGTATGATGTGTGATGCCTGTCAGCGTCTTGGCATCCGCCGCCCGAGGACGAAGTACCTTGACGTGGAGAAGGCGAACATGGAGTATGTGAAGCAGCGCAAACACAAGAAGTCACAACAGCGCAGGATTATCCGCCGGCTGTTAAACCTGCTGGGGAAGATCTTGAAGGAAATACGAAGGATGATGCGCGAACATAATGAGCAGGAGGTGCTGACCGTGCGTGAGCAGTCAACCCTCGGCATTATCACAAAGGTGTACCGCCAGCAGAAGAACCACTTCGACAGCAATGACCCCAGGGAAAGCATTCCCGACAGGATCGTGAGCATATCAAAGCCATACGTGAGGCCCATCGTCCGTGGCAAGGAGGTGAAGAACGTGGAGTTTGGAGCCAAGTGCAACAACATACAGGTGGACGGTATCTCTTTCATCGAGAAACTCTCCTTCAACGCCTTCAATGAGGGCACAAGACTCGGACATTGCATCAAGATGCACAAGCGGCTGTTTGGTGTGGATGCGAAGAAGATAGGTGGCGACACCGGCTATGCAGGCACAGCCAACAGGGACCTCTGCAAGGAACTGGGCATACAGACATCATTCGTCAAGCGTGGCCGTCCATCAGCAGAGAAGAAGAGGGAGGAAGACTATGTCCGCCAGGAACTGGCAAGAGTCAGGGCCACTCAGATGGAAGGCTCGTTCGGAACACAGAAAGAGCATTACGCCATGCGCAGGATCAAGGCCAGGAAGAAGAAAACAGAGATACTGTACATCTTCTTCGGCATCCACACAGCGAACGCAGTCCACCTGGCGGGGCGTCTGGCAGAGCTGAAAGAGACCAAGACGGCATAAGAGACATCTGAAATGGAATTAAGATGGAGTCCTCCGAAGAGAACTCCTAATCTTGTTATCGGCAAAGTCAGCAAATTCACTACTTTGGAGTGCCGTTATACCAGCAAAAAGCAATTAAAACTTGTCGCATGGAACATCAAGATACCAAGATGACCTCTATGCGTCCACGACTGAAAGAATTAAACGACAATCCCTAATGTATATAACAGATAACAAAAACTTGCTTCCTTTTTATTGCCTCATAAAGAAATGGAAGCAACTCTATATTGGTGAGATTTCTATCTTCACTTCTTCTAATATCTGTTGACCTTTATTCTGCGTATCTTTAATCTCCAGTAAATCCCTACTATCTTTAAAGAAATATTCCAACCATGAAATTGGGAAGAATCCTGCAGAATCTTGACAGAATTGCCAATACTGCTTTAAGTCACAGATGACTTTGGCTGTACGCAAGTCAGCCAAAGGATCATCATCTTTACCGATATAACGAATACGCTTATTTTTCGTTCCTCCCTCCAGAAAGCTTTCACATCCTAATCTTTCTATGATTTTATTACGTATATCAGAAAATGCTTTTTTAAGTTCACCATTTCCTTCACACTTAGAAACTCCACAAGGTAATTCTTCTGAAGAATTCAAACCAAGATACTCTGCCATAACATCAGCATGAGTAACCCACTCACGACTTATAAATCGTTTGTAGGTTACTCGTGCAAACTGAGCATAATAGCTATCTCCATCAAAGGGATTTTTACGTTTCATCATTCGTCTTCTTTTTGCTTGACATCGGTCGCATACCAATAATCTTTGTCTGGATTTTTATCATTAGGACGCGATTTAGCCACAAATTCAACAACCTCATCCTCATATAGTTCTTTTATATCGCTATTTTCTATTTTCAAAGGATAAGGATAAACCTTGGTCTTTATTACTTTTTCTTGGCGTGCATTAATTGTTATTTTACCAACATACTTGTCTCCACCCACTAACTTTTTTACAACTTTTTTCCCTATTGTGCTACCAGGAAGTAATAATTCTTTCTTTATTGAAAAGCTCGTTTTTTTGCGTTCTTCTTTTTCTAACACAGAATTTACCAGTCCCCATGAATACCAATAAATAGGAGCAAATCTATAGTAACAACCTTTTGTTGTAACTTTTCTTGCAATAATACCATTAGCAAAAATCAAACGTTTCAAATCCTCTGTAGTTTTTACGACTTCACTATCCGATATTCGTCTATATGTTAGGTCTATCAATTCTTCAAATTGGCTTTCAGATAAAGATTTAAATCGATAAGGTTCACCTATAGAAGTTCTAATTACTTCTTTAAAGCGAGCTAAATCTTTACTAAATGCATCTTGGGTTAAATCTGAAAAATACTGTTCTGTCGCTTCATCACGAACAGACTTAGATGCATAAATCTCTGGAGATATGATTCCATTACGGACATATTTTTCAGTTCTTGCCAAAGCCTTATCTACTGCATTAGTATTTAAGGTATTGATAAACGGACGTAAACTGATCGCTGTATTATCCGCATTTGCCAATTCCTTTTCAAAATATTCCCAAGGTGTTCCAAGAGAAGCAGCACCAACTTTTACAGAGCTACCAAAAAACACTTTTATGATTGGATCCATTTCTGCCCGACTCAAAGAGTTAAATTGATTCTTTGGGAATTTTTCAAATCGTTTCTTTGTATTATTAATATAACTGTCATCTATAGAAACCTTTTTAGCTATAGCCCAATAAGCTTCACTAGCATTCTTGTCGGAAAATATCAATTTAAAGAAGAAACCAAACACCTCACCTATTGTCCACTCTATGTGAATAATACTGCTTTCAAGCCGTCCTGTATTTGTTCCTTCTATCAATCTAAACAAATCCGTTCTCACGAAAATTTTTGGTGAAATATTCGAAAATGACTCACAATTATTCCACCAATAATTAATTAATGGTGAAACTGCCTTATCCCATCTCAAAGGATTTATACACGTATCAAGTCTATCGTATAAAACAAAAAGTCTTTTGCTAGAAGATTGAAGCAATTCATTTATTTTAAGAATATCCTTTTCAATGGAAATCAAGGTACTCACACCTTTTCCTATTAATCCATCAATTCGATCAAGGGCCTCTTTTGCATATAAAGCACCCGTTAAAGGCTTAACATAATCACATAACTCACTTTGCTCCTTTATAGAGACGAACTCTGGACAAAGAAGTAATGTATTCCAAGTATAAACCTGCCAAAATGCATTAAAATAATACTCTGGCTCATCAATACCAGAATATCTTATATTTGCAAAAACAAGCGCTGACTCATCTGCAGGAAGTATATTTACAAATACAGGAACTACAGTATCTTTTTGATCCTTATCAGCCCATCTTTGAATATTTGAAGCAATCCTTTTATCTGTTAAAGCTTTGTAAAGGTATGTTTTACCTGTACCTTTATATCCTTGTATTAGGAATTTTTTAGGATCAAAAAGTTGTTTCATACATTCACGATAAAAGAATTGTTCTTCCTTAATTTCTGTATCTTCTGCAAAATTCGAAACATTTGCGAGTGCATTTTTTAAGTGTTTGAGTACTACATTTCTCAACTGTATAGCAGGCGTATCGCTTGAGAAAGCGGCTTCTCGTACTTTTGTAAAAAACAAGTCATTTATTCGTCTAAACAACAGATTATAGTCCTCAAATTTTGCATTACTAACTACATTTACGAATTCTGCATCAGACTGTTCGTCTCCCGTCCCGATTCTCTCGAAAAGGGAGTTTCTATGGAGATACGAAAAACCAGGGAAATCCTTATTTTCATTCCCTATGAAATTAATATAATGAAGAATTGTCTGCTTATGCTTATCAATCCACTCGTCTTGGGCATTTTCTGGTAAAATAGAAAAAACAAGCTGCAACTTAAAAGACTCGCTTTTATAGTATTCCTTCAATAAATTTATCAAACCAGGTTGGGTCTGTCTGCTAAAGCCAAAAAAGCCGACCACACAATCAGACAAATACAAAGCCGCTGCTCCAAAAATATCATTAAATCCCGTTCTTGAATCAATCAAAATAATATCTGGAGATATGGTTTCTTTTATTTTTTCAAAAAGTAAATCAAAATATCTCACCACATTATGTACACTTGAAAAGTTTATTTTAGCCAATCCTTCTAAGTAATCGATACGATCAGCCCCACTCTCCATATCAGAATATCCCTCATTTAGATTACCTGCAGGAACAAGCCAAATATTGTCAAGATTATTATACGCAAAACTATTTCTGTTATCGAGTCCTACATTTACTATATAATCGTTTATATCCAAATCCTGTGGATTTTTTGTAAATTGCGCATCACAAATAAATTCTACGAGTCCGTTTTTCTTACCACTCCTCAGTCCATTATGTTCAGACAAGTCAAAAAAATTCAAATAGCCAGGAGCTTCCAAATCACAATCAATAATAACCACACGTTTTCTTTTTGCAGCATCTTGGTTTGCAGCAAGACTCAATGCATAAGCAATCATTGTTGTTGTTCGCCCCATTCCACCCTTATAACTATAAAAAGTCACAATAGGAGTTGATTTCTTTGATTTGCTAAATTCTGAACCTGCATATTTTCTTTGCAATAAAGAATCAAATCTATATCGTGGCCCCCAATCCACCTTCTGCTCATCAGTAAACATGTTTTCATAGAAAGGATCATCTGAAGCAAATTCTTCATCAACAATAATAAAGTTGATCTTTAAACAGCTATAATGAACTTTATAAAAATCATCGGTAGAAGTACCTTGAACAGAATCATCATGCAGAGAATTATAAAACTCAGCCTGATACCCCTTTGCAATAATAGTGTTAGCCGTAACAACATATACATCAATATTGAAATTGATGCGTACAAAAATTTTAAACTTATTTTCATTTTTGTTCAATAGAAACTTTTCTATTTTTTTAACTGTATCAGAAATATGTATCATAATTAAATATGTTTAATATAAATTGTCCAACATGTATTAATTAAACGGGCAACTAAATCCTGTGTCAAATGAGGAATATTCAATTGACCAGAATAATAGTACCTTACCCCTGGCTCCCATTCGTCTATAAGTTTTTCTACGTCAGAGTCAATTATACCATTACCCAAATATGGTATATCGTTAAACGTAGGATCTTTTCTTAGTATATTTTTTACTATTTCCTGAAATTTATGTTGTTGCACATTCAATGCGCCCGCAGGACGATGTTGGAAATATGAAGGAATGGTTTCAATTCCGTTCTTTACTTTCGTCCGTTTAACATAAAAATCCAATTTTGTTTTCTTCGTAAACTGCAAATTATATTTTTTCTGTATATCATCTGTCGAATTCCACCCATTTAACTTATATGCTGAATAAATCGTAATACCCTCAATGATGTATCCAGCCAAATAATACAACTCTAACCAAACAATGTTGTCATAGTTGTTGTTGTTTTTTCCTGCTTCATATGTCACCAACAAAGAAGCACATCCCCGCAAGTGTTTTCGGGCACATTGCAAATACTCATCATATTTCATAATAATTTATACATTTCTACACAAAATACCTTAATCCTCAACAGAACCAAATAAGATAAGTCCTTTCCTCTCGTCAATAATATCAAGGTAAATAATCTGATAAAATTCCTTTAAGTTTATAATCTTCGTATTTATCTTTATCATACTCTATCCATTTATTATGAAGAGCTTTATCAAGACTATGAATAAGTTCTGTTGTAATTCTTTCACGCCGATAATAAGCACGTATATCATCCTCACAAATACCTACCCTATGATCGTTATACAACACTGCATAAGTTACTGTACTTCGTAATGAACGCACTTCAGAACTCCAATGAAACAACTTATTCTCTTTAAGCCAAATATTTCTTTTTACAAATTTTACCTTACCTCTCATATCATTTTACTAATTTCTTTAACTCCTCAACCTGCTCACTAATACGTTCTTGCAAAGCAAGCCATTCATCCTTACTGTCCTCATGCTCACAATACTTAATTGCATTTGCGATACAACTCTTGGCAGCATAGGAGTAATGAGAGAGCTGAGACTCGGAAAGACTTTCCAACTCATTCTTATGGTTAAAGCATAGAAGAAAGCATTGTAGATGCTTGCAGCTTTTTCAAAGTAAGCATCATCTACGTCCATTTCATTTCTCTTATAGAAATCATCCCAAAGAGCCAAAGCTTTCTTTGCATCATTCACCTTCGAATCGGTAATAATCTTCTCTGGTGTACGTAACTCTTGTATCTTCTCATTCACTTCATTGAAATCATGTACAAATGCGAATTTTGCTTTCAGTAGTTCAAGTTCATCCTTGTAAGTTTCAAGTAAAGAGAAAAGATAATCAGCATCAACATTCTCTTCATTCTCTATCAGGGAAATGAGCTCGGTTATCTCAGCTTGCGCTGCGTTTGCATCAATCGAACTTAACTCCCCAATACTATTCATCGCATTCAAGCCTTTCAATATAAGACTTGCCTTTAATGAATTGTATTGAAAGCCTTTCACGACCTCATACTACGTATAGAATTTGTCCAACACACTAAGAGCTTCATCTAATCCTTCATTATCAAGAATCTCGAATGCCTTTTCCGACAATATCGCAACTGCCGCAGAATAGAGACATTCCTCTTCAGTTTCCTCGTTTTTTTGTTCGAGTACATCTTGCGACTCCAACAGAGTTTATTGCTTTAAATCTTTACTCATAAGCATTGAGTTTTTAGGTTATTACATATTGCTGCTCTTGTTTTTCAACCGAAACAGCAGATCATTTACTTTTTTATACTGATATGCAGCTTATCTTATGCAAAAATTATGCAATCTTGTAAGTTAGGCTCTGGTAAAACCCGTAGAAAAGAAAATGCGAAAGAGGAATCCACACCATATGACGGCGTAGACTCGCTCAAACAAATTCGCGTTCTTTCTACGTTTCAATTTACCAGATTTCAACCTACAGAACTGAATAGTTTGCTCGTGTCCACAAGTTTATCAGTTTCTCTGCATCGTAGCGACTTCAAGCGAGGACTTTCACCTGCCCTGTCACTAACCAATGGCAAATGTATTAAAAATCTGATGAGCCACCAAATTTTTAACAAGAAATCTTATGGATTCCTCTTATATTTCACATTTCAGGGACTCCACTCCCTCCTTCTTTCTGCATTCATACCTTAATAATATAGAGTTATTGTCAATTCTGCGGCAAAAATACAATCCGGTTAAGACAAAAACTGACATAGGAGGAGAAAAAAATGAATAGGGAAGAGGGAAGATTAAATTGAAGATGAAATACAATATGCATACTGCCCGGAAAGGTATGTGACCATGATCCTGACAATTCCAGCGTTTTCACTTTCGAAACTACCATTTCGGAAAAACCATCAGCACTTAAACAAATAAAAAAACTTAAATTAGCAAACAAACAAACTGATATTCAGGCTTTTTTTGTTATCTTTGCATTCGAAACCTCCATTTCCGAAACAGCGGTTTCGAAAAATAACACAAAAAAATAAAATTATAGAAATATGAAGTTCTTTGGAAGACAAAACGAAATAAAAGAATTGCAAGAGATAAGAAATCTATCTTTGCAAACGGCCCGGTTTACAATCGTAACCGGACGCCGACGTAGCGGTAAGACATCCTTATTGATAAAGGCATACGAGGATGTTCAGGATATGCTGTATTTCTTTGTAGCAAGAAAATCAGAAGCGGAACTCTGCAGAGATTTTATCGAAGAGATGACGAGCAAACTTCAGCTTCCTATTCTCGGTGAAGTAACACGCTTTGCTGACATCTTTAAATATCTGCTTCAACTATCCAAGATTCGCCCAATCACTCTCGTCATTGATGAGTTTCAGGATTTCAAGCGGGTTAATCCATCTATCTTTTCAGATATGCAAAAGATATGGGACCTTAACAAACAGGAAGCTCATATTAATCTCGTGGCCTGCGGTTCTGTTTATTCACTTATGAACATCATCTTTAAAAATAACAAGCAACCACTTTATGGTAGGCAGACTGGAGAAATAAAAGTCACTCCATTTCCCCCTTCTGTCATCAAGGAAATTCTCTCCACATATAATCCAGCCTATACCAATGATGACCTACTGGCTCTCTACAGTTATACAGGCGGAGTAGCAGAATATGTAGAAATGATGATGGATGCAGGAGCCACGACCAAGGAACAGATGACAGAACGGTTTATTGCAAAAAACTCTTATTTCATCTACGAAGGAAAAAATATGCTGATAGAAGAATTTGGCAAAGACTATGCCCGCTATTTCGAGATACTGCAACTTATCGCTTCAGGCTATACAACTCGAGGTGAAATAGAAAGCATCATGAAAATAGAACTTTCGGGCTATCTCACCAAACTGGAGAACGATTATAGCTTAATCTCCCGTTATATACCGATGTTCCAAAAGACCAATCGCAACATTCGCTATCAGATAGGAGACAACTTCCTTCGCGTCTGGTTTCGCTACATCTACAAATATGGATACATGATAGAGGTTGGTGCCAATAAAAAATTAAAAATGGTCATGGACAAGAGCTACACCACATACACTGGCAAGGTTCTGGAAAGATATTTTATTGCCAAGATGATAGAGAGCGAAGAATATACCCAGATAGCCTCCTGGTGGGAAAGAAAGGGAGAGAATGAAATCGATATTATCGCTGCCGACGAACTGGAACAGAAGGTTATTTTTTATGAGGTAAAACGCCAAGCTAAGGATATAAATCTCGGCATTTTAAAAGATAAAGCCGAGCATTTCTTCCAGGCAACAGGCAAATTCAAGAAATTCACTATCGGATACCAAGGATTGTCGATGGAGGATATGTAAAGCAATACCTAAAAATAATGATTTTTGAATACCAGCATTGCTTATTACAGAATTATTGTGTAATTTTGCACACAATAAAATTAGGATCTCAACTTTCGCAAATGGGGAAGTTAAAGAATTTAAAGAAGTTAGAGAAGTTAAA
>OGYV01002264.1_pt1 | contig 12837 bp, 10 predicted proteins | sample 1576651 | NCBI WGS metagenome assembly OGYV01 (sample SAMEA3541570, study PRJEB24748) | human gut metagenome | biome: human gut; feature: human-associated habitat; material: faeces | place: China | collected 2012
ATCAGAGGCAATGGCACTTGCGGTCAGGCAGGAGCTTCCGGGGCGGCGGCTTCGGCCGGGGCGGCGGGCTGCTCTGCGGCATCGTCCGCTGCTTTGGCCTCTGCTTCGGCGTAGGCCTCGGCGGTCTTTTCGGCCTCGGCGGCGTCCTGCTCGGCTTCTTCGGGGAACTCGACCTCCTCCACATGGAGCGGGTCTTTCTGGTTCAGGATCTTGTCCAGTGCCACGATGGCGGCACCGGTGACGGCCACGGCAGCGGCCGTGCCCAGAATGCGGAACAGTGTTTTCATGCCAGAACCTCCTGTTTACAGATCAATCAGAACGTTAAGAGAACGTTACGACTTCATTCAGCGGCTTTTCGGCAGGCTCCACCGAAATGGCGGTCAGCACCGGGCCCTTGCCGCGGTAGATGTTGTGGAACTTGTAGCCCACCTTGGCGGTCACCCGCACCCAGCTGCGCTGCTCCAGAGCCTTGTAGCCGTCATAGCTGCAGGGGAAGCCCACGAACTGGATATCCTGCACGCAGCAGGTCATGGCAAAGCGGCCGGGCACGAAGCTGTTCTTGCCGGCGCGGTTGGTCTGGCACACCTGTGCCAGGAATTTGACCGTCTTGCCGGTGTACTTCTGGGGCTCGTCCTGGCAGTCCATGTACCAGATGCCGAAATCGTCGTCATGGATGTCGATGACCGGGGCGTTCACGTCGAAGGGCAGCGGGTCGGGGATGTCGTCATAGGCCACGCTGCCGTCCTTGAACTCGTAGGCGATGTCGCATTTGCGGGAAGCCTGACGCACCAGCTTGTGCAGCTCCTGCCGGGCCTCGTCGTTGTTCACGGCTTCGGCGCGGTTGAACACGATCAACTCACTGCGGGCGATCTTGTCCAGCAGCAGGCTGCGCATGGAGTTGTCGCGGGCGTAGGTCAGGGCGGTGGTGCCGTCGGCGGTGGCGATGCACTGGTACACCAGCCAGTTTTCCGGCAGGGCATCGGCCAGCTCCTGCAGCAGCCACATGCCGTTGTACTCGATGACCACGCGGCCTGCGCCGGATTCCTTTTCCAGCTTGGCCAGGTTCTGCGGGTTCATCTCTGCCTTGTCCTCGATCACCTTGACGGTCACACCGGGGAAGGCGAACTTCTTGGGGTTGTACTCTTCTTCGCCCTCTTCGCAGATCAGCAGCAGGGTCTTGTCGCCGGAGTCGAAGTTGGGGTCCTCAAAGGTCTCCTGAATGAATTTGGTCTTGCCGCTTTCCAGAAAGCCCACAAACAGGTAGACCGGAATTTCTTTTGCCATAATGGATGATTTCTCCTTCTTTTACATCTCAGCAGCCGAACAGCTCTGCAATGGCCTTCTCGTTCAGCTTGGAGCCGATGACCACCAGTTTGCCGCCCACGTCGGCGCCGCGGGCACGCACTTCCCACTCGCCGGGCACATAGTCGAACTCCAGCCAGCCGTCGGCACCGCCGTCCACGATGCCCTTGCTGCGCAGGATCATGCCGTAATTGCCGGTGTCCAGCTCGGTGAGGGCGTGCTCCACTTCGGCCTTGGTAAACTTGCGGGCCGTCTCGACGCCCCAGCTGGTGAACACCTCATCGGCGTCGTGGTCATGATGATGGTGGTGATGGCCGCAGCAGCAGTGGCCGCCGTGCTCATGATGATGCTCGTGCTCGTCCTCATCCTCGTCGTCATCGTGATGGTGGTGGCCGCAGCAGCAATGCTCCTCGTGGTCATGATCCTCATCGTGATCATGGTGGTGCTCATGCTCGTCGTGGTCATCGTCCTCGTCATGGTCGTGATGGTGATGCTCGTGCTCGTCCTCATCATCGTCATCATCGTGGTGGTGATGGCCGCAGCTGCACACGCCGTTCTCGTCGTCGTGATGGTGATGATGGTGGTGCTCTTCTTCCTCGTCCTCCTCGGCGTGCTTCTCGTTTGCCTTGGCGGCCATGGCGATCAGCTCTGCCTTGAAGTCGTCCTTGGTGGACATGGCTTTCAGGATCTGCTCACCGGTCAGCTCGTCCCATGCGGTGGTCACGATGGTGGCGGTGGGGTTCTTCTCGCGCAGCATGGCCACGGCGGCGGCGATCTTCTCCTCGCTGGCGGTCTGGGTGCGGCTGAGCAGGATGCAGCTTGCATGGCTGATCTGGTCGTCGTAGAACTCACCGAAGTTCTTCATATACATCTTGACCTTGTTCACATCGGCCACGGTGACAAAGCTGTTCAGCTGCACATCCAGATGCTCGGCCACGCCTTCCACAGCGCGGGTCACATCGGAGAGCTTGCCCACGCCGGAGGGCTCGATGACGATGCGGTCGGGGTGGTACTGCTCCACCACCTGCTGCAGGGCGGTGCGGAAATCGCCCACCAGAGAGCAGCAGATGCAGCCGGCGTTCAGCTCATTGATCTGGATGCCGGACTCCTTCAGGAAGCCGCCGTCGATGCCGATCTCACCGAACTCGTTCTCGATCAGAACGACCTGCTGGCCGGCAAAGGCCTCCTTGATGAGTTTTTTGATCAGAGTGGTCTTGCCGGCGCCCAGGAAGCCGGAAAAAATATCAATTTTGGTCATAGTTTGAATGCCTCTTTCTTTGTTAGCAGACAGAGCCGCAGAGCGCTGGCCCGTAAAATCTTACATCTCTATTATAGCAAGCCTGTCAATGGGAAAACGGCCTTTTTCAAGAAAAAATTGTAACATTTTTTGCAATTTGGTTGCGTTTTCGCGTTTTGGACGACAAATAAGGGGAACCGGCGGCCCCGGCGGGCAGCGATTCGGCAAGGGGCAGGCTCCGGCAGAGGGACGGACGCCCCCGGACGGCAAGACCCCGCCAACGGACGGTCAACGACCGGCAGGCGGTCCGCCCCCGCAGGATGCAGGCGACACTCCCGCATTGCATTCTTTGCGCCGGAATGCTACAATATGCAGTAGCAAACCACCGCCGCCGGACGTTCTTCCGGCAAATATGAGAAAGAAGGCTTTTCTATGAGCATGAATACAGTTCCCGAACGGCTGGCCGCCCTGCGTGCCGCCATGCAGGCAAACGGTGTGGACGTGTACCTGATCCCGGTGGGCGACCCCCACTCCAGCGAGTACCTGCCCGACCACTACACCTCCCTGACCTACTTCTCCGGCTTCCATGGTGAAAACTCCAACTTTGTGGTCACCATGACCGAGAGTGCTGTCTGGGCCGACGGCCGTTACTTTGTGCAGGCCGAGAAGGAGATCGCAGGCACCGAGATCCAGCTGATGAAGATGGGTGAGCCGGGCGTGCCCACCGTGGAGGAATACTGCGCCAAGGTGGTGCCTGAGGGCGGCAAGCTGGGCCTGTGCGGTCTGACCGCCAGCTGCGCGCTGGTGAACAGCGTGAAGAAGGCGCTGGAAACCAAGAACGCCGCCATCCAGACCCTGTTCCTGGAGGATGAGCTGTGGACCGAGGGCCGCCCGGCTCTGCCCGCTACCCCGGCCTGGATCCTGCCCAAGGAATATGCAGGCTTCTCCCCCGCCGAAAAGCTGGGCCAGCTGCGTGCAAAGCTGGCCGAGTTGGGCTGCACCGCCCAGCTGGTGGGCAAGCTGGACAACCTTGCCTGGCTGCTGAACCTGCGCGCCATGGACATCGAGTGCACCCCCTACGCCATGGCCTACTGCTATGTCACCCCGGACCGCGCCGTGCTGTTCATCCACACCGCCCGCGTGACCCCGGAGGCAAAGGCGGAACTGGAAGCCAACGGTGTGACCCTGGCCGAGTACGACAGTGTGCTGGACGTCATGGCCGCTGAGACCGAGCCCCAGACCGTGCTGGCAGAGAGCGCCACCGTGAACTATGCCGTGTATCAGGTGCTGGAGAACAACGCCGCCCTCACCGTGAAGGACCTGGCCGACCCGCTGCTGCCCATGAAGGGCGTGAAGAACGAAGTGGAGCTGACCCACGACAAGGAAGCCCACCTGCGCGACGCTGTGGCTATGGTGCGGTTCCAGATCGAGCTGGAAAAGCGTCTGGAAGCCGGCGAAGAGCTGACCGAGCTGACCGTGGACGAGATCCTGCACAAGTACCGCAGCACCACGGATAAGTTCATCGTGGAAAGCTTTGGCACCATTGCGGCCTACGGCGGCAACGCAGCCATGATGCACTACCACGCCACCCCGGAGGACCACGCAAAGCTCCAGCGCAAGGGCTTTTTGCTGGTGGACAGCGGTGCCACTTACATGGACGGCACCACCGACATCACCCGCACCTACCCGCTGGGTGAGCTGACCGAGGACGAGCGCAAGTTCTACACCTGGACCCTGCAGTGCCACATCGACATCGCCAAGGCGGTCTGGCTGGACTACTGCGACTGCCATATGATCGACACCATCGCCCGTGAACCGCTGTGGCAGCACCTGATCAACTACCGCTGCGGCACCGGCCACAGCGTCAGCTTTGTGGGCAACGTCCACGAAGGCCCCCACGCCCTGAACGGCCGCAACACCACCCTGATGCGCCCGGGCATGATCGTGACCGACGAGCCCGGCGTGTACGAGACCGATCTGGTGGGCATCCGCATCGAGAACGAGCTGGTGTGCGTGCACAAGGCCGACAACCAGTACGGCACCTTCCTGGGCTTTGAGCCGATCATGTTCGTGCCCATCGCCACTTCTCCCATCGTGCCCGGTGTGCTGACCAAGGACGAGCTGGACTGGCTGAACAACTACCACCGTCAGGTGTTCGAGAAGCTGGCACCCCGCCTGAACGACGAGGAGCGCGAGTGGCTGGCCAAGAAGTGCGCCGCCATCGGCTGCTGAGCACCCGGCCGCTGAACATCGCATAAAAAAGCGGGAAGCCGTGCCGGAGCGTGCAAGCTCCTGCGGCTTCCCGTTTGTTGTTTTTGCTTATTCTTTGGGGTCGCTGTCGTGCCGGGCCTTCCACTCGGCACTGCGTTCCTGCGCCGTTTCCCGCAGCTCCTCCCGCATGCCGTTCCAGCGCTCGCGCGCTTCGGCGGTGCGGGTCTGCACGTCCTCGCGGGCATCCTTCCAGTAGGCCTTGGCCTCGTCGATGACCTCCTTGAAGGGGCCGGAAGGGTAAGTGCTCTCCGCAATATCCACCAGGAACTTGTACAGCTGGGGCCGCACCTCCTCGTAGATGCCAAGCCGGGTGTACAGCTCGGTGTAGTAGTGGAACACCTGGATCTTGTTCTGCACCAGAGAGGCGGCGTTGATCTGGGTGTGGCAGATGCTCTGGGGGTTCTGGACATAGTAGTACCCTGCCTCCGGGATGGACACCAGCACGTTGGCGTACTCCAGGTACTGCATATTGAACACCAGGTCCTCGGCCCACCGCACCTCGCTGGTAAACTGGATCTGGTGGTCCACCAGCAGGTCCCGGCGGTACAGCTTGTTCCACAGCACCCCGTAAAAATAAGAGGCAGGCTTGTCCATCAGATGCCGGGCAAACTCGTCCTGGGTGTAGACCCCGGCAGGCAGAAAGCCGTACTCCCGTACCTCCGGGGGCCGGGCCACGGTCATGACCCCCAGCTCGTCCTGGAGCTTGTCCAGCACCTGTTCCGGCTTGCTGGCCCCGGCAGGGATCACCATTTTGTAGGGTGCGATGACCAGGTCGGCGTTGTTCTGTTCGGCAGCGGTGACCAGATGCTCGGTGAAGTCCGGGTCGATATAGTCGTCGCTGTCCACGAACTGCACATACTTGCCGCTGGCCAGCTTCAGGCCCAGGTTGCGGGTGTCGGACACGCCGGAGTTGGCCTTGTCCACCAGCACGATGCGCTCGTCCTTTGCGCGGAATGCTTCGCACACGGGCAGGCTCTGATCCTTGGAGCCATCGTTCAGCACGATGACCTCGATGTTCTGCCAGCTCTGGGCGCAGATGCTCTCCAGACAGCGGGCGATGTGGTTCTGGGCGTTGTACACGGGCAGAATGATGCTGACAAGGGGCTTTGACATGGCGGCGTCTCCTTTGTTGTTTTTTGATTACTATACCCCCGCACCGCGCAAAATGCAAGGGCGGGTTTGAAGAGGAGGGATCCTGTGATCTTTCACATTGCGGTGTGCAGCCCAGACGCGGGCCTGCGCAGCGGGCTGGAACGCCAGTGCATGGAATTTTTTGCCCGGCGGGCGGACGCCTGCATCGTGGAACACCTGCCGGACACCGACGCCCTGCTGCGGAAGGACGGGGAGGGCGTGCGGTACGACCTGTACCTGCTGGAGCTTTCCGGCTCGACTACGCCGGTGGGGCTGGCGGCTGCCGGGGAGCTGCGCCGCCGGGGCCGCCGGGCCCCGCTGGCCTTTGTGGCCCGCACCACGGCCCACGCTTACAGCGCCTACAAGGTGGATGCGCTGCAATATCTGCTGCTGCCGGTGCGCCAGCGGGAGCTTTCGGCCCTGCTGGCCCGCGCCACCGAGCCGGAATACGGCCCGTCCGTCACGGTGAACACCGCCGAGGGCCTGCGGGCGCTGCCCTATGCGGGCATCGAATATCTGGAGTGCACCCACCACATCGTGCACTTCCACCTCACCAGCGGGGAGGACGTGCCCACCCTGTCGCTGCGGGTGCCGTTTTCTGCGGTGGCGCAGCCGCTGCTGGCGGATGGGCGGTTTTTGCAGCCCCACCGCTCCTATGTGGTCAATCTGGCCGAGGCGGACCTGCTTTCTGCCGGGGAGCTGCGCATGCGCAGCGGGGCCCGCATCTCCATCCCCCGCGGGCGGGAGGGTGCCGTGCGGGACGCCTTCCAGCAATGGGTGCAGCAGCAGAAATACAGCCTGAAATAACAGCACGCCGGTGCTCCCACAGCGGGAACACCGGCGTGTTTTTTGCGGAAAAATTTCTCAGATCGTTGTCCAGTCCAGTGCGGTCCAGTCCGGCAGGAACTGGTCGCACACCTGCGCCATGGCAGGGGCATCGTCGGCACTGGCGGCGTCCTGCACGCCCAGCACAGTGAACCCGGCCTTGTGGGCAGTGGAAGCGGCGTAAATGGCGTCCTCGCACACGGCGCAGGCGGCGGGGTCGGCCCCGCCCAGCCGGTGCATACACTCGAAGAACACCTCCGGGCGGCTCTTGTGCAGCACGCCCTGCGCCTCCACGATGAAGGAAAAATAGTCCGCGATGCCCAGCCGGGTGAGCACGGTGCGGCACTGGTCGGACCAGGTGTTGGAGCACAGGCACAGCCGGGCCCCCTCGGCCTGCAGCTTTGCCAGCAGGGTGCGCACACCGGGCTTCAGGTCCACCGTTTCGTACAGCTGGGCGATCACGTCCTGCATCACGTCGTAATATTCCGCCTCGGTTAGGGGCAGGCCGTATTCTCGGATGAGGTAGCGGGCACCGTCGGCCATGCCCATGGTCAGCAGCACGTCGTTCAGGTCTGCTTTGGGCGTGCGGCCATAGCGCTGCAGCAGCGCCAGCGGGGCACCCCGCCACACCACGGTCATGCTGTCGGTGAGGGTGCCGTCCATATCAAAGATCCATTGCTTGCAGCGCATGGGGCAAAGTTCCTCCTTCAAGATGATTCCTGCCCAGTATACCACGGATCTTAGCCGTATAAAAGCCGTGAGGAACCAAAAAACGGGGAGAAATTTTCCGGAAAATATGGTATAATTTCAGCAAAGACAGACAGGGAGGCAGGCAGTATGGAAAACCAAACCATTCCGTGCAAAGCGCTGGTGCTGGCCGGCGGCGGAGCACGCGGCAGCTATCAGGTGGGCGTGTGGAAGGCTCTGATGGAGCTGGACTGGCACCCGCAGATCATCACCGGCACCAGTGTGGGCAGCCTGAACGGTGCCATGTTCGTGCTGGACCTGTACGAGGTGGCGCGGGATATGTGGCTGACCATCCGCAGCAAGGATGTGATGGAGCTGCCCGAAGAAAACGCCGACCTGTCGGCCCTGCACAGTTTTCTGCGCAGCGTGGTGAAGGCCGGCGGTATGGACGTCTCGCCGCTGGAAGAGATCGTGGAACGGGTGCTGGACGAGGACGCGCTGCGCCGCGCCAACATCCGCTTTGGCCTTGTCACGGTGGAGCAGCGGGGCCTGAAGCCCCGGGAGCTGACGCTGGACGAGATCCCGCAGGGCCGCGTGAAGGATTACCTCATGGCCTCGGCGGCCTGCTTCCCTGCCCTGCGGGCGCGGGAGATCGACGGGGTCAAGTTCCTGGACGGCGGCTACAGCGACAACATGCCCACCGGCCTTGCGAAAAAGATGGGGGCTGACGAGCTGGTGTGCGTGGACCTGGAGGGGGTGGGCATCACCCGCCCCAACCTCACCGGTCTGCCCACCACCATGGTGCGCAGCTACTGGGAGCTGGGCGACATCCTGCACTTTGACCCCGATACCGCCCGCCGCAATGTGGAGCTGGGTTATTACGACACCCTGCGGGCCTTTGGCCGGGTGCGGGGCTGCGCCTATGCCGTGGACAACGGCCCGGACAGCAGCGCCGATGCTGCCGCGTTCCGGGCACGGTTCGACGCGGTGCAGAAGGCCGTGCGGGAGAAATACCCCGTGACCCTTACCGCAGACGCGGCCCTGCTGCTGGCCCGGATGAAGGACGCCGAGCTTGCCCCGCTGGAAGCCGTGGCCGAGGACGTGGGGGTAGACCCCACGGTGTACTACACCACCCGGACGCTGGGGCAGGCGTTTCTGGACAAATGCGACCGTGCGCGCATGGCCGGGTTCGCCCCGTTGTTTGCAGGCAGCGCGGACGCGGGCCGGGCGGCGCTGGCAGCCCTGCTGCCCAATACATTCTTGCAGGCGCTGGTCTGGCAGGCCCTGACCGCGCCGGAACTGCCGGAGGTGACCGAACATGAAGATCTGTAAAGGTGTTTCTGCGTCCCCGGGCCTTGTGCTGGGGCAGGTGAGCCGGTTGGAACGCCATGTGGAAACGTTCAGCACCGGGCCCTTTGACCCGGAACGGGAGCTGCGCCAGCTGGAAGATGCGGTGCGCACCGCCCAGAGCGAGCTGGACTCCATGGCAGAGCGGGCCGCTTCCACCGAGCAGGCCATCCTGCAGTTCCAGAGCATGATGCTGGACGACGAAGGCATGATGAACGAGGTGCGGTTCTGCATCAAGGCAGGCATCAGCGCCGCTGCCGCCATGGACAAGGTGGGCCAGCGTTACGCCGACCAGCTGGCCAACATGAAGGACAACCCCTACATGCAGCTGCGCAGCGTGGACATTCTGGACGCCACCAGCCGGGTGATCAACATTCTGGGCAACCGGCCCCGCATGTGGCTGGCACTGGACCACCCGGTGATCCTTGCCGCCGACCGCCTGATGCCCACCGACCTGTTCAGTGTGCCCTCCGGCATGATCCTGGGCGTCGTCACCACCGAGGGCAGCGGCCAGAGCCATGCCGCCATCATTGCCCGGGCCATGAACATCCCCGGCATCGTGCAGGTGGGAGCGGATTTTCTGGAGGACTGCGACGGCCGCACGGTCATTCTGGATGCCACCAAGGGCGAGTGCATCCTGGACCCGGACGCGGTGGCCCGCCAGCAGGCAGAGGCCCGCATCTGTGAGCTGCAGCGTGAAAACGAAGAAATGCGGGTGCTGGGCCGCCAGCCCGGCTACACCCGGGACGGCGCAGCCTTTGAGCTGCTGGCCAACTGCTTTGGCCCGGAGGACATCGACACCGCCATGCAGTCCGGTGCCCGGGGCGTGGGCCTGCTGCGCAGCAGCTACATGATGCTGCCCGGCCGCATTCTGGACGAGCAGGAACAGTTCTATTTCTATTCCTCCTGTCTGGCCGCAGCACAGGGCTGCCCTGTGACCGTGCGCACCTTCGATTTTGGCGCCGACCGCACCATGGCGGACGCCTATCAGGGGGTGCAGTCCTCCAAGCTGGGGCTGCGGGGCATCCGCAACAGCCTGCGCCAGCCCCGCCAGTTCGAGACCCAGATCTGTGCCCTGCTGCGGGCCGCGGCCCGCGGCCCGCTGCGGGTGATGTTCCCCATGGTGACCGATGTGGAGGACTGGGACGCCGCCATGCGCATCGTGGAGCACTGCCGCCAGAGCCTGCGGGAGCGGGGCGTGCCCTTCAACGAAAAGACCCCCTTCGGCGTCATGCTCAGCGTGCCGTCGGCCTGCCTGACCGCGGAGGAATTCGTGGCCCACGGGTGCGATTTTCTGGTCATCGGCACCAACGACCTGACCCAGTACACCCACGCCGCCGACCGGGAGCTGGCCAGCGCGGAGCGGTATTACCGCCCCGCCAGCCCGGCCATGAAAAAGCTCATCACCATGGTCATGGAGACGGCAAAGGCCGGCAGCGTGCCGGTGACCATCTGCGGCCTGGCCGTGGGCAATCCGGTGAATACGGTGCAGTATCTGCAGATGGGCCTGCGCAGCTTCTCGGTGAGCCCGCAGAACCTGCTGCACACCAAAAAGGCTCTGCTGGAAGCCGACGCCCACCCAGACGACACCGAGCTGGAATAAAGCGATAAAAGAAAGGGGCTGCTGCACGCTGTGCAGCAGCCCCCTTTGTTTGGGGAACCTGCTGTGCAGCTTGCGGAACCGCACGGCAGGGGGAGATGGCTTTTATAAAAATGGTTTCTCAGTTCATGCGGCGGCCTTTGCGGTCCAGCACAAAGCCTGCGGCCAGCAGGAACAGACCGCTGAGGGCGCTGCCTGCCACTGCCAGCCAGTTTGCACCGGTCTGGGGCAGGGCGGCGGCAGAAACGGCAGCAGCTTCCGGCTTTGCGTCCTGCACGACGTTCTGGGCAGCCGCAGGGGTCACAGCGGCATCTGCCGGGGCAGTGTCCGGCACAGCATCCTGCACCGGGACGTCCGGGGTCACAGGGGTGCTGGGCGTGTCCGGGGTGTCGGGCGTGCTGGGCTTGTCGGGCGTGCTGGGCTTGTCGGGGGTGCTGGGCGTGTCAGGCGTGTCCGGAGTTTCCGGGGTGCTGGGCGTGTCCGGCACGATCTTGGGCAGCACCACATGTTTGGTCTGCCCGCACTTGTCGATGGAGCAGATGTAGTCGGCATAGCCGTCCTTTTCGGTAGTAGGCTCTACGACTTTGCCCACCAGCTTCCAGTCGTGCAGGTCCTCGTCCTTCAGGTCGCTGGTGTCGATGTTGGGGTTCTCTTCCATGTACTTGCGGTTGTGGACGACCTTGGTGAGGGTGCCGCCGGTGATGGTGTGGCTATACTTGTTATAATTCAGGGCTAAAGGATCTTTTGTGCTCGGCAGGTTAAGTTTTTCTTTGGCGACAGTACCATTATTATAGCAATTGACGATGGCAGAGTTGCGTTCGCCAAAGTGGGAGGAACCGTCTGCCTTGTAGCTGGCGCTGTCGGCAGGGACATTCTGACCTTTGTATCTGGAACCAATCGCAGTGCCGGAGCCTTTTCCATAAATGTATGCGTTGACAACGGTATCGCCGGTGCTGCTGTTGATGTTGACGTTACAGGTACCGCTACGATCAGAATCTATAGTAGTGCCAATTGCAGGGCTGGTGTCACGGGTTCCATCATATTGAGAAGAATACTCAGGATTGTCGGAGCCAAAGGAATTGATCGCATTTACGGTGCCGCCGGTGATGTTGATGGTTGTTGTGGTAGCACCGATGCATAGAGGAGTTCCGATTGCGGGACAATCATAGGAACTGATGGCGGTAACGTTGGCATTCTTTTCAATATTGACCGTGAGATCAGAAAGGCTGCCATCCCGGCCATTACCAATGGCGCAGCCACCTCTTTGACTGTTTTCTGCATGTACGGTGGCATTTCCGGAGATCGTAATAGTAGTAGGGTCGTTGGGGCGGCCGACTTGATCGCCATTTCCAATCGCAGCGGCAAAAGCAGAATAAGCATCAACAACGGCATCGTCCGTAATGGTGACGCTGTTTCCACTGCCGATACCACCGCCGATTGCAGCACCATCGCCGGCAACGGCAGTAACATGGGCATTGCCTTCAATGCGGATGTTTTTGCCGGTACCGTTGTAGCCGCCGCCAATGCCGGCGCAGCCATCGTTTCCGCCGATTGCCGTAATCTCACCGCCGGTGATGGTAATGTTGGATGTGTCGGCTAAAGAATATTCCCTGTTATACGTATTGCTACCGCCGCCGATGGCGGCAGAATTATGGTAGCCGCCTGCCAGCAGCTTGCCGGTAGTGTCCGCCTCGGTACCGGATTTTTCCGTACCGTTATCGTTCACATCGTCCTTGATGGTCAGGGTGCCGGTGCCGTATTTGTCCGCTTTTTCGATGGCGGTGTGTTCTTCACTCCACTCGTTTTCAACCAGAACGGTGTTGTCGCCGTTCAGTTCAAGGTTGGTGTCGCCATCGCCCTTTATTTCGATCGCACCGGACTTGGCACGGGTGGTATTAACTTCAATGTGCACATCCTGCAGGGTCACATCGGTGGTCTGATCTTTCGCCGTATCCACCGTGATGGTATTTGAAGTCTTCTCGCCGCCGCTGGTAATGGTAACGCCGGTCTTGTCCTGATAGTCGTGCAGGATATCATCATTCTCATTTCGGGCGTAGCCGTCCGCCTGTTTATCGTCCTTCTGCGTCACATAGGTGATGCCGTCAGCTTTGGTCTCCACCGTCACACTGCCCTTGTTCAGATCGTAAGTGTCCGCAAAGGCCGCTGTAGCGATGGACGAGACCATGGCCATCAACGCAGCTGTAGAAAGTACCCGCAAGGCAAGCTGTTGTTTCACGCTTTTTCGCATTACAAAACCCTCCAAACAAAAAAACTTACAGAGACGTAAACGTTACCGGGAACGATGCCGAAAACCGGCAAAAACCGGAACTTCAGGGCAGGAAAACACATAGCTGTGCATTTTTATGCCCGGCGTCTCTTTGCGACACAAGTATAGTGCTGTGCCGTGGAGAATGTCAAGACGAAATGCTGAATTTTC
>OGYV01002266.1_pt1 | contig 12834 bp, 10 predicted proteins | sample 1576651 | NCBI WGS metagenome assembly OGYV01 (sample SAMEA3541570, study PRJEB24748) | human gut metagenome | biome: human gut; feature: human-associated habitat; material: faeces | place: China | collected 2012
ACTCCCAGTTTGTCTTCTCGATATCCGAGCAGAATTTCTCCGGATGTCCAAAGGACGGATCCTGTTTTGCAATGTTTTTCCACAGGCTCCAGCAGCCGCTCGTGCGGACCTCTGCATCACCGTTCGGTGCATGGTTCTGATCGCCGTAGATCGTGCCTTCGGTGCAGCTTCCGTTGGTAACGAAGACGAGGTCATTCTCGGTGAGAACGATGCCTTTCTCGACGCCGTTTACTTTGCACTCGATGGCTTTTGCTACTTTCTTTCCATCGTTGATTTCAAAGATAACGTTGGTTACTTCGGTATTGAACTGGAAGTCTACGCCGGCATCCTCGAGGTATTTCTTCATCGGAAGAATCAGGGATTCATACTGGTTGTACTTCGTGAATTTCAGTGCGGAGAAGTCCGGCAGTCCGCCGATGTGGTGAATGAACCGCTGGAAGTACAGCTTCATCTCCAGTGCACTGTGCCAGTTTTCAAATGCGAACATCGTTCTCCAGTACAGCCAGAAGGTGGAATTGAAGACTTCATCATCGAAAACATCCTCGATCGTCTTGTCGTACAGATCCTCGTCTCTTGTCATGAAGAGTTTCATGATCTCCATGCAGCCTTTCTGGCTCAGGTTGAACTTGCCGTCGGTATGGGCATCCTCGCCGCGGTTCTTCGTTGCACGGCACAGGGAGTAGTTCGGGTCTTTTTTGTTCAGCCAGTAATACTCATCAAGAACGGATACACCAGGTGTCTCAATTGACGGGATGCTGTGGAACAGATCCCACAGGCACTCGAAGTGGTTTTCCATCTCACGGCCGCCTCTCATGATGTAGCCGCGGGTCGGATCGTAGATACCGTCGCAGGCACCACCGGCGATGTCCATGGCTTCGAGAATGTGGATGTGATCGCCTTTCATCTGGCCGTCTCTTACAAGGAAACACGCTGCTGCGAGGGCTGCGAGGCCGCTTCCTACGAGATATGCGCTCTTCTCATCGACGCCTTCCGGTTTTTCCGGTCTTGCGAAGGCTTCGTAGTTTCCGTTGGTGTAATAAATGCCTTTGCTGTTTTTCTTATCTTTTCCGCGCTCGGTGTTGCGGTAATCATTCTTTGGTTCTGATGTTACAGTGGTTTTCTCCGCTGCTTTTTTTGCTTCACTCTTGTTTTTTGCCTGCAGCACTGCTGCTCCAGCTCCGATGACTGCTGCTGATGCGATTCCGAATTTTAATCCTTTTTTTGACATAGACGTTCATCCTTTCTTTTCTAAATACGACTGCCGGAATGTTTTTTCGAATTTCCGGTTCGTATAGGTTATGCTGCTTTCTTTGTTTTACAAGTTTCTATTTGTGTTGCCATTGTCTGTTGACAATTTGAATCTTACTTCATTTTTCCCCGCTTTTCCATTTACAAAACAGGGCGAATGATTAAATTTTTATCATCCGCCCTGTTTTGTAAAGTGTAACTATATTTTATTTCTTTTTTCAAAATTTCGGATGGAATTGACGACATTTCCTTCCATCGTGCGGTGCATTTTTTCCGCAATCATATGGTAATCCACTTTCATTCCGTCTTTGATCCAGTCGAGCATGACACCGGTAAAGCTATACTTATAGAAATCTGCGATAAAACTCTGATCCGCCTCGGAGATGCCGGTTCCCTTTGCTTTTTCCTGTACGACACCGTACAGCAGATCGTGCGTCAGATGAAAGAGATATGTTTCGATCTGCTCCCGGCTTACAGAGTGATAGACATTCATAATAAATGGTTTATTCTCGAGCACTGCCTCAAAAATCTGCTGCAGGCCTTCCTGCCATGTCTCATACGTTTTCTTTCCCTGCAGCGCCTGTTCTTGCGAAGAGGCGACAGGCGGTCGATAAACATGGTGCTGCAGCGCCTGCGTCGCATCCTCCAGGCACGACCATTCGACAAGATCATAGATATCCTTAAAATGATAATAAAACGCCATCCGGCTGATGCCGCAGTCTGTCGTCAGATCGTTGATCGTAATTTTGTCCAGCGGCTTTTTCAAAAGCAGCTTTTTTAATGACGCTTCCAGCGCCGCCTTTGTCGCATTTGTCATGTATTTCCTCCATTTTTCTTTTATGTACCCTCGGAATCTTTCTGTTCGAAACGCTTCTATGCTTTTTCATTGTAGCATATCCATTCTCCAGAAACAACTGCGCAGCCCTTCTGATCAGACTTTACAAAAAGTTTAGAAAGTACCGTAATACCAGTAAATTCAATACTTTCCGTCGTTCTGTTAGCACTCTTTTTTCTCGAGTGCTAATTTCCCCTTGACTTTTCCCTGTGCCAGTATTACTATAACTATCAGAGCAGTAAAAAAGCTGCAGACATCTAAAAAAGCATGATATCCCCGCTTTGCTGGATCAAAATATTTTTATAAGAAAAGGAGTGTGTTTCTCATGAGTGCGAAACATGGAAATCTTTCAATCAACAGCGACAATATTTTCCCGATTATCAAAAAATGGATGTATTCCGACCACGATATCTTCGTCCGCGAGCTCGTTTCCAACGGCTGCGATGCCATCACCAAACTGAAAAAACTCGACGGCATGGGCGAATATACTCTGCCGGATGACTACAAAGCAGCCATTCAGGTGATTGTAAACCCGGATGAGAAAACCTTAAAATTCATCGATAACGGTATCGGTATGACCGCAGACGAAGTCGAAGAATATATTACCCAGATCGCCTTCTCCGGCGCTACCGAATTTCTGGAGAAATACAAAGACAAAACGAATTCAGATCAGATGATCGGCCACTTCGGTCTTGGTTTCTACTCTGCTTTCATGGTAGCAGATGAAGTTCACATCGATTCTCTTTCTTATAAAGAAGGATCCACCCCGGTACACTGGACCTGTGACGGAAGCACCGAGTACGATATGTCCGAGGGCAGCAAGACAACTGTTGGTACCGAAATCACTCTGTTCCTGAACGAGGACTGCCTGGAATTCGCAAACGAATACCGTGTCCGCGAAGTTCTGGAAAAATACTGCTCCTTCATGCCGGTTGAAATTTTCCTGTCCAAAGCAAATGCGCCGCAGGAATACGAGACCATCGATGAAAGCGAATTAAAAGACGACGACGTTGTCGTAGAGCACATCCACGAGGACGCAAAATACGAAGAGAAAGAAAAAGAAGACGGAACGAAAGAGCAGGTTGAAGTTTCCCCGGCCAAAGAGAAAGTAAAAATCAACAAACGCCCGGTTTCCATCAGTGATATCCACCCGCTGTGGACCAAACATCCAAACGAGTGCAGCGATGAGGATTATAAAGAATTCTACCGCAAAGTCTTCAACGACTACCGCGAGCCGCTGTTCTGGATCCACCTGAACATGGACTATCCGTTCAACCTCAAAGGTATCCTCTACTTCCCGCGTATCAACACCGAGTACGATTCCATCGAGGGAACCATCAAGCTGTACAACAACCAGGTATTTATTGCAGATAATATTAAAGAGGTTATTCCGGAGTTCCTGCTTCTTCTCAAAGGTGTGATCGACTGCCCGGATCTGCCGCTGAACGTATCCCGAAGCGCACTGCAGAACGACGGATTTGTCAAGAAGATCTCCGAGTACATCTCCAAGAAATTCGCTGACAAGCTCTCTGGCATGTGCAAAACCGACCGTGAGAATTACGAGAAATACTGGGATGATATCAACCCATTCATCAAATACGGATGCATCAAGGACGAGAAATTCTCCAAAAAGATGATGGACTATATTCTGTTCAAGAACATCGACGGAAAATATCTGACTCTTGAGGACTGCATCAACGAGAATAAGAAAGAAGAAGCTCCTGCAGAGAACACCGAGGAGAAGGCTGAAACTACGGAGAATACCGAAAATACGGAAAACGCTGACGAGAAGAAAGAGCCGGAAAAAACGACTGTTTACTACGTCACCGACGAAGTTCAGCAGAGCCAGTACATCAACATGTTCCGCAGCCAGGGCATGGATGCTGTCATCCTGAAACACAACATCGACTCCGCTTTCATCACCCATGCAGAGCGTTACAACGAGCATGTAACCTTCCAGCGCATCGATGCAGATCTGACCAACGATATGAAAGACGAGTCCGGTGAGGATCTGACCGACGCTACAAATGCTCTGACCGATCTCTTCCGCAAAGTCCTCGACAAGAAAGACCTGACCGTCAAAGTTGAGAACCTGAAAGACGAAAATGTATCCTCCATGGTAACGCTTTCCGAGGAGAGCCGCCGGATGCAGGATATGATGAAGATGTATGGCATGACCGGCATGGATCCGTCCATGTTCGGCGGACAGGAAACCCTGATCCTGAATGCAAAACATCCGCTCGTTCAGTACATTCTGAAGAATGGCGAGAACGACAACACATCCCTGTTCTGCGAGCAGCTGTATGATCTGGCAATGATCAGCCACAAACCGCTCTCTCCGGACGAGATGACAAAATTCGTAAGCAGAAGCAATCAGATTATGATGCTCCTTGCAAAATGATAAAGCACAGGCACAGCAAAACGCACCTCTTATAAAACACGCCGGATTTCTGGAATTTACCAGATGTCTGGCGTGTTTTTTCCTGCTTTTTTACTTTACGATTTCTGATCCAGATGATAGAATAATTCTATTCGCCCTATTGAAAAATAAGGAAAATCACACGAAAGGTCTGGTATTTATTTCTATGAAAAAAGGAAAGCCATCCGCCCTGCTCCCGATCGCCGTTTTTCTGGTGTTTTATCTGGGGCTCGGCATTTATTCCGAGTATATTTTAAAAATTCCGATGGGCTTCTACAACATCCCCATCGTCGTCGCGTTTCTGGCAGCGATCCTCGTCGCCTGTCTGCAGAACCGCAGTGTCCCGTTTGAAGAAAAGCTCGCCCTCATGGGACAGGGCATCGGGGACAAAAACATCATCACAATGCTGCTGATCTTCCTCGCCGCAGGCACGTTTGTCGGCGTTGTCGGAAGGAGCAGTGCAGAGAGCATTGCCTATTTCATGCTCTCCTGGATTCCGGCAAAGTATGCCGTCGCTGTGCTCTTTGTCGTTGCCTGCTTCGTCTCCACGGCCATGGGAACCTCCGTCGGAACGATCACGCTTCTCGTGCCGATCGCCGCTGCTGTTGCCGAGACCTCCGGCTTTTCGCTGGCGCTCTGCGTCGCCTCCGTCATGGGCGGATCCATGTTCGGCGACAACCTCTCCTTCATCTCCGACACGACAATCGCCGCCTGCAACGGACAGGGCTGCGAGATGAAAGACAAGTTCCGTGAAAACTTCTGGATCGCTCTCCCGGCTGCTCTTGCCGCGCTGGCGCTGATCCTTGTAATCTCCTTCCGACAGGCGCCGGGCACACCGGTCGTCCACGAATACCATCTGCTGCAGATGGTTCCGTACCTGCTCGTGCTGATCGGCGGCATCGCGGGCATTCAGGTGTTTGTCGTACTCCTTATCGGTATTGCTTCCGGTGCCGTTATCATGCTCGGTACGGGACAGACGACGCTCTGGGATATGCTCTCCAGCATGGGAAGCGGCACTTCGGGTATGTTTGAGACATGTATGGTTGCGATTCTTGTCGCTGCGATGTGCGCGCTGATCCGGGAAAACGGCGGCTTTACTGTCCTGCTTCGTGCCATTCACAAAATCTTCCGCGGAAAAAAGGGCGGCCAGCTCGGTGTCGGCATTCTCGTCGCGCTGCTCGACATTGCGACCGCAAACAACACCGTCGCGATCGTCATGGCAAACCCGATCGCAAAGCAGATGTCCGAGGACTACGGCATCACCCCACGGAAAACGGCATCGCTCCTCGATACCTTCTCCTGCATCTCACAGGGCATCCTGCCGTACGGCGCGCAGATGCTCGTGGCGATTTCCGCGGTGCATGAACTGGGATATGAGCTCTCCGCCTTTGAAATCATGGCAAACCTCTTCTATCCGGGCATGCTGCTTGTCAGTTCGCTGATCTTTATCTTCGTTCTGCCGGATCGGAAAAATGCCGAAAGCAATGCTTAAAAAGTTCCGTATCGGATCAACTCAAAAAATTACCGATACGACAATCGATAGTTTGTCGATCTGCACCACGACACTCACCTGGCCTGCAGCGATGGCATAGTAATAGAGCAGCCACGATGCTCCAGTCGCGATGCCCGATGTTGCGAGAAATGTGAGTTCGCGCCGGTCAACGTGCGCGACCTGCTCCAGTTTTCCCTTGGCTGCCACGATTGCCCATGCCATAACCAGTACCACGCAGGTGCGGATTGCCGTGGCCAGGTTTGACTCGACGCCTTCGATGCCGATCTTGGCGAGGACGGAGGTGAGTGCCGCGAACACGGCGGCGCCGAGGGCGTAAGCGAGCCAGGTTCGGTCTTGCTGCTGCTCGGGTTCGGCGGACTGCTTCTTCTCGATCATTAAAAACGTGCCGAGGGTGATGACAGCGGTTCCCACGAGCTTAACCGCAAGGTTGCTCGTCTCGTCAAAAAGCGCGATGGCGACCAGCGCGGCGAGCACGGTGCTCATCTTGTCGACCGGTACGACCTTATTGACATTTCCGATGCTCAACGCCTTAAAGTAACAAATCCACGAAGCACCGGTAGCGAGTCCCGAGAGGACGAGAAAGAGCCAGGATCTGGGTTCGATGCTGCCAATGGTTCCAATGGATCCAGAAATGCCCGCCATTGCCCAGGCGAAAACGAGCACCACGCAGGTGCGAATGGCCGTCGCGACATCGGAGTCGGTCTGCTTGATGCCGCATTTGGCCAAGATGGATGTGATGCCGGCAAAGAATGCTGACGCAAATGCTGCGACAACCCACGACACGGGTGCGGTGCCTCCTTGGATAATGGGTTTATCCTGCGAGTTTTATGGACATGAGGATACCGCCCCTCCATGAAGGTTTGATATGGCCGCGGCGAGACGGGGGTTATGTTCCGGGGAGCCATTTGGTGAAGGCTCGAATTGTCGATATGCTGTCGGCTTCTCTTTGGTTGCCAAGATTTAAACGGCATGCCGTGAAGGGCGGTAGCGACGTTGTCGCTGCTTCGTCTTATCTAGTAAATGAGGTGGGGTGCCGCCCAAGTCCTTTAGCTGTCGATTACAGATCGCGTGCTCGATAAACCTTGGTGCTGACGGCGCAGCTGATTGCACATAGCGCGAGGGCAAGTGCGGCGATGCCTGCACACAGACAGCCCAGAACGGCAGGATCGGGATTCGCTCCGGCAATCGACATGAGCCAGTTGCTGATGGGGTTGGAGGAGCTCAGCGTGGCCATGGTGCCGCAACCAAGCAGGGCAAACAGGCCAACGGATAGGCGCAGCGCCTCCATGTGACCAAATCGAAAGAACAGCGGCTGCGCCAAAAACACCATCATGAGGGAGATGAGCATCGATGCTGCCGAGGCGATTGCGATTTCAAAGACCGTCTGTCCCGTCGAAGGAATGCCCGCGCTGTTGAAGAGCGGGATGGAGGCGATGCTCAAAAGCGTAGCTGCACATGCCATGACGGCGGAGAAGACAATAACGCTCAGGTAGCGTGCGCGGATGATGTCTTTGCGCGAGAAGGGCAGCGTTGCCCGGTAGCGCTCCCAACCGTTTTGATTGTCGAAACCGGCCAGTGAGTTCATGACTATGATGGGCGACATGGCACTGACGGCGCAGGCGCCGGCGCTCATACCGGAATCGCCATCCGACGCGTTGACGAGCGTCAGCACAACGAAGATGAACAAGCCGACGCCCGCAATGCTCGGGATGAGCGTGCGAACGATGGCGAGTTCGGACATAAAGGCGCGTTTCATTTCGAAGCCCCTTTCAGTATGAGGCGCAGATAGTCATCAATGGTTGCCCGATCGCAGGGAATCTCGGGAAAGGCCTCGAGCGTTTCGCGACGGTTGGGTACGAGTACGTCCACGCTGTAGGCGTGACGGGCGGCACGGGCGCCTTCGACGCAAGCCATAAGCTCGGCAGCCTGCGATTGGGTGCAGTGGGCGATGCCGGCGCGGTCGGTAATGTCCTCGCGCGGCAGGTCAAAAATAATCGAGCCATTATCGATGCAGATGACGCGATCAGCGGTGCGATCGAGGTCGGACGTAATGTGGCTCGAGAGCAGCACACTGTGCTGGCCGTCGGCGACAAAGGCAAGCAGCTCATCAAGCAGTTCCTCGCGTGCCATGGGATCGAGGCCCGCGGTGGCTTCGTCCAAAACGAGCAGCTTGGCCTTGTGACTGAGCGCACAGGCAAGCTGCAGTTTCATGCCCATGCCGCGGGAGAGGTCCTTGACCTTTGTCTTGGGATCGAGGCCAAATCGGTTGATGAATCCGGCGAACGTTTCGCGGTCCCACGTGGGGTACGCTGGGCCTACGAGCGACTCGATCTGGCCCACCTTGAGCGTGGAGGGGAAGGGGCACGTGTCCAGGACAAGACCGACGCGGGAGCGTAGATGGCGTTGCGACTCATCGGGCGCGTCGGCGCCACAGCGCTGCCCAAACAGGTGCACTTCGCCGGCATCGAGCTTTATAAGCCCGAGAGCAGCTCGAATCGTCGTTGTTTTGCCAGCACCGTTGGCACCAACAAAGCCGATGATCTGGCCAGGCTCCACGGCAAGCGTGACGTCGCGCAGCGAAAAGCGGTCGCTTACAGCGTGTGAGATGCCTTTGAGTTCAAGCAAGTTTTGCATGGTATAGCCTTTCTTGCAGATGGCTACTGCATGGTTTCGGGGGCTACCAGGTCGAGCATCTCGTGCAGTTTGTCGCGCGTGACGCCCAGGGTTTCGGCTTGGCTCGCCGCTTTCGCAAGTAGCTCTTCGATATGGCAGAGCTGGTTTTCGCGCAAAAGCTCCTGGTTGCCCTCGGCGACAAAACAGCCCTTGCCCTGCACGGTGCAGATAAAGCCAAGCTGCTCCAAGTCGGCGTAGGCACGCTTGGTGGTGATTACGCTCACGCCCAGGTCGCTCGCGAGTGCACGGATGCTGGGGAGTTTGGCTCCCGCAGCGAGCGTGCCCGATAAGATCTGAGCTTTGACCTGCGAGGTTATCTGCTCGTAGATGGGCTTATCGCTCGAATTGGATAGGATGATGTCCACAGCGGCTCCTTAGCTGTTGGGCTACACGTGTATATAACCGGTAAGCACAGTATATATACACTATGCACAGTTATGCAAGAGCTAAATGTGGAATAGACCATCGGCGCCGCGCTTGCTCCAAAACAATCTCAATCTGTAACATCTGGGTCCGTTTTTGGTCGCCAGCTGTTACAGATTGAGATGTTATTTTCCCGCCTGCCTATTTGTCTCAATCTGTAACAGTAAGAGTCGATTTGCGCGGCTAGATGTTACAGAACGAGACATTGGCTGCCTGCCTTTCCGTTTATCTCGATTTGTAACAGCTAGACCCAATTTGGGCGGCCAGGTGTTACAGATTGAGATTGTGCCGGCGGACAAGTTCGTTTGTCTCAATCTGTAACAGATAGGGGGGCAAATAAGCTCTGCTGTTACAGATTGAGACAGTCTGCTGCAGAATACTTTCGATAACTAGCCGTTCACGTTCTGACTGATGAATTTGTCCTGATAGGCGCCCTAGAGCGAGATTTCGCGGCTACAATAATACGGTTACAACGACGTAATGCACTCAATGCAAGAAAGGATCCGCATGGCAAGCCTGTCGGATGAAATCTCGTCGCGCCGCACATTCGCGATCATCAGCCACCCGGACGCCGGTAAGACCACGCTTACCGAGAAGCTGCTGCTCTATACCGGCAGCATCCAGACCGCCGGCTCGGTCAAGGGCAAGAGCTCGGCCAAGCATGCCGTTTCGGACTGGATGGACATCGAGAAGGAGCGCGGCATTTCCGTTACCTCCTCGGTGCTGCAGTTCACCTACAACGGCGCCTGCGTCAACATCCTCGATACCCCCGGCCACCAGGACTTCTCGGAGGATACCTACCGTACCCTTATGGCCGCCGACGCCGCAGTCATGGTCATCGACGGCGCCAAGGGCGTCGAGGCCCAGACCAAAAAGCTCTTTAAGGTCTGTACGCTGCGCCACATTCCCATCTTCACCTTTGTGAACAAGCTCGACCACGAGGCTCGCGATCCGTTTGAGCTCATGGAAGAGATCGAGAACGTCCTGGGTATCAATACGTATCCCATGAACTGGCCGATCGGCAGCGGCCGCAACTTCCGCGGTGTGTTCGATCGTCAGACCCGTCGCGTCATTGCCTTTGAGGGCGACGGTCACGCCAACGCCACCAAGAAGGTCGCCGAGGTCGAGGCCGAGCTGGGCGATCCTTCCATGGACGAGCTTATCGGCGAGGAGAACCATAAGAACCTGATGGACGACATCGAGCTGCTCGATGGTGCCGGCGACGAGCTCGACTTGGACGCCGTGGCCTGCGGCAAGCTGAGCCCGGCGTTCTTTGGCTCGGCGCTTACCAACTTTGGCGTGGAGCCCTTCCTCAAGGAGTTCCTGCGTCTGGCCCCGACGCCGCGCGCCTATACCGATACGCTCACCAGCGAACCGGTCGATCCCTGCCGCGACGACTTTAGCGGCTTTGTGTTTAAGATCCAGGCCAACATGGACAAGAACCACCGCGACCGCATCGCCTTTGTGCGCATTTGCTCGGGCAAGTTCGAGCGCGGCATGGATGCCTTCCACGTGCAGGGCAACCGCAAGCTCAAGCTTGCCACGGGCACGTCGATGATGGCCGATGACCGCGCCATCGTGGACGAGGCGTACGCGGGCGATATCGTGGGCCTGTTCGATCCGGGCATCTTTAGCATCGGCGACACCGTGTGCTCTGGCAAGCGCCACGTGCAGTATCCGCAGATCCCGACGTTTGCCCCCGAGATGTTCGCTCGTATTACGCAGGTCGACACGCTCAAGCGCAAGCAGTTCGTCAAGGGCATGGAGGAGCTTGCCCAGGAGGGCGCCATCCAGATCTTCCGCGAGTTGGGTGCCGGCATGGAGAGCGTCATCGTGGGCGTGGTCGGTGTGCTGCAGTTTGAGGTGCTCGAGCGCCGCCTCAAGGCCGAGTACCGTGTTGAGGTTCGTCGCCAGCCGCTGCCCTATACGGACATCCGCTGGATCCAGAACGACCCCGATACCATCGATATCCCGGCCCTTTCGCTCACGCGCGACACGCTTCGTGTCGAGGATATGCGCGGCGGTAAGCTGCTGCTGTTCACGAGCCCGTGGAACGTGGACTGGGCAACCGACCACAACCCCGACCTTATCCTGTCGGAGTTTGGCAACGTAGCGTTTTAACGCATCGGCGCGGTGGCCCTGCGGGGCTGCCGCGCCGTTTGCTTGCCTGATGCCGTGTGAGCGGCTATCATACCACCGTCGTCTCAAGACCGGGGCGTCCGAGCAGTTCGGGTCCGATATCCTGCTCGTTAAACCTAAAACCAAAGGAGTACATAATGATCAAGAAGGTCATGGAGGACTACAAGGTCCTGTTGCGGAGCATTCCCGCGGCAACGGTTTCGCTGTTTTTCGTGAGTGTCATCATGATGAACCTGCTGGCCAACAAAGAGCTCATCAGCCTGCCGTATCTGGCACTCGATTGCGGCTTTGTGGTGAGCTGGGTTTCGTTTTTGTGCCAGGACATGATCTGCAAACGCTTTGGCGCCAAGGCATCCATCAAAATCTCTATCCTCGCGCTGCTGGTCAACCTGGCCGTGAGCCTGTGCTTTTGGGCATGCTCGCTCACGCCCGGTATGTGGGGCGCCTACTACGACACGGGCATGATCGAGGTTAACACTGCCCTTAACGCTACCATCGGTGGCACCTGGTACGTGGTGCTGGGCTCTTCGCTGGCAATGCTCGTCTCTGCCGTGGTTAACTCCACGCTCAACCAGTCGCTCGGCCGCATGCTCAAAAAGAATAATTTTGCGAGCTTCGCCTTCCGCTCCTATGTGTCCACGGGTGTTGGCCAGTTTATCGACAACCTGGTCTTTGCCATTGTGGTGAGCCACACGTTCTTTGGTTGGACCTGGGTGCAGGTCCTTATGTGCTCACTGACCGGCGCTGTCGCCGAGCTGCTGTGCGAGGTCTTCCTGAGCCCCGTGGGCTACAAGGTCGTGCGCGGCTGGGAGCGCGAGAATGTGGGTTCCGAGTACCTCGAGCGCCACGCAACCGCCTAAGGAGCAAGTATGCGGGTTTTGATCACGGGCGCTTCGGGCGGTATCGGAGCCGCGTGCGTGCAGCGCTTTTTGGACGAGGGCCACGAGGTCGTGGGCTTTGATCTGCTGCCGGCGGCGATCGAACACGAGCGCTACCGCCATCTGATCGTTGATGTACGCGAGCCGGACTCGTTTCCAGGCGACCTTGAACCCCAGGTAATCGTGAACGTTGCCGGTACGCAGGATTCGGCCGACGATATTGCTGCCAACCTGCGTGGCACCATCAACGTGACCGAGCACTACGCCTTTGTGGGGGAGGGGCTTGCCGCCAAGCCTGCGCCGGCTATCAAATCCGTGGTCAATGTGGGGTCGGCGAGCGGGCATACGGGATCGGAGTTTCCCGCCTATGCCGCCAGCAAGGGTGGCGTTATCGCCTACACCAAGAACCTTGCAAACCGTCTGGCGCCGCAGGCCATCGCCAACAGTGTGGACCCGGGTGGCGTTATCACGCCGCTCAACCGTTGTGTGATGGAAGACGAGCACCTGTGGAACCAGATTATGGAGCTCACGCCGCTTAAGCGCTGGGCCACTGCCCAAGAGATCGCCGAGTGGATCTACTTTGTGGGCGTGACCAACCGGTTTATGACCGGGCAGAGCCTGCTGATCGATGGCGGCGAGGCCGGCCGCACACAATTTATTTGGCCTGAATAGGAAACGCGCCCGATGGAAAGCCGTCGGGCGCGTT
>OGYV01002282.1_pt1 | contig 12776 bp, 8 predicted proteins | sample 1576651 | NCBI WGS metagenome assembly OGYV01 (sample SAMEA3541570, study PRJEB24748) | human gut metagenome | biome: human gut; feature: human-associated habitat; material: faeces | place: China | collected 2012
GCATCTGCCGCACCTCGCTCGCCGTATCGGCACTTAGAATTATGCGGTATTGCCAATAAAATAACGGATTACAGTAATATTGCGGCTTCGAGATGTTTGAAAGGATATGACGGGATGACAAAAGTATTATTTGTGTGCCACGGCAATATCTGCCGTAGCCCGATGGCAGAATATGTGATGAAAGACTTGGTGCGACAGTCGGGGCGGGAAGATGAGTTCGTGATTGCTTCCGCAGCAACCAGCAGGGAAGAACTGGGCAACCCGGTGTATCCACCGGTCCGACGCAAACTGGCGGAGCATGGCATCCGCTGCGATGGACATGCGGCCCGGCAGATGACCCGCAAGGATTATGAGGAGTTTGGTTACCTGATCGGAATGGACCGGATGAACCTGAGCAACATGGCCCGCATTTGCGGCGGCGACCCGGAAGGAAAGTGCTCGCTGCTGCTGGCGCACGCCGGGCAAAGCGGCGATGTGGCTGACCCGTGGTATACCGGTGATTTTGAAGCCACCTGGCAGGATGTCAACATTGGGTGCCGGGCATTGTTGAAAGAGTTAACGGAAAAAAAGTAAAATGAAAATAGCAAGCGCTTTATGTTGCACATGGATCCCCTGAGAAGAGGAAAAACAGCGATGATGCGCTTGCTATTTTATTGCTTTATAGAGCGAATGTTTCGATAATTTAAATCGGCTGAGAAACGAACGGCTGGCAAAAGGTCAGTACACGGATGCGGCAGATGATATGCGGCTAAAATGATTCTAAAACCAGAATAACATTAAAGAAAAAACCTCATTGCAAAAACACATTGCAATGAGGTTTTTGAGTGTGCCCGAAGGGATTCGCCGAGCCGCGCCCTAGAAACGCCCCACCGGGGCGTTTCTGCCCCGCGGGACGCAAAGCGCGGGGCACAGGCTGTTCGAATCCCTTCTTTTACTGCTCCATAAAATCCGCGAAAAACAAAAAGAGCAGCACCCCATAAAGTACTGCTCTTGATGCGCCCGAAGGAATTCGAACCCCCGGCACCTGGCGTCGGAGAACTACGACGCAGCGCGTAATTTGATGATATACGGTATTTTTTGTTGGTTCTGCACTACTAAGGCGGAATTGCAACAACCAATATAAAACAATTTACCAACGACAAAAACTGACCACCGGCAGCAAAAATCGTTGTCGGTGGTCAGTTGGTGGTCAACTATTGTGCAGTACAAACCATTTCGTGAATCAGCGTTCGCAAAAATCATCTGAACAGGCAACCGCTTTTTTGCTTCTACCCGCCCCCCTCAATTGTGAAATCTTACAATGGCAGCGCAGAAAATACAATACAGAAGGCGGGCTGCTGTTTATACTGAGGGTAACAAATCAAAAAGCAGGAGGAAATGGTATGCCTTTTCCTCAGATTACCTCCAATTCAAGCGTTTTGGCCGGCAGGCCTTTTGCTTTCACCGTGACCGTAATCTTTCCGGGGGCATCGCCGCCGCGGACCACGGCCAATGCCTTGCCGTAGTAGGTCGTGTGGGTATCGGAGAAAAAGTTTTCCCCCATGTTAGGACGTGCAGAACCAAGGGCCAGCAGCGTCCCGGCACCGTCAACCTCCACCGTGACCGCAGTATCCTCAGAAGATTTTGTGATGCCATCCGCCCCCGTCAGGTCAATGCTGATGTAGGCCAAATCCTGCGTTTTTGCCTGCAAGGTGCTCCGGTCGGCCACCACACGCAGTTCGGCAGGTCCTGCAGCTGTCTTCATGGAAGTGCGGCTCTGTTCTTTTCCCTCGCCATCGTAGCTGATTGCGGTGATGGTACCGGGCTCATAGACAACGCGTTTAAAGACAGCCTTGTATTCCTTCGTCTTTTTTCTGCCATAGGAATGCCCGTTGACAATGAGTTCCGCCGTTTCGCCGTCAGAGTAGACCGTGACCTTGGTTTTTTTGCCTTCACAGCCGGCCCAGGACCAGCTTGCCACTGCGTCTGTGTCACGCCACATGGATTCGGAGCCGGTTTCCCCTGCGTGGGTATACGGTTCTACGCCGATGCCGGGGGTATGGTTCAGCCCCCAGACCAGCCGGTTCCACTGTACCTCGGGGCGAATCTTTCCGCAAATGTCGATCACGCCGCAGCCGGCGGAGATGATGGGCGCGTCCTGACCGGGATTTTTGAAGCTTTTGTAACGGACGGTACCGATGCCCGCCTCTCCCAGATAATCCCAGCCCGTCCACATAAAGTCGCCGATGACATAGGGGAGTTTTTTCACCAGTTGCCAGTTGTGATACAGGTTCTTGGGCAGGGTCTCGGACCCGACAATGACGCGGTCGGGATGGAGCGTACCGTCCTTCTCGTATCGGGACGCGGCGTAGTTGTAACCGCCAATATCCAGATAAGAGAAACTCACCTTTGTGGCATCGTCCGCGGCAGGTTTGGCGGCCATTTTTTCAATCATACCCCCGGCCAGGTTCATCAGCATGTTGAAGAAGGCGCTGGTGGGAACGTTGTCCATCGTCTGACTGCCGTTTTGATTCTCTTTCCCGTTCTTTTTGTTGCCGTATATGCCGCCGCCCTTGGCCGACATACTGCACAGCATCAGGTTGACCCCCATCGTCACTGCTTTGTCCGGGTCCAGCTTTCGTGCCAGGACTGCCAATTTTTTACAGTACTCCTGTCCTTCGGGCATAGCCAGTTCGGAGATTTCATTTCCGATAGAGTTCATGACCACACTGGGATGATTGTAGTTTTTGATGACCATAGCTGTGAGATCCTGCTGCCACCATGCGCGGAAATCCTGGTCCGCATAGTCGTAGGGGTTTTTATGTACCAGCCAGTTGTCGCAGAATTCATCCATGACATACAGACCCAGTCGGTCACAGGCATCCAACAGCGCCTTGGAGGCAGGGTTGTGGGCGGAACGTATCGCGTTGAAGCCGGCCTCCTTCAGCAGACGGACACGGCGGAACTCGGCATCCTCAAAAGAGCATGCGCCCAGAATACCATTGTCGTGGTGGACGCAGGCGCCACGGAACAGCGTTTTCTTGCCGTTTACAAAAAATCCTCTGGTGCTCCAGCTAAGGGTACGGAATCCAAACCAGGCGTCCGCCTCATCCACCATCTCACCATTTTTCAGCAGTTCCGCTCTGCATTGGTACAGTTCGGGATGTTCCGCGTCCCAAAGCCGCGGCTGGGAAACGGGAATGTCCGCCGACGCAGTGCCTTCCTTGACCGCAGTTTCGGCCTGCGCCACCACCTTTTCACCATCCAGAACAGAGACTCTGACCGTATCACCGCCAGTGACCGAAACCTTCACATGGGCCGCATCGTTTCCGGAGGTGGAGACGAGCAGTCCATCCGGGCGGATATGACTCTTATCCCCCAGGAAGAGGTTTACGTTGCGATAAATTCCGCTGCCGGAATACCAACGGGAATTGGGTACCGACGAGTTGTCCGCGATTACTTTGATTTCATTTTCTTCGCCATACTTCAGTTGCGGGTCCAGCACCACAAAGAAGTTGGTATACCCGTACCGCTGTTCAGCCACAAGCGCATCGTTCACGAACACCTGCGCGTTTTGATAAACTGCCTCAAATTCCAGCACAGCGGACTGTGTCCGCCACGTTTCAGGCACAAGAAACCGTTTGACGTAGACATAGGCCCCGCCGGGAAAGTATCCGCATGCTCCCGCTGTTGCCGCATCCTTCGAGCGTTTCTCGTACAGCATGGCATCGTGGGGAAGCGTGACCGGTTGCATAGACGGTTCCTTTCCCACGGCGCCAAATAGCCAACCTCGGTTAAAATCTTTCTTTTTCACTTTCCTGCTCTCCTTAAATATGCGCGAACGCTTCGCTGTTTGTGCAATATACGATATCGTTTCGGCCTGCGATCGATTCAAAAAGCCGCTCCAAAGCATACCAACTGGCGTTTCCCTTGTCGTAGTCCATTTCATAACTGTGTGCCCACAGGAACAACAGCAGATCCTTTTCTCCGGGTTCCTCACATTTGAAACGCTCCACCAGCTTCACGGCATTTTTCAGAATCAGCGAGGAGGAAGGCCGAAAGCTCATCGGATTCTCCGGGAACGCAAAGCCGCCGGAGGGAAAGACCACTCTGGCATATTGATACCCCTGCGCCTTCAGATACGCCTGAACAGCCGGCGAGGTTGAACCCTGCGCATAGGCGTGCCCCACGACCGTGGTGCCGAAGATTTTTTCCAGCGCGGCCTTGTCCGCATCCACCGATGCGCGCATTTCATCCTCGCTGACAGCCCCCAGCGGTTCATGCCGAAAACCATGGGTGGCAATCTCCATTCCCTCATAGACCTGGCACACCTCGTCCTGTGGGATTCGGTTGTGCTGCACATAGGAAAATGGCCACTTGTGCTTTACGCCTTCGGGGCAATCCTGAAAAGAGAAGGTTCCAAGCCCCTTCACCTCACCGCGTGTGCCAAGCAGGCCGGCATTGAGGTTGAAGGTTCCCTTGAGTCCGTATTGCCTCATGAGGCGGATCACGCGTTTGTCCTGCTCCAGTCCATCATCAAAGCTGAGCGTGAAATACTTTTTTCCCATGCTTACGCCTCCCCCGTCAGCTTTTGCAAATCATACGCCTGCGCCATCAGCATTCCTCCGGCCTGATTCGGGTGCAGGTGATCCCCCTGGTGATAACGCTCGTCGGTGAACGAAGGATTCTTCGGATCGCGCAGCAGTGCATCCGCATCAACCATATAATCGAACAGCGCGCTATCTCGGATCCATTCATTGATGCTGACTCTCAGCGCCTCCATCTCCGGGGTATACCCTTTTTTCACAAAACCGCTGCGGGGCGGAAGCGTCTGGACAATCACCCGGACACCGGCCTTATGAAGCCGATCCACAATATCGGTTACGGCAGAACCATATTGTTCCAGCGAGATGACCGCCCCTGTCTTTTGGGAATAGTAGGCCACATCATTGACCCCCAACGCCAAAATCACGCCGCAGAGTTCTGAAAAGCGGAGTACATCGCGCTCAAAGCGGGACACCCCTTTTTCCCCGTAGGAAGCTCCCATCAGGCCCGGGATATCATAAAGCAGACAATTCCCGCTGATTCCGGCGTTCATCAGTGCGTAGTCACCGCCATACGCATCGAACAGACGCCTTTGCAACGGTTTTACCCAGCGGTTCATAGCCGTTATACTGTCCCCGAACGCCACGATGATTTTGGAAGGCTGACCGGTAAACACCTCGATCTGATCCATCCCGGGAATCGCCTCATAAAGGCTGTACTGTTCCATATACTTTTCCCGCCGGGGTGGGGGCAGCTCCCTGTCCGTCGTATGATTTCCCTGGTAGCTTACCGCATTTTCCTCGATCATATTGCTGTCCATGACCTTGGATGCATAGTAGAGTCTGATTTCCAGTTCTTCCCCCATCGTCACCGGGAGCGTCAACTCATCCGAATAGCAGCTTTCCCCCGCGGGAACCGTGAAAACACAGCTGCCGTCCCGCGTGACAGTATGCATCTCTCCCTGTGCCCACACGGTCAGTCCCCCGATGGTGTAGGGTTTCTTTCCATAGTGGTTGGAGAAACGGATCCGAAGTTTCTCGCCCGAAACCTGGGATATCACAGAATACACCACTGTTTTTTTCTTGCCCGCCAAAAAGCCCATCGCGAAGGCAGGGGCCGCGGCTTGGTGCCAGATTGGTGTCCAGTCCATCATTATCCTCCTTTATGCCAACGTAATACTCAAGATGTCAAGCGTTCCCTTTCCCTTATACCGGAAATACAGCGGGCAGGAATCCAGGGGGCGCCCGCTCTCCAACGCCAGACGTCTGGCGTCGAATTTTACTCCGGCGGTTGTCCAGTCAGCTGTCCCGGCAAGGGGAATGGATGCTATGACAGGATCTTTTTCCCCGGGTAAGAGTTCCAGCACGCCGCCTGCGCCGCGAACCGTTACAGCAATGTGGGTGCTTTCAGTCAGATCAAAATATCGGAAACCGGCAATACTGCCATTCTTCATTTTGGAAATATACGCCTTTGGTGCCGCCTTCTCTGTCTCTATGGTCACTTCCCGTTCCGCTGGCTCCGGCGGCTCGTAGTCCGGACCATCCTGGGTGATCTCGGGTCCGTCCATCGGGTTGCGCAGACCAAACATTCCGGCATGGTGCAGGACGCAGGCAATGTAGGCCGGATAGGTCCCGATTCCCTTCAAAGGGCCGCCATTCAATCCGCAACTTGTGGACTCCACCATGCGGATGGTCCCGTCCTCACGGATCTCAATGGGCTCAGCTACCGCCTGCCGGTTTCGTTTGGCGCCATTGGTCGTTCGGTGGTCAAATATATACCATTGCCCGTGGACGCATACCATACCGCCGTGGCTGTTCCCCATCGGATATGCCGCATTCATGAGCTTTCTGCCCTCCAGACCGATATCACTTGAGGAATGGATCGGTCCCTTGTGGATAAATCCCTTGTCGGGGAACAGGCTCATCGCGTAATTGAGACCGGTGATGTCCGTGGCCGGATAGACCAGATAATACCACTCACCGATGTGACGGATAGAGGGTCCTTCCCAATAGTTCGGCTTCTTGGGATTAAAATCCGCCGGCATGATGATGGTTGGTTCGCTGATGATGGTCAGCATATCAGAGCTGAGTTCCATCACAAACAGACCCTTGATCTCGTGGCCGAATTCTCCATTGGATTTCTGCCCGCTGCCCACGTAGAGAAACACCCGCCCGTCATCATCCACCAGAACGGCTGGGTCAAACATAAACCAATCCTCCGGCTTTGAGCCGTAGACTCGCCCGTCCGGGAAGTGAACATCGCCCAAATATTGATATTTTCCCGCAGGTTTGTCACACACAGCGACCGATGTGATCGACGTATTGGCCACCGAATAGTAAAGGTAGTACCGTCCGTCTGTGCCGCGCACCACATCCGGTGCATAGTAGGACAGGTTCTCTTTATTCCACGGCGTATCTTGCTTTTTGAAGATTACGCCTTCATACCGCCAGTCGGAAAGATCCTCTACCGGGGTCGACCAGCATACGTAATCGCCCTCACAGTATTCCTTGGCACCAAAGAGATCATGGCTCCCATAAATGTACAGCCGCTGACCAAATACCTTCGGTTCAGCATCCGGGATGTATTCCCAACTGGGAAGATAGGGGTTATAACATTGCCGCTTCACAGATACTTCCTCCTTCAAAAATACTCAATTCTATGTTATACTATACTTAATTCCATGCTATACTGCCATAAAAGGGGGGGGATGCTCGCATGGAACATCTGTTTTTTGACAGCATTGATGAAATGCGGAACCAGACCGGCAGCCATGGTCCGAACTATCTTCGCAACCATACGGCCGAACGGGACTATTTTTCTCCGTTGTCCATTGTAACCAGCATCCAGAAGCCTCAGGAGTATCTGTTTTCCAACTATATGGATGCATGGTCCTTTTGCGTTCACACTCCAAACAAACACGAATTCTTTCATGAGACCTACATGCACAAACATAATTTTTTTGAGCTGATGTATGTGCAGCGGGGTCAAGTCCGGGTGATGATCGAGGGGGCCGAGACCACCTATACGCAGGGGAACCTTTGTCTCCTCAATCGAAACACCATGCATCGCGAAACAGATATGTCGAATGCGGATATCGTTTACATCGGCATCGATGCCTCTCTGCTGACACAGTGGCCCAAATCATTTCCGCCGCCCTTTCAGTACAAAAGCATTCTCAATCAGTTTTTCAGCGACAATCTGTCGGAACGTGCCGACTATAAAAAGGACTATCTGGACTTTACCCTTTTAGGAGCAGATACGATCCCGCAGCTCACCCAGGAATTGATTCGCGCCTTTACGGTCAAGCGGATCGGATACCAGTTTGACGTTTATTCCTCTCTGCTCCGGCTGTTTGCCGCCTTGGAGAATCCTGACATATACAAAGCAACACACATTTCGCTGAGGAACAGTCAAGAACTGCTGACGGCGGAACAGGTCAAGAAACTGATTGAAACTCACCACGGGGCTATCCAGCGGACCAATCTGGCGGAGGCACTTAACTACTCCTGCGAGCATATATCTCGCATCATCAAGACAAACACCGGATACACTCTGAAAGCGTACTGTCAAAAGGTACAGATGGCCGAGGCGGCGCGGCTTCTGAGAAACACAGAGCTGCCGGTCTGCCAGATTGCGGCATCCATGGGCTATGAGAACAGAACGCAATTCTACAAAGTGTTTCGGCGCGAGTACGGCCTCACCCCATTGGAATACCGCCGCCATATTGCGGAGGAATGATCCTTACCCCTCATTGCGGCGATCCAGACATTCCCGGATTTTTCGGCGCTCATCGTCCTTGATCGGATATGTCCGCAGGATCAAAGCCGACAATGCACCGAGGATGGCAGGAACAAGACCCATGATAACGATAAACCAATTGAGCATGGTCGGAATCTGCGACAGTTCCCCCATGTATTCGGAGGTGACGGGATCCACGTTGTAGCCGATTGACATGAGCACAGCGCCAATAATTGCAGCCGAAAGCGCTGCCTGGGCTTTGACAATGAAACCGCCGGCAACCATTGTCAAGGCAGAACGATCCTTGCCGGTTTTGTAAATGTTGTAGTCCATAATCTCCATTTCCACCATGGATTGCGGGACAAAGTCAGTTCCCACCCCCACTGCCATGATGAACAGGGTAACGAAGAACAGCGCAGGAACCTTCGTAAGCAGACCCGCCATCTGGGTAATAAACAGGATCACCCCGCCGACAGACTGCACAACCAGAAGGAAACAAGTCATTTTGATTGGGTTGTTCTTAAAGAGCTTCAAGAGCGGACGACCAATAACTGCACCAACCAGCAGCGGTATGAGCATCATCATGGAAGAAATGCCGTTGAGGACACCATACTGCTCCATGTTTGTGACGCCGGTGGTCAGATCCGTGCAGAATCCCCATTTTATGTAATACGCAGGCGTGGCAAAAATAAGGGACCAGATAAAACCGGAAAAGATGCATTTCAAATAGTAGACCACCATCGGCTTGTTCTCTTTGAACAGAAGAAAGAAGTCCTTGAACTTTACCGGCTCTGCCTTTTCTTCCTGCACACAGTGCTTTTCCTTGACAAGGAACCAGCCAATAAGGGAGAGCACCATCGCTGCACCAACAATACCGGTGATCAGAATGGCAAATGAGTCGTGATAGTTGCCCACACGTTCGTTGACCGCAACCAGCACAGCCGTAAAGGCGGACGTAACGACGCCCAGAATCATGGTCCAAACCCGCGGCCCGATAACCAGCTTGGAACGTTCGTTGGGATCATTGGTCATCGTTCGGAACAAAAGATTATCCTTATAAAAGGATGTTCCCACATCAAACAAAAAGTAGAAAACGATAACCCACACAACAACCAGTACGGGCTTGGACGCCAACTCGGACGGGAACGAGTAGAGACATACACAGCCAATGCCAGTCAGCAGTATGCTGAGGAGAAAAAAGGGTTTGTACTTTCCGATTTTGGTCCGTTTTCCGCGATCCATCAAAAATCCCTGAATGGGATCATCCACGGCATCAAAGATCCGCGCAAACAGAAGAAGCGATGTAGCCAAGGTCGCCCCCATAGCGCCCAGCCCGGCGTAGTCGGTCATATACTGCATAAACATACTGGACATAAACACGGTACACAGACCATTTACAGTAGACAGCACCGTTGCGCCGAAACAGTCTCGCAGCGTAATTGCGTCCGGATTTTTCACACAGACAGACTTGTGCATCATTATCCTCCTTGTCATTTCATCAGTTATTCTCAACCAACAAAGCCGGAATTCGTGCAATTCCAACAATTCAATGATAGATTATTCCTTTGTATTCCACAATGACAAAAGGTCGCCCTTTTTCAATTTATTGTATCATTTTGTTTCTTTGCACCGAAGCGAGAAAGAATAATCACATTTTGTTACAACGCGGTGTGTACCTTTCACAAAAATGGTCCACTGCACCGTTTTGCCCGCCGGTACACAGGGCGGCGAGGCCTTACGGGTTATGCGTATTGTATGACACCGCCGCACGTGTATCAGAAATTTGCAATCTTCGCATAGAAGATGTCCGATTTGCCGAAATCTCATAATCAACGGAATGTCAGGAAAAAAAAACAGTACAGTTTTAACCAGCCAAGAATATAATAACAGTAAACGATGCTTCATACAGTCTTTATCTTGTCATATAGGAGATCTAATCTGTTTTTATCTGCTTTACCCCAAAAAGCATACAATATCCTCATTTTATCTTTACCATCAATTTCTAGAATATCGTCTGATGCAATAACAGATAAAAAGTCTGTCATAGAATAAACTCTTTTTCCCGGTGTATATTCGTCGTAATCAAAAGCCAAATCATTACTATTTTCTATGAAACGTTGTTTATCAAATGGATACAATAAAACACCTTTGTTTAATAACAAGAAATCATAATATATAGATGAGTATATAAAAACGCTAGCACAGAGAAACTCTCATTGCTAGCGATTTTGTAGTATATGGTATTTAATTATGTAGCGCTTAATTATTAAGCATATAATTATTTAACCTATGAATTGTTGCCATAATGGCATATACACATATTCTAGGAAGGTCCATACAACGAGCCCTGCAATAGCACCAACAATGGCACCATTGATACGAATCCAGCTGAGGTCATCCTCTACCTTAGATTCGATGAAGTAAATGAACTTCTCTGTGCTAAGGCCGCCCAAAACTTGGCGTATGATGGTTTCAATAAGGTCATAGCCCTGTTCAAGCACATATATACCAATATTGTGTAATGTATCTTCTATACGATTTCTCAAATCTTCGGATTGGCCATATACAGTCCACAATTCAAGAGCAATATTCACAAGAACTTGGGCAGGCGTTTCCCCATTTTCATCCCCTACAAGTAATAACTCCTCTACATAAGGGCATAAATGGTTTTCAATGACAGATTCCCAATCTTGTTCACGAATCCAACGTTCCCACGCTTCATCGAGAGCATCACAAACCTCGCGGTTCTCTTCTATGTGGCGAATTGGGTCTACCCATTGGCGCAGCCATGCAGTCCGTTCCGGACTATTTGGGCGCTTCCAATTTTCAAGCATAGCATAGGCCTCTTGAACGATAGCCTGTGCCAGTTCATGGTAGTTCACCACATCGGTCGCTTCAGACATAGAGATGAGGAAATCAGACCAGAAGCCTTTTCGCTTTTTCTTATGCGCCTCTTCTGCTACAACCGCTGTAAGCCACGTAACCATAGCTGGATGGTTAATACGTTCTTGAATTACATTCAATACCTGTACAACCATACCTTCATAGCGATTATGTTCACATAAGTCGAGCAACACATGTTTCAAAACCGGTACAAGAGAATGTTTTTGAAGCAATCCACGGATGCGTTTTGCCCCCCATTGTGCCCATTCCTCGTTCGTTTGAGACTTCCATAAGAGATGTAACCCTTGATGGATTACAAGGCGTGCTGCTCGTTGCCCTTCTGGAGATAGCAAGAATTTTTCAAACAATGGTACAAATTGAACATTGCTCAACAATACTTTACACCGTTCCTTCGTAAGCATCTTTGTCTCAACGAGCTTAATAACACCGTTGATGAGGCGATCCTTATTGCGAGGAATTAACGCTGTATGATACGGGAATCCTAGTGGCTTACGGAATAAAGCAGTTACGGCAAACCAGTCCGCCACACTGCCGATAAGTGCTGACTGCACCGCCCAATAAAGCGGCTGATACCAGCTTTCATGGCCATAGAAAAATTGACCTATGAAAACAAAACAGTACAATACAGCGGTCAAACCAAGGATGCCGTTAGCACGCTGCCGTAAGGTAAGGGATTTCAAATACTGAATCATTTGAGCACCCCCTCTACTAAAAGATATAAACCGTAGAATATACCGCCTAAAACAGCCCCTACGAGGGAACCATTGATACGAACCATTTGAAGGTCATAGTACATCTTGCCCCGTACAATTTGGGTGATTTCATCAGGGGAATAACGAGATAATTCCTGCCCTACCACCTTATCGATGAGAGGGTTTAATTTTTGTAACCACGGAATACTGCGTAACAAGAAGAACCGTTCAAACGGTGCTTGCTTGTCTGGGTTCAGCAAAATCTCTGTACCGAGCACATTAAAGCGGCCGATAACGATGTCCATGAGGCGTTTCCAGTCCACAGTATCACCATCGATGAGCTTGCCTTCCCATTCTTCAAGAACCATCTTGATCCATTGATCTTTATGCTCTTCGATAAAAGCTTGCCACTCCGCATTAGTTTCCAAATTATTGAAGAAACGAATGGCTTGGCCCCATACGTAGCGACCTAGCGCAGAATCGATGGACTCATTTTCCTTCAGGAATTGAACCGCTTTTCTCTGTCCAAAGTTCAGACGGGCTGAAGCGATTGATCCAATCGACCAATTCGCCCATAAATTGAAACAGAACCGCCTCAATAATCCCCACGCTTGCCACCAAAATAGTAAGCAAAATCAGGTAAAATCGCATTCCTTTTGTCGCATCATAAATGAAAGGAAACAAACCTGATTTTGGGGTTTTAGGCTGTTCGTTTGGATAGGTTTCGATTCGATTTTCGAACCAAGTGAATAATTTATTGAACATGAATTCCCTAAGATAGAAGGTTTAATATAAAACAAAGACGCACCATGATGCGTCTATGAAAATGATGAAAAATATTATACTTTTTTAAGCTGACTAAAAAAAGCTTAAAATTTCGCCACTATTTTCTTTAAAGCGAATTAAAGAAAATCACCA
>OGYV01002291.1_pt1 | contig 12748 bp, 4 predicted proteins | sample 1576651 | NCBI WGS metagenome assembly OGYV01 (sample SAMEA3541570, study PRJEB24748) | human gut metagenome | biome: human gut; feature: human-associated habitat; material: faeces | place: China | collected 2012
GCAATTCATCTCACCGCCTAAAGAGGCGGGAGACTTCTTGCAGAATCAGGTTAAAAGTCCGCGGCAAGGCCATCACTGGCAAGCCTTTGCCAACAGGCTTGACCGGTTCGACTAACGAAATCGCCTTGAATTTCCAGATGAAAGATTTAGGGACTGACCCGAATGGCCTTGATACGGAAGGCCTGGCCGTCGACAAAGACGGCAATTTCTGGATCAGCGATGAATACGGACCGTTCATCGTCAAAGCCGACCGGCATGGCAATATCCTGGAAAAATACGGTCCCGGCACGGGCCTGCCCCGCATCCTGGCCAGCCGCGTCCCTAACCGTGGCAGTGAAGGCTTGACCATTGACGAACGTGGCCATGTCTTCGCCCTCATCCAGAGCCCCTTGAACGTCGGCGGCAAGACGGCAAAGACTGCCAAATACACGCGTATCGTCGAATTCGACCCGACGACGAAAGAAACGACGATGTACGCCTACCCTGTCGACACGGGCTACAAGAACCCCGGCGCCGCCAAGCTGGGCGACATCACGTCCATCGGCCATGGCCAGTTCTTGATGATCGAACAGGGCAAACAGCACGGTACCATGCAGAACCTCATCTGCAAAGTCGATCTGAATGGCGCTACGCCCATCGCCGATAACGGAGACCTCGAATACGGCCGCTTGGACGGAAAAATCGTACCGGCTAAGAAAGAGCTCGTCCTGGACCTCCGTGCCCAAGGATGGAATATCGAAAAGGCCGAAGGCATGGCTCTCCTGCCGGACCGGCGGACCCTCGCCGTCGTCAACGATAATGACTTCGGCATGGACATCGCCGTCGATGATAAAAAAGCCAGCCAGACCGACGTATCGGACTACACTTACGACAGCGACAAAAAATCCATGATATACAACAAGGACAATCAGGTCCATAAAGTCAAATTCAGCCTGAAAAAAAATGCCCCGGCCGAACAAGAAAGCCAAATCTGGGTCTTCACGCTGCCGGAAGCCTTGTAAAAGAATTGCTTAACTCTTCCCGGTTTTCACCCTTCTTTTACACAATGCCCGTATAGTAATACTTGTAAACGAAGTCAGCTATTCTCGGCGGCAACCCACCGGCCCGTTACCGAACTCCTCTGCCAAGATGGCCTCCCGACCAAAATCGGAGAAGTTCGCTGTACTGTCCACCGGCCAGCGTGCCGCTAACTATTGATATCATAGAATCAGAAAAAACCCCGGAGACCTCCCGCTCCGGGGCTTTTTCTATTCTGCTGCCTTCCTCTGACCGTGGCATCGTGGTATGATGGGGGTAACAGGATTACGAAAGGAGTTATCATCATGACTAATACAGAAAAAGAACGGCAAAAAGCCATTACAACAGCTGGCAATCCGGCCAGACCGACAGGAGAAGCAGGGCAGCAGATGCTGGCCCGCATGAATGAGAGCCATGCCGCCCTTACGGTCTGGGGCCTGTCTCATTTCCAGTGGCACGGCAACGAAAAGGTCTTGGATATCGGCTGCGGCGGGGGAGCCAACCTCCATCGTATGAGCACCCACATCACAGCAGGCCATCTGACCGGGATCGATTATTCGCCGACGTCGGTCCAGACCTCGTGCCAGACGAATGCGGCCGACATAGCCGCTGGAAAAATGACCGTCTGTGAAGGCTCCGTCGAAGCCCTTCCTTTTGCCGACAGCACCTTTGACAAGATTACGACTGTCGAAAGCTTCTACTTCTGGCCAGACCCGCCGGAAAACCTGAAAGAAGTCCGCCGCGTCCTCAAACCGGGCGGAACCTTCCTGCTCATCGCCGAAATCTACAGCCACGACGGCCTCAGCGCTGAAGTCCAGGAAAACATCGAACACTACCACCTCTATAACCCGACACCGGAAACCTTTGAAACCATTTTCCACCGTGCCGGCTTCCCCTCCGTCCAGGTCCACATCGAAAAAGACCACCGCTGGATCTGCGTCGAAGGGCGATAAAGAAAGGACTTGCCGCACGACGACAAGTCTTTTTTCTATTCACCTTATTTCCAAAAAGCTTCGGCTTTGGCGATGTTGGCGCGAATCGTGGCGCAGCATGCCTTGAAGTCTTTCATTTCCTGTTCCGGCAGATTATATTCCATGACTTCCTCGATGCCGTTGGCACCGATAACCGACGGGACGCCGCAGAAGATGCCCGTTTCGCCGTATTCGCCATCGAGCGGTGCGCTGGCAGCCATGATTTTCCGTTCATCCCGCAGGACAGCCCGGACCATGGTAGCCGCCGTCATGCTGATGCCGTATTCCGTACAGTGCTTGCCCGAATAGGTGACCCAGCCGGCATGAATCGTTTCATCCTGGACGCGGGCTTTATCGAAGACATAGGCAGGATTCTGTTCCAGTTCTTCCAGGGATTTGCCGCCGAACTTGATGAGCGACCAGGGAACGATCTGGGAATTGCCGTGTTCCCCCATCATGTAGGCCGAGAAGGAATGATGATCCAGGCCCGTCTGCTGGGAAATAGCACTGACCAGACGCGAGCTGTCCAGCCCCGTGCCGGTGCCGAAGACATGCCCTTTCGGAAGACCGCTCTTCTTAGCGATGAGGTCCGTTACGACATCACAAGGATTGGTGATATTGATGATGATGCCCTGGAAGCCGCCGGCCATGACCTTGGGGATATAATCAGCGACCTGGGGCACGGTAAAATGCATTTCGTCGTCGCGATTCCCGGACGCACAAAGCGTAATATCGCCGATAGCATTGACAATGACGTCGCAATCTGCCAATTCTTCATAGCTGGCAATGGTGTAATTGACGCGATGAGGCATAAACATGACCGCATCCATCATATCCTGCCGTTCACTGACCAACTTCTCCGAATTTACATCACATAACTTCACTTCATCAGCAATCCCGAGGACCCCTAAATTAAAAGCCACATGAGCCCCGACATGACCTAAGCCGATGACACCGACAATACGTTTCTTGAACGTCATAGAAAACGCCTCCTGTTCATTATACATATACCAAAAACCTATTAATTTATTATATCAAAAAAAGTTCCCCTTTGTCTGTTGTAACGACAACAAAAATACAATTTCATTTCGCCCCTGCCGTTTTCAAAGCTGCTTCACAATTGGATGGCCTCTGTTCACTAGTCGCAAAATGCGGTTCGCTCGGACTCAGATACTGCTGCGCAGCAACAAACTCAAAAGAACAACGACGCTTCGGGATACCCTCAGCGCGTAGCGGGCCGCCCAGCCACAGCTGTCCGTTTTGGCAACCGTCCTATGCCTCCCGTTGGTCGGCACCTGTCTGTCCAAAAAGGCTTGGGACGGCCCCTACGCACAAGGCCGTTGGCCGTGTATTTTTGTAGCCAGTAAACAGAGTTCCCATTTATCGCCTGGCTGCGATATCGTAGGGGACGTCCCAAAGGGCGTACCGCCGTGAATCCTGTACATAGCCGGAATTTATGACAGATAGCAAACGGTCATAATATAATCATGAGTCTGTCGCAGCGTAGCCACATCTGAGTCCGAATATCACAAAAGAAAAAAGGGCCCGCGCATGATGAAACACCATCATGCACGGGCCCTTTAAATCATTCTCGGGAACTATACTTCCCTCTATTCTTTTTCCGTATCGCTTTTAGCTGTGATTTCGAAGGGGATGCGTTGTTCCCCGACAGATTTTTTGATGAAGATGTTGATCCCTGTGGACATGCTCATGCCTACGGAATCGCAAAACTTTTCAAAGTCTTTTTTCAGCTTATCGTCGATGCGTATGCAAATTGTTGTCTGTGCCATGATTCCCCCTTTTATCCATTCAGGCGAGCCAGGATTTCCTGAATCTGTTTCTTCATTTCCTGGTTTTCTTTTTCCAAGGCATCGATTCGTTTATCCTTAGCAGCATCGTCAGCTTTGATAGCCGAGATTTCCGTAGCCTGGTCGTGGATGGTCTGTGCCATTTCAGCCTTGCTGACGCCGTTGTATGCGGAGCCTTTGCCAATCTTGAAGGAAACACCGGCATTGAAGCCCGGGTCGCCGTTGCCGACCGAAACGCCGACGTTAACCATGGTGTTCGCGTTCGGATAGTAGAAGGCACCGATAGCGGCTGCATTGGCATTGCGGTAATGACCGTAACCAACAGCGAAGCTTGCTTTATCGGCCGGGTCGAAGTCCAGCGGATGGAGGGCTGCCAAAGCATTGCTGCCGGCTGCGGCTCTGTTGATGTTGCGATTCAAATTGCCATAAGCATTGTTCATTTCGCGGTAAATCTGCTGCGTATTAGCGGCCGTCACACCGTTGACATAGCCCACGTTGGCGGCGCTGTTGGCATCCTTCGCGTCGGTGACCACACCGGTGACCACACGGCCATTCTTATTGCCATTGGCATCCGTGCTGCTTACATCCACCTTGGTGGCCTTACTGGTTTCACCAATATGGATGGTATCGCCGCTGGTATTGGTATGGATCAGGCTGCTGGTGTTCGTCAGGCCCGTATCCAAAGCGGACAGGTTGGCCGCCGTGGTGCTGGACCGCTTGACGTAGGTCCCGTCAGCCGGACGCAGTTCCGTATAAGCCGTACCGCCGGAAATGAGACCCGTATTGCCGGAAGTCACCGTGCCCTTGCCTTCCACATTGACAGCGTAGGTCTTGGCATCGCCTTCGGTTCCTTCCGTAACCGTGGTGTTCTTACCGTCAACAACCTTCACAGAACCCTTGGCCAGATCACGGATTACGGTCTTACCAGTATCGGAAATGTCTTTCATATTTTTCCGGTCCTGCTGTTCCTGCCACAGCTGCTTGCCGTTGACAGCATCCGTGCTGCTGTCGCTGAGTTTTCCATCCTTCACATTGGAGATGGTGGTACCGCCTTCACCAGCCAGAGAAATCTTGCCTTTCGTACTATCATCGTATTTTACGGCATTCTGATCAAGAGAATCAACCGTGTTCTTGATAGTCGTAATCTTTTCTTCATTCTGCTTCACATGGGTATCCAAGGTACTCAGGTTCTTGGAAATGGTGTCATCTTTCTTGATATAGTTGCCATTATTATCCAGCTTGCCAATCTTGGTATCCAGAGCGGACAAGTTTTCACCGGTTGTCTGGTTTGCCTTTACATAGTTGCCATCTTTCTTCGGACGAACCTCATCATAAACCGTCTTGCCGGTTACCAGCTGGCTATTATTGGCTTCAACCTTACCGGTACCAATAGCTTCGCCCCATTTATTGAGGTTATCCTGCTGTTTATCAGCAGCCAGATTTGTCCCAATGTTGGATGCATCCACATTGGCTTTGCTGTTCAAGCCATTTTCCCCATCCGTCAGTTCTTTCTTAGCATCGTTGACAATGTTCTGCACGTCTCCGATATTGGCAGCATTGGTCTTGGTTGCATCTGTATACTTACCAGATGCGTCTGCACCACTGCCCACATTAGTGATCTTACCGCCATTGACATTGACAGTACTATCATCACCAAGGGTAATCTTGGCACCGGTGGTCGTACCATCTACTGTCTTCTGGTTGCTGATGGACTTGATGCCCGTCAGTTCGTCTGCCAGCTGGACTTTCAGTTTGCCATCTGTTGTGCTGTTGACACCGATGTTGCCATCTGTCAGGTCACCTTTCGCACCACCGATGATTTCCAGGGTGTTGTTCAGCTTCTTGGCAATTTCTTTTCCATCGTCACCCTCGAATTTCAGACCATCTTCCATGGTGGCAATCTGATGTTCACCGGTTGCATCTTTATAGACGATACGGGTCAGGCTTGTTCCGTCTACACCGTCTACACCATTGATGCCATCCTTGCCATCTTTCCCTTCAACGTTGTAGCCATTCTTGACAGTAATATCAATAGAATTCCCTGGCTTTCCATCTGCACCGTCCATGCCGTTGGTGCCAGCAGGACCCGTGAGGCCAATATGGCCGACGCCGCCTTTACCAGAAATGAAGACCGCATCTTTGCCGTCCGTGCCGGAGATGCCGACTTTACCGTCGATACCGTCTGCACCTTTCGGGCCGGTGATGGTGACGCCATCCTTGCCCGGCGCACCATTTTCACCATCCAGACCGCGGACCGTGATGCCGTCGGAGCCGTTCAGTCCGATATGGCCGTCTCTACCGTCGATTCCAATCTTACCGTCTTCACCGTCTTTGCCCGGTGTGCCGATGTTGATGTCCTTGGCCAGCTTCAGATCATAGGTGACCTTGCCAGTCGTATCATCTGTAGATTCATGGAGCAGGATATTCTTGCCGGCATAGACATCTTCGTTCGTCTTAGCATCCTTACCTGTACCGGCTTGAATATTACCTTCTACAGTCAGGACCGTATGGGCACCTGCTGTTGTGCTGACCGTCTTTAAAGCAGAATCAAGGGCTTCCAAGTTCTTCCCGGCTGAATTGTTGGCGTTCAGATAATTGTAGGTCTTAGCCTGGCCATTGTCGTCTTTTGCGCTGATGCGCGTTTCATTAAAGACCGTACCACCGGTGACGAGCTGCTGAGAGCCGTTCTTGGTCGGGTCATTCGTGGTTGATTGCGTAGGATCTGCTACCATGCCAACACCAAGAGCCGTACCCCAAGCATTTTTATTGGCTGTGATTTTTTCAGGCGATGCAGTCTTACCATCTGCACCTTTCAGATTCTCACCGATGTTGGATGCATCGACATTAGCTTTCATGCCTTCCAGTTTCTTCAGCTGTGCGACGTTGACAGCATCCGTATCTTCTGTGCCGGCGGCCAGATTCGTAATTTGTCGCGTGGATTTAACAATCTTGCTCTGTTCCTTGTTGTCCTTATCGGTATATTTCACTTCATGGGCTGCAGCGCCTACCGAAACAGCTGCATCTGTAGATACCCATGCAGCATAATCTGCATCAGTTGCAGCGTGAGTCTTTCCTTGTGCATCATAGCCAGTTTTTCCAGCAACGGTAGATGCAATGGAATTTGAGCCGATGGCTACGCCACCAGCGACATGTGCTTCGGCCAGCTTCCCAAGAGCAACAGCATTGGTAACGTTATCTCCATAAACTCTAGCATATCTACCGATTGCAATGTTGCTTCCGGAAATTGCACTGGATTCAGATCCAATAGTGATGCTGTTTGCTCCTGCCGAGGTGTTAACACCAATTGTTACGGCATTACCACCCGTTGCCTTAGCTGAACGACCAATGGCAACTGCATTATCAGCCCCGGTATCGTTGGTTGCATTGGCATTATGACCAATGATGACTGCATCACGAGCTTTAGTTTGCGTATCTTGAGCTTTACCGTGCTCATCTTCAGTATCAATAGAACCAATGATTACAGTGTTCTGTTCTCTAGTCAGTATATGGTTATCGCCGATGACAATATTAGACCTGTTGGATCTTTTGATTGGCTGAGCGTTACTATCATCATAGCTATCGCCAGAAAGTTTATTGTTAGCACCGATGACATAATCATGTTTGCCATTAATGACCTCGTTGCTGAAACCATCGACGTAGTTATACTGTGAAGACTTTTCGGGATCATAATCCTTGATGGACTTATCTGTAACCCATTCGTTCTTGTCATTCTGCACCTGGTTACCTTTGACGGTATTACCGACACCGACGACCTGGGTCATATAGGCACTTTCAACGTTGTTGCCGCCGCCCATGACCATGACTTGACCACCGCTGGTCGGAACAGCTTTCTGTAAAACCTCATCTAGCTTTTTAACATCCTTACTAGAAGCGGCCTGCATAATTTCAGATGCATTCGTATCATCAATCTTCCGATAGGAATTGGTGACCGTGTTGCCTGCACCATAGATGATGGCAGCATTCGAATCAATCGTCGCATTGGCCTGACCGATAATGCTGTTGGCTACACCACTGAAAATTTTTCCGGTATCCGTGTTCTGGTTGACGTTGAACGTGCCATAAGACAGAGCCGTTGCACCCTGCAAACCAGTTCCGATAACGCCAGAATAGGAACCGGCTACCGTAGATATAATGCCGTCTGCATGGGTGTTAAAGCCTGCAGCGATACTGCCCATACCCCTAGCGCCATTGTTCTCTTCGTTGCTGTAATCCTTGCCATTGAAGTTTGTAAGCTTTGGCAGTGTTGTTTCATCCACAGCATAGTATTTGATGTTATGGTTCGGCTTTGTCAGTGCATCTGTATTGGCTTTTACCTGGGTATCCAGAGCACTCAAATTCTGGCCTGTCGTCTGGTTCAGCTTAACATAAGTGCCATCAGCATTCGGTTTATCATAGTTGTACAGCGTCTTGCCTGTGATAAGCTGATCAGAGTTGGAAACGGCACCAGCTGTAGTCAGGGAATCTGCTCCCAGTGCTTTGCCCCAGTCGTCTTTGCTCTTGTTACGGGCAGCCGTTGTAGCATGTGTATCCTCAACAGATTTACCATTTTCATCCGTCTTATAGACTGTGATTTTATTTCCAATGTTGGATGCATCAGTTTTCGCGTAGCCTTCTAGCTGTTCCATAGCTACAGCATCATGGGGGTTAATGCCATCAGCCATGTTTACAACACGACGGTAATTTGCGGCTTTAGCCGGTATATTGACGGCATCAATGGTTTCAACTTCGGTACCATTAGCATACTTCTCAAAAGATTTGTATTGTTCGTATGTTAAAGTACCATCCTGGATTGCATTATTGATTTTTTTAAGCAATTTAACGAATTCTGGATTATTATTTAACTTTTCAAAGTCCTGCTCATAGGATGGACTTCCAAGCGAACTAGCTATTGCAGCATCCTTGAAACTGCTTATCTTAGACCAATTTTCATCCTTCGTTACATCAAAGCCCACTGCATTATTAATGGCTGTTTTATCTGTATCACTCAATGAGACAGAATGGGTAATCTTCTGGCTTTCAGGAATATTCACAGCGGGGATATCCGGATTGCCAAAAGATACAACATTATCCTCTGCAGCTACTGAATTAGATCCAATGGCAACTGAGTTAGTACCTGTAGCACCTTTCCCTCCATAATTTGAGTCATTCTTATCCGTTCCGTAAATACCACCAATATATTGTACTTGTTCTTTCGTAACAGCATCATGATTATCAATGCCATCTGCCACTTTTACAAGTCGATTATAATATGCATCACTATAATGATTTTCCTTAACAGTCGGAACCTTGGTATAATCATTAGAACCATAGTCTATTTTATCATGGGTTGGATCGTTATCTTCTTCCCATTTTACAGTATATCCGGATACATCGCCTGCATCATGTCCAAAGGAAATAGTTCCTGCTTCATTTGCTGTTGATTGATATCCTATAGCAGATGCGACATCTTTATAAACAGGTAATATTCCATAATCGGAAAAATCAGCCTCAAGTTTTGCTGCTCCATCCGTAACAACTGATTGATATCCAGCTGCTAATGCCAGATACGCTGTTTTTCCTGTAGACCCACCTGCAAGGCCAACCGAACCAAGTCCCTGAACAACAGATCCTTCTCCTCCAAAGGCAGAAGCATCACTTAAGCGTTGCTGTGTCCAACCATCTTCCATTTCACCTAAAACAGTATTGTATCTTCCGCCGGAAACCAGTGTATCTCTGCCCCATGCTACATTCTGATAACCACCTGTGACCATTGAATGGTACCCATTTGCTGTATTCTGATAGCCGCCAACAACAGTTGCTATGCTTGCGCCTCCTGGATTTCCAAGGGCTCTATTATCCCAACCGCCTATCACAGCGGAATAGTTACCAACGGCTATATTACCATAGCCTCCACCCACAAACGATTTCGTACCACTAGCTGTATTATACGCACCGCCAGTTACTACAGAATTTTCTCCTGAAGCATTATTTCCTATACCGCCAAGATTGGCAGAATAAGAACCCGTGGCAACATTGCCATTGCCTCCACCTACAAACGATTGATTACCATTAGCAGTATTATACCGTCCACCAGCAGCTACAGAACTTTCCCCCGAAGCACGATTACTTCTACCGCCAAGAGTGACAGCGTATTGGCCTGTCGCTCCATAATTGCCATATTTTTCGTCAGGTCGATAAGTACCGTAAAAATCACCACCAAGAATCAATCCGGTGTCAGAAACTTTAGTGACTGACGTACTGTTATTTCCTAGGTTACGTTCCAGTTCGATGGTCTTGCCATTATCTCCGTTATCAGTAATCTTAATGCCCCAGCCTTTCTTGACTGATAAGTTGTTCGTCAAATCGGTTTTAGCTTTGTCCAGCTGTTCCATGACGACAACATCATGTGCATCCTGGCCATCGGCGACTTTAACGAGGCGGTTGTAAGCAGCTTTATCATACGTTTTTTCTACAACTGTCGGGGTCTTGCTGTAATCATTCCATGTACCATCAGAATTTTTCAAAGCATCGTATTCAGCTTTAGTGATTTTCTTATTGTTAGCATCATAATATTTTCCATTTTGTTTCGTCGCTTTTTGTGGCCAAGTTGTAGACGAATAATATGCATCTCCAGCATCATGACCAAACGCAATCGTGCCTGCTTCATCAGTTGTAGCCTGATAGCCAATAGCTGTGCCATTTTCGACAGTTACATTTGCACCATTGCCTGCTGCCAGTGCATAATCAGCATTTGTAGAGCCACCAGCAATGCCGACGGCAAAAGTTCCATTTACCGTGCTATTTAATCCACCAACAGCTACAGACGAAGCTCCAAGAGCACTATTCATGCTGCCACCAAAAACAGAAGCAGCTTCACCATAAGCTCTATTCATACTGCCGCCACTCGATGTTGCATATGTTCCGTAAGCATCATTATCATGACCGCCAAATACAGCAGATTCGTTGCCAACAGCATCGTTAGCAGAACCACCAACTACTGTAGAATATTGTGCAGAAGCGGTATTGGATAAACCACCGACAACGACAGCCGCATCACCGCTTGCAGTATTATCGGCACCACCAACCGTAACAGAATCCTGGCCTAAAGCGCCATAATCTTTTTCAGTCGTTTGTCCACCCGTGGCATCGCCTTGATTAACACGACCACCAATGACCAAAGCACTCTTAGCTTCATCAGCTTTCAGCACAGCTTTATCTTGCGTATTTGCATCTCTACCCAGATTGCGTTTCAGGCTTATCTTGTTCTTCGTCTTGTCTGTACTATCGGTAGCAATTTCGATGCCGAAACCGGGCTTGTACCCACCGAGTTCTTTAGACAATTCTTGCAACTGACCGACCGTAGCGACATCTGAAGCAGCGGCACCGTCGGCGACATTGGTGATGCGGCGATACTGTGTGTCACTGCCTTTTGTGCCATCGCCAACCGATACATAAGACTTAGAGGCTTCCTGGTTTGTAAATGCAGCCGCAGTTGTAGATGCTTTATCTGTTGCTATGGAACCAGCACCGATGGCGATATTATTCTGTTTTGCATTAGCATTATAACCTATTGCAATAGACTTATTGTCTTTATCAGGATTCTTTCCGGAGCCTGCATTATCAAAGGTGTCTGCTGCAGCACCAGAACCAATAGCGATAGAACCTGTACCTTCGGCATCAGAATTATAGCCAACTGAAACCACGTTAGTTCCGGAGCTGGGATAAATCTGATTCTTGGCATCATATTTTGCACCTATATAAACACTATTTTGTGAAACAGACGCATTGCGTTCCCCAATGGCGATAGTATTCGTGGCAGCTTCAGTATTAATACCAATGGTAATGGCGCCTACCCCATGGGCACCTTTACCGTTCCAGTTTTTGGCGTTTTTTTGCAACCATATCCCATCATGGGTCTTAGTTGTATTATTATCATTACTATCAATATATTGCTGGTTTACGCCAATAAGATCCTCACTGTTTGGATTGGGATCGTCCGCATATGCCACTCCCGGCATCCCCAAAAACGAGAACGTCCCCAATGCCAGCAGCACAGCTGCCGTCAATGCTGTTTTATTTCTTGTCGTATGACTACCTGCCGTTTTGCAGTGACTTTTAGCCAGTTCCGAGACGACAACGTAGCAATGTCTGGTTTTGCTGTAAATGACCTTAAATATCTTATTCATAAATTTTCGCATCCTTTGCTTATAATGACTTCACCTTATATACCATGTAAGATTTTTTCGATGCACCGCCTTTCACCATGTTGCATTTTTATGTATTTTATATGGTCTTTTTGTGGTATCATTATAGCACTTATTTTTATTAATAAAAGGCTCAATAAAGCCGTTTTACAGATGTATAGGCATCGATTTGTTATTATATTTTTATTCGTTTTATTGTAAATTATTAATATTTATTTAGTACTATGTATTAATAAAATATTACAAAAAATTTTGCAAAAAAAAGAGCATTTCATGAAAAGCCTCGGCAGAGGGGCTCATAAAATACTCTCTTTTTGTATATAGGCAGGGCTCAATTCCGCAGGAAATCTGTACAGAAAAAGGACCGTGTATGATGAAACCATCATACACGATCCCGTTAATCTGTTTCTGGCCCGAAATCCCAAAATCCGGTTCCCGTTTCCGGATCATATTTCCGCCGAATTCTTCCGCCAAGGACGGGCCGTAGTTCGATTTCAGCCGTGTACAGAACTTCAATCGACTTGATATGCCCTGCCGCAATGTGATGTTCGCCATCTTTTTTATAAGAAAAAGCCGCGTGGGTGTGATGGAAATAGGCACCCGCATCATCAGTAACGACATTCCCAGTCAGCGAGACTAGTTCCAGCATCCCTTTCAGCTCTTGGACCTCAAAACTCCCCGTTTCCGGAATAAACGTCTGGATTTCGGCCGAACGGCAGCCGCCAATACCCGAAAAAATAGCCGATTC
>OGYV01002295.1_pt1 | contig 12723 bp, 11 predicted proteins | sample 1576651 | NCBI WGS metagenome assembly OGYV01 (sample SAMEA3541570, study PRJEB24748) | human gut metagenome | biome: human gut; feature: human-associated habitat; material: faeces | place: China | collected 2012
TGTGGTGTTGGACGTTGAAATTTTCCAGTTAATCCCTTAGAACCTTCAATATAAGTCCGCCAGCGGTTGGAGCGTCGGCCAGGAAGGCAGGATCGTCCACACCGCATACCCGCCGTCTGCTGTGTCCAACAGGGCCGGCCCCAGGGCGGCTGTCAATTCGTCCGACGCCATCAGCGCACCGCCGACGGTAAACCACAGCGGCCAAAGGACGGTGAAGGCCAGCAGGCCAAGGATCAGCACCGGCAAAAGAGGCTCCTTTTTTCTCATTCCTGCCCACCACCCCAAAAGTGATACAGTAGATACACGACGCAGCCAAGCCCCAGCGCCAGCAGCACGGCGGCGGCAGACAGCTTGCCGATGTCCAGCGACAGGAACCAGTTGTTGAAGAGGTGCTGCAGCAGATATATGCTTTCCTGCGGGTAGTTGCCTGCCACCAAGTAGGCCTCCCGAAAGACCTTAAAGGAGTTGACCAGGCTCAGTATGGTGGTCAGCACCACCGTTGGCAGCAGATTGGGCAGCGTGATAAAGACAAAGGTCTGAAAAGGGGTGGCTCCATCCACCGCTGCCGCTTCATACAAGGGCCGGGGGATGGTCTCCAGACCCGCCAGCCACAGCAGCATATCGTACCCGTTGTTTCGCCAAAGGTAGGTGAAAATCAGCACCCAAAAGGCCGCGCTGCTGCCCATAAAGTCCACGGGCCGGCACCCCAGCCCCACCAGCAAGCCGTTGACCAGCCCCTTGCCGGAGAAAAGCGCTCTCCATAACACAACGATGCTGGCAACAGGAATCGCATAGGGGAGCAGGAGGACGCTTTTGAAAAAGACCGCCCGCCGTTTTGCCGCGCCAAGCAGCACCGCACAGAGCAGGCTGACGGCCAGCAGCGCCGGGATGCAGATGCAGAGAAAGCGGCAGGTGTTGCGGACAGCCAGACGGAACGCAGTATTTTGAAAGAGCGCCCGGTAGTTCCCCCACCCGACGGCCCGGCTGCGCAGCGGGTCCATAAAGCTGGCCCGAACCGTTTCGGCCAGTGGGAACAGATAGAACAGGCACAGCCCCAACAGGCTGGGCAGCAGAAAAGGCAGTGCCTGCCAGCTCTCCCTCCGGCGCAGGCCAGTGACCTTTGGCCGTTTCATCGCCTTCACCTCCTTGCCTACACTGTAGCACAGGGAACCTGAAAAAAACCTGAATACCTTTCTGCCAAAACAGCTTTTAGGTCTCATCCAATTGCGTCAAATGGTCGATTGGTTCGATCTGCGCTTTGATTAATTCTGAATAATACTTCCCAGCTTTCTGCAGTTCCTGATGGGAACCGGATTCGACTAATTCGCCATCTTTTAATACCAGAATGAAATCCGCCAATCGAAGGCTGGAGTATCGATGTGTTATAAAAATGGTAATAGACATTTTTGTTTTCAAGTTAAGCCGCTTAATAATGTGCTGCTCTGAAATAGCATCTAACGCCGAAAAAGGTTCATCAAACAGGTACACATCACTTTGCTTAAAAAGGCACCGGGCAATTGCAATTTTTTGCCATTGTCCTTGTGAGAGTTCTGTTCCCCCATTCCACCCCTTTTGGAGTTGGGTTTGTAAGCGGTGTGGTAACCCATCGATCACTTCTGCTGCCCCGGCATCATCAATCACTTTTGAAAGACGGTGAAGATCGTTGGCATTTTCCAAATCACTGATCGTTATATTTTCTTCCGCAGTAAACGGATACTTAATAAAATCTTGAAATATTGCTGATATCCTTTTTCGCAAACCGGCTGTATCAATCTCTTCGATATCTTGTCCGTTGATCAATATGGTTCCTAGTGTTGGCTTATATAACTTCATTAACAGTTTTAGCAGGGTTGTCTTTCCACTGCCGTTTAGGCCGATAAGGGCATAAGTGTGCCGGTCATCCAGGACGAAGCTTACATTCTTCAAGGCATATACATTGGTAGCAGGGTAGGAAAAGTAAACGTGCCGAAATTCTATCGTGCGAATTGGTTCCGTCAATGGCGTTCCGCAGTTTTCGTCTTCCGTCTGCATATCAAATAAATCAAACAGTGATTCCAAATAAAGTGCCTGCTCATAGAAAGTATTCAATTGGGTGCAAAACGAGAAAATGGCGCTTTGTATTTGATCCAAGGAGCTTGTGTACAAGTTGATCGTACCAAGCGTAGCCCGTTGCTTAATCCCCAAAATAATGATCCAAAGCTTAAGCAGCAAAATCACGAAATCATTGGCGGCTTTTTGGGCCGTATCAATTTTGCAAAATTTTTTGCGGTTCATCTGATCTTCACGAAAAAAATCTGTTTGCTGATTCAAAATGCGGCTTTTCAAATACGATAGAGAGCCAAAAAGTTTTAATTCTTTTATATTGTCATTGCGCAGCATGAGATCGCGGAGAACATCGGAATAGCGTTGTTTTTCTACCCGTCCGACCGATATCTTATACCAAAAACTGCTCACATACTTATTGACGAAAAAAAGAGGAATGCTGGCCACCACACTGGCAATTACAATAATGCCATTAAATGAAACAAGTACGCATACCACGCTCGCAAAAGAAATTAAGCATTGCACGATCGAGAAAAAGGTGTTGATTAAGTTTGTACAACGGATCGACGTTTGTTCTGAAGTGAAGCGGATTCGATTATAAGTTGTTTCATTATCATACTGACTCATCGGCAAGTGAACACATTTTTCTAACACCTGTGCGTTCACCAATAAAGATATCCGACCACTCACATCACTTTTTAGTAAGATACTGAGGTTATTCACAACAGACAGCATCATGTTTGTTAAGAAAAGGAAAAACAAAAGCCAGATGATTTCCATTTCAAACGCCTGCTGGCCACACGCTCTTGCCAGGCTATCCAGAAAAGCTCTGGACAGTATCAGGGTTAGAAAAGGGCATACGCCCGCTATTGTGCTAATGATCCCTAAAAAAGCAATCCCCCCTGGAGCTGCATGAAAAAGTATTTTTAGAGTTCTAAATGTGATGGAAAGCGTCTCTTTAATAGATAACGTACTTTTTTCCATGGATACATTCCTCGATCATTTTTCTGACACCAGAAGGAGGGAAAGCCGGATAGCTTTCCCTCCTTCCGTTGATTGGACGCGATGTAATGATGAATTACGAAACCGCGTTGTGGGCGCCATCGTAGTTGATGGACAGGTTGTACTCGATCGTGGTGTTGCAGGTGCAAGCGCAACCACCGCCAGAATCGCGCTGGCCAGTCCAAACGCTATTGAAGCTGGGCGCAGTCGGGGTAGTTTGCGTGCAAGTGCAGCCGCAGCTGCTCGCCGCATTAACTGCAGTACGACCAAAGATGGGATCTACGACGCTCATAATAGCTCCTCCTCTCTCTTAGAATCTATACAAACAGGCAAAATGCCTATTGTACCGCAGTTACTCAATCACTGCATCTTTTAAGCAGTTGAGCGCTTCTGGATTTTCTTCCATCAGTTCATGGTAGAGAGCCAGATTATTTAGTGCAACTGACCTTGAAGCGCGGCATGCCTCGTTTTTCAGCCCCATATCCAACCCGTTTTCATTGCAAACGCCTGCATAGCATACCCTGCACAGATTGTAAGCCCAACACTTATCGCAGATGTCTTTTGACTGCGCCGCAAATTCCTCAACATACTTTTTCACGATCAGTTCTCGATCAACACCTTCGTCCACATTACCAATCGAAGGGCTGGAGCCGATCCGTTCGCAGGCTTTATATTCTCCGGTTGCCGTGACATACAGTCTTTTCTTTCCTGGCACGCAGCATCCATTTAATCCCCGGCGCAGTGTAGGTTCATCAACGATAATGCGATTGTTGATTTTAACCAAGTCGTCAAAGATCGAATGGTAATATATGTTTCTGGCTTTGTAGGCGTCAAGCCCGTCGGTTTCTGCCTTGCGCTGTTGCCATATCATAAGGGGGTTGCACATACCATGAAGAGCATACTTGGGATTGCCGGTGATTTTGTCGTAATACTCATCCAAGCCAGGACAAGTTCCATACGATGGATAAGTAATATTTACATGGCAGGTTGCCGGAAGCCAGTCCAGCGATTCGAAGTATGCATTTACCTGCTCCAACTTTTCAAATCCAAATGGAGGTGTCAACACAGCGTTTATATTAACCGGCATGTGGGAACCTGCGTAGGCATCCGCCAAAATTCGAAGACCGCCAATGCTGTCTTCAAACGTGGGGGCATCATTTGCGTACACACGATATGCGTCGTGGACAGTGCGTGGGCCGTCGATACTGGCCATAATATATAAGTTCGGAACTTGAGCCAGATAGGTGGCGATTTCGCGTGTCATGAGCGACATATTGGAAGTAAAGCTATAAACAATCTCTTTGTTCCCTCTCTTGGCCTGAGACCTCTCAATCACAGCTTTCATCAGCTTAAAGTTGAGCAACGGCTCGCCGCCGTAGAAAGTAATTGCCAGTTTAGCGCCGCTGTTTTCCAACGCCCAATCAATTGCCTTAAAGGCAATTTCTGTCGGCATCCGCCGATTCCCAAAATCACGGTTCCCTGAGAAATCCTCTGAGTAGACGCAGTATTTGCAGCGGAAATTACATTGCTCCGTCACTTCAAGAATGATTTGTTCAACTTTCTGCTCCGTATCGGTTACACCCGCCGCAATTTCTTTTCCCATGCTCAAAAGCGGCGGTCGCTGGAACAAGCGCTCTGCGTCAATTGTCTGTAGGAGGTTTTTCACTGCATTAGGATCGACTTTTGTCAGTGATATCAAAAATGTTTCGGCGCTCAACGTGGGGTCAAACAATACGCGGAAAATGTAGCTGGTATCATCGTCCAACACAATTACCTTTCCGGTGCCTGTATCATAGTAGTAGTTGTTTCTCTTGGTGGAAAACAGTACTCCTTCACGCAGAGCAGACTGCGTAGTTTTCATATCATAAAGTCGCTGCAATACCGGTCGAAGAGAAAGAGGAACCATTTCTAATTCTACTATCTGCATATTGGCGATTCACATCCTATTCCGTAAATTGCCCTTGTTATAGCACGGATTTCATATCAAAGTGCTCATTCGAGCGAAAACGCGCGTTTCTTTCATCGAAAATCGACGATGCCGACGAGTGATTTCTTGTTCGGTATGTACACAAAAAGTGCTGTGAGAAAACCAAAAGGCTCTCACAGCACTTTTTACAATGATGCGACAAACGGTTGTGGATTCTGCCAATATCACGCCTGTGGGATTGTGACCTGCAGCGTAGCGCCGCCGCCCGGCGTATCCCGGATCGTGATGCTGCCGTGATGCAGCGCCACAAGCTTCTGCGCGATGCTCAGGCCCAGACCCAGGCTGGCATCGCCGGTTTGCGGGTCTGCGCGATAAAACTTTTGGAAAGCCCGTTCCTTATCCGCAATGCCCGGCCCCGTATCGGCCACCGACAGGCAGACCGTTCGCCCCGCCGCCACGGCGGAAAGTTCGATCTGCGTACCGCTGGGGGTGTGCTGAACGGCGTTGGACAACAGAATGGCCATCACCTGCTTCAGCGCGTCCTCGTCTGCCCGAATGGGCGGCAGCGCGCCGTCCGGCAGGCGGAGGGTCAGCCGGTCACCGGCCTTTGCCGCCACCGGCTGCCATGTCTCGTAAACTTCCCAGAGAAAGGCCTCGGTGTCCAGCTTTGCCGGCATGATCTGACGGGCAGCGGTCTCCAGACGGGAAAGGGATAGAAGCTCCTGCACCAGCTGCGCCATCCGGTGCGCTTCTGACAGAATGTTGGCGCGGTATTTTGCCTCCTCGCCGCCGGAAGGCAGCAGTTCGGCGCTGGTGATGATCACTGCCAGCGGGCTTTTCAACTCGTGGCTGGCCGCCGCCAAAAACTCCCGCTCCATCCGCTCGGCCCGCCGGGCGGGCTGCATGGCCCAGCCGGTCAGTGCAAAGGCCAGCGCCCCCAAAGCCAGCACGCCGCCCGCCGCCACCGCTACGTACAACAGTTGCATCCTGCCCCATTCCTGCCGGAAGGTCGCGGCATCCTGAAACAGGTACATCTCGATCCAATTCCCACTGGCCGTGGGGATTGCACAGTATTCCGCAAACCAGAGGGCACTCCCGTCCCGCAGGGTGTATGCCTGCCGGACAACCGTTTTGGCCCACAGGCCGTTCTGCCCATCCACGCTTTGCCGCGCCTCTTCCAGCATTGGTTCGCTGAGAGTGAGCAGCGGTGCGGCATCATCGCCCTGCAGGTAGGGATTCTCGATGGGGGCTCCCTTCTCGAATAAGGCGGACACCAGGCGGTTTTCCACCGCGCTGCTGTAGATTGCCTTATGGTCGATGGTCTGTGTCTCCAGGATCGGCTGTTCCAGGGCGGAACAGAGGGAGGCGAAGGCCAGCCTATGCTTCTCCTCCAGGGCGTTCTTTCCCTGCCGGGCGGCCACGAAACAGAGGGTAGCCACCACCATGGCGGCAAACAGGATGTTCACCGCTACGATCTTCCACCGCAGAACGTCCAACGGCGCGGCCGGTTCAGCGGCCTTCTTTTTCTTCCACAAGGGCATACCCAACACCTCGAACGGTCCGCAGGCTCATCTTGGAGTGGATCTGGGCCAGCCGCCGGCGGAAAAAGCCGATGTAATTGTCCAGAATGGCCTCCTCCACGTCGGCGTCCGCGCCCCATACGCGGGCAAACAGGGTGGCTCGTGCCAGCGCCTGACCCTTGCTTTTCATAAACAGTTCAATCATAAGGCCCAGCTTTTTGGAGACCGCGATCTCCTCCCGGCCACAGGCCAGCAGCAGCGCCTTGGTGTCGTACACCAGATCCCCGTACCGCAGCACCACCAGCTCCTCGATGGGGGCCTGCCGCCGCAGGTTGGCCCGGACACGGGCCAACAGCTCCCGGCTGTCAAAGGGTTTACCCAGATAGTCGTCGGCGCCGGCATCCAGGCAGGTCACCTTGTTTTCCACGGCGGTCAACGCCGTCAGCATCACCACCGGCGTCATGATCCCCTTGCGGCGGCTTTCCCGCAGGATGTCCGGCCCGCTTTCGCCGGGGAGCATCCAGTCCACCAGCGCCAGGTCGTAGGCGTTCTGCTGCAGATAGTAAGCGCCTTCCTCCCCGTCGGTGCAGGCTTTCACCGTGTAGCCCTCTTTTTCAAGGATTTCGCACAGCATCCGGTTCAGTTTCCGGTCATCTTCGATCACTAGCAAGTTCATGTATTCTACCTCCCGGGGCATATCTCGCAGGCCGTATCAAAAGCGGCAGATTATTTAATTTATAGCACAAATTCTCCCGGAGCGCAACCAAGGCCGGAAAGAGCCGCAGGCGCATTCAGGATTTTTTCAGGTTTTGTGTGGTACAGTGGTATTACCAAAATTGCCAGGGCAGCGGCCGCCTGCGCCGCCGCCCCGTCAGGAGGAATTTGTATGAACCGAATTCGATCACGGCTTGCGCCGCTGGCCGCCCTCATGGCTTTGCTGCTGGCGCTGGCAGGGTGTTCCGCCGCTCCTTCAACCGAGGAGCCGGGAACGGCCTCCCAAACGAAGTACGCCACGGGAAAATACACCCAGACGGAGGTCACCCCCGCGGTGGACAGCGGCTTCGCTCCCGCCAAGCTACAGATGCTGGACGGCGTTCCCACGTTATCGCTGTATAATGACGCCCAAAACACCGCAGCGGCGTTTTCCTGGACGGGGGATGGCTGGGAAACCATCGATCCCTCCACCGTACAAGCCTTTCTGGACGGGCTGGACAAAACGCAGGTGGAAACGCTGACCGCCTGTTACGGCGGCAGCGGCCGGTGGTGGGTGGCCGCCGCCGAGACCGGCGGCGCGTTGACGCTCTACCGCGTCGATTCGCAGGGAAGCGTCCGCACAGTGTTGACGGATACGCCGCCTGCCGGCGGCACCGCGCCCTACATCACCGACTTTGCCGCCGCCCCGGGGTATGCGGTCGTCTGTCTGGCGGACGGCGCAGGAAGCTGTGTTCTGCAGATTGTGGACGGGCAGAGCGGGGATATTTCCGCCACGATCCGTCCCAGCGTTGTGGATTATACCTTTGCGGTATCGGGCAACCGGCTGTATCTGCGCAACCGGAATGCCGGAACGATGGATGTCTATGCGCTTCCTTCCGGTGAAAAGGCCGATTCCTTTGCGATTGTTCCTGAGGCACAGGAGGTGGCCGCCTATGCGGTGGACGGCGAGAACCAGCAGATCGTTTTCCTCACCATGGACGGAGTTTTTCAGGCGGGCTTTGGTTCCTCGGTCAAGCAGGCCATGGTGCAGGAAAAAGGCTTTGTCTACGCCGCACCGCAGACCACCGACTATGAGATTCTCCCGCTGGGGGATGCCGCCTTCCTGGTGTCCTGCCTGCAGAACGGCGCGCCGCTGACTGTCCTGATCCGGTTGGACGCCACCCTGCCCACACAGGCAGCGCAAAGCCTGTATATTTGGGCGCTGGAGGACAGCGATGTCATCCGCAGCGCCGCCGCGGTCTTTGCCAACCAGTACCCGGATTGTGACGTTCAGTTGGAATTTGGCCGCGATGCCACCAGCCAGGCCCTTTCCGACGAGGATATCATCAAGAATCTAAACACCCGTCTGCTGGCCGGTGAAACGCCCGACGTGCTTTTTCTGGACGGCCTGCCCATCCGTTCGCTGATGGAGAAAGGTGTGCTGGCGTCGCTGGATGGTGTTGTTTCGATGGACGGATACTATGAAAACATCCTGACCGCCTACTCGCTGGACGGCAGGCCCTACGCCTATCCGTCGGTGTTCCGCGTGCCGGTTTTTGTAAGCGGCAGCAGCGAGATCAACGTGGATGACTACGCCTCGCTGGCGTCGCTGGCCGCGCTCTATCAGGAGCAAAGCCTGATTTTTAACACCTCCTACGAGGATATTTTTGATTCCTTCTATATTGCCTCCAGCGCCGGGCTCTTCCCGGAGGAGAAGCGCATTGACGAGGACGCGCTGCGCGCATTCCTGCAATCCACCAGAGAGATGATCGATGGCCAGCAGATCACCGCCCAAACCAACGAGTATGTGATGGCCAGCGGCAACGGACAGAGCGTGGCCCAGTCGGAGTTTGCCATGAGCCTGATCAAGGTGGCCGAGGGGAGTTACCCCTGCGGTACCGGCGTTGTAAGCAGCCGTTCCGACGCGCTGAAGCTGTTTTGGAGCTACCCCGCCGTTGCCATCCGGCCGCTGCCCGGCAGCGGCTTTGAGGCCAAAGAGATCGTTTCCATCCCGGCTAACGCCGCCAACCCCACACTGGCAAAAGCTTTTGTCCAAATCATGCTGACAGACCCCGTTGTGCAGTTGAATTCCCTCTACAAGGGCTTCTCGGTACAGCGGGATGTGGAAAACGCCTATCTGGCGCAGACCATCGCGGACGGGGAGCAGACCTACGCCGCCGACCCGCTGACCTGCGATTGGGATTCCCTGATCGAAGAGCTGGGCGCGCCGTCCGTCAGCTCTGCCACGATTTATGATGTAACGCATGAGGCTGCGTTTGACTACTACGGCAACGAGATCGACCTGGACACCGCCGTCCAGCGCATCGAGGAAAACCTGGGACTCTATTTTTCCGAGCAGCAATAAGCAAAGCAGTAGCAGCATCGCCGAATCATTCTACTTGGCATTATAGCGGCGTTGTGTGGATGCTTTTCAAATGGCGATTTTCAAAGTCTTACTGCTATAATTTAATTTCTTTTTTCTTACAATTTACATTCCGAAATACCTCATTGCGTCTGTCCTGCTTCCGTTTACATGTACCTCTAAGTGCAAATGGCTGCCTGTGGCTCGCCCAGTGTGGCCGACATAACCGATGACCTGCCCGGCCTGCACTTGTTGGTCGGTGGTGACACAAATGCTGGAGCAGTGTGCATATAGTGTTTGCAGCCCGCCGCCATGGTCGATTTGGATGTAGTAACCGTAGCTGCCGCCCCAACTGTCAAGACTGTTGGCAACAGTGACCACGCCATCTGCGGTGGCGAGGATTGGCGTACCCTCGGCACAGGCAATGTCGGTGCCGGTGTGGGAGCTGACTTCGCCGGTGATGGGGTCCACGCGGTGACCGAACTGCGAGGTAATGGTACCCGCCACCGGCAGTGGCCATTGGAGTGTGCCTGTCGGGGTGCGGGTGCTGTCCGGAGACATAAGTTCACCACCACCCTGGGCAAAACCGCCGAGCAGTTCGGCCCACAGTTCCTCATACTGCGTGTCTTGCAGGAGTTGTAGGTAGATGTTCTGGCGGGTGGTGAAATGATAATCTGCCGCCATCTCGTCGGGTGTTTTGTGGGTGAGTTCTATTACAAGGACAGTTTCGGTGATTTCTGTGGTAGTCGGGTTACCGTCCTCATCGGTAGTGTCTATGGTAGTCGACTCCGGGTGGGTGGAATAGTCCACTGCGTTCATTGCCCACATAGTTTCCCGCAGTTTATCCACCTGTTCCTCTGTCAGCGCCGCAACAGGTGCGCCTTGTTCATTTCCTGATACATACGAAGAAAAGACCGCCAGGACATCCTGCCAGCGGATGTAGTATACATCATCGTTGGCGGTAATGTCTTGGCGGTCGTGCTGTACGGTATCGGAGATTTTTTCCAGCCTGTCGCGGTATTCTTCTGTCAGTGTTTCTACTGCCTGCTGCACAGTAATTGTATCTGCACCGGGCGCATTGGCGGCAAAAAAGATACCATAGGCTGAGCCGGACACAAACGCCACAAGGCTGATGACGATTATAATACTAAGCGCCACGCTGATGCCTGTGGCGATGGCTACAACTAGGCTGTGCAAATCGGCAAGGAAGTTCCGAATTGCCGAGCGCACCGCCACAGCCGTTTTGCCTGTGCCGCCCGCAACCTTTTGCGCGGCAAGCCGTATTTTTTGCGCATGGGTCTGCATCTGCGCTTGGGTCGTCACACTGCGCACAGTTTCATTTGCAGCGATGCGCAGTTGGCGCTGACCTTGGGTCACACCGCGAATATCGCGCGGCGCGGGCGTTGCGCCGCATCGGGCAGCGTGCCGTGCCCGGTCTGTTTGGGACTGACACCGCGCTCACTGGCGGTGTAGGCACGGGTGGTCTTGCCCTGCTCTGCAGTGCGGCGCTCCCGGTATTTTTCTATCTGCTTGCGGGCAAGTTTGCGCCCCTGCTGCACGGTGAAATCGGTGTTTTTCTTGATAGCTGAATAGGATGTGTCGGCCAGCATCCCGCTGGTGCCGTTGGCTGTGGTATAATCGCCATCCTCCTGCGTGGAGGTGCTTTCCCGCAACTTAGTTCGGCTTTTCTCCTTGGCCTCCGTCCACGCCTTTTTCAGTGCCGCTTTTGGGATATTCCCTCTGGTATTGCTTCTTGGCACACGCTCGGTCTGCTTTTCTTTAATATCTTTCATGGCATCACCCCTGTCATAATTTCTTCAAAAGAAGTTTCAAAATCGTTCAAACGGCTTTTAAATTATGCACACAAGTCGCCGCTATAATGAATCTCGTAATCAAAACAAACGCGGGCAACATCCCGCACCCACACACTGTGCCTTAGACCATGCCAGAGCAATCGCTCGGTCAAGGCCAGACAACAAATCAGGCCAAAAGGCCATTACATATAAAAATTGCTCTGCATTGTATAGTGCAGAGTTTTTTGTTTGCAACTTACAGTCGAATTTGATATAATTTTTTTAAAGTTTCCATTTATAGGACGGCAGATGTATGTTACAAAATTTTCTAACAACGCTTTTTTCTACTCTTGGAGGCGCGGTAGGTACCGTAATCATTCTTCTCACCTTTGGAAAACAAGTTGTTTTGAAAGGACTTGAGGTAAAGCTAAAGCAGGGGGCCGATAAAAACATACAAATTTTAAGCAACAAACTAGATCGAAAGACTCGTGCATTCCAGCTTTTACTGGATAACGAAATGAAATTCTATGAATCCATAGGGTCTTATCTTGCAGATTTGATTGTTGATATACAGGATTTTATATTCTATCTAGGGCTTGATGAAACGAACCCTCTTAGTAAATTTGAGTACGAATCAGTGCGAGACGTATTTGGAAGAATCGCAGAAACGAATAAACAGATAAAACGGAGTTTACTAATTTCACAAAACTATATTCCTCAAATTGTATTTGACGTAACAACTAATTTGATTTCTGATATTCAAAAAGGATTTACCCCTATGTATAATATAATTGAGCAACATGTATCTGATAAAGAAGATGTGATAACAAACGAAGAAATCAAAACCCTCAAGGACACTATTCTTATGGACTGTGCTTTAGTAAATCTAAAAATCAAGTTACGGCTAGAAGACTTAAGCAAAGAGAACTAGGTTAATCATCAAGTCTTATGAGGACTGCTTCGGCGGTCCTCTGTTTTTATAAGTCATTGACTTACTCCTTTCGTACCTCGTCCGGCTTGGTCGTCATCAAACCGTAGAGCTTAGTATTTTTTGGGAAACTGTTGGTGAAAGGCACGATATTGCCCGCGCAGCGAATCAGCCCGCAGCCTGCAGGGACGTTGGTGACATAGCCAAGCTGGTTGTCGGAGATGTTCAGCAACTTCGCCAGTTCCGCGCGGTCGGTGGCGCTCTGGTTCAGCATCACCAAAAATTCCGAGTTGGCCAGCATCAGGCGGGCGGTGTCGGAGCGCAGCAGTTCGTCCACATTCTGCGTCAGCCCGGTCACAAGTCCGTTGTACTTGCGGATGCGCTTCCACAGCTTGTAGAAGAAATTGGCGCTGTACTCGTAGCGGAACAAAAATACCGATAGGTCAGACTCTTTC
>OGYV01002315.1_pt1 | contig 12648 bp, 13 predicted proteins | sample 1576651 | NCBI WGS metagenome assembly OGYV01 (sample SAMEA3541570, study PRJEB24748) | human gut metagenome | biome: human gut; feature: human-associated habitat; material: faeces | place: China | collected 2012
ACCGACGGGGATGTTCTCGAAGGGCAGGCAGTTGCCGGGCTTACCAACGTGGATGAGATCGTAGACCAAGATCCGGACGAGTCCCGTGTGCTGGTGCAAGAGGCCGGTAGCTCGCTCTGGACGGTGAAGAACCTCTCCGAGATCGGAGGAGGAAGTGGTGGTGGCGGCGTGACCATGAAACTCGTGAGTGTCACCGATACGCTCATCACCACGGTAGAGGGGGCCGCCGTCACCGTGGGATACAATTTCATGAGTACCCTTAACGTAAGTCTTTTCGTTAACACCGCAAACGAACATCGGAGCAATTTCACGAGCGTCTATCAGGATGACGGTTCCGAGACCGGGCCGGGAACGGCCACTTACACCGTGAACAGCCAGAAGGTGGGCATGGTATCCATCTCGCAGGGCAATAATTATTTCGATCCGACGGAACACTTGATCACCGGCTCCAACACGGTAAGGGTAACCGTGAAGGATAGCACGGGATCGTCACGTTCCCTATCCTATACGATCGAGGTGATATCCATGTCCATATCCTCCTCCATAGACCCGGCGCTCGTCTATTCCGGGGAGATCGTGTATCGCTATACGCCCGTGGGGGCCATCAACAAGACGGTGCATTTTGTACTGGACGGGAAGGAGTTGGGAACGGTGGAGACCAGCGCCTCGAACCGGCAATTGACCTACGTGATCCCTAGGCAGGCGCATGGGGCGCACTCGCTCCAAGTCTACATGACGGCCCTTATCAACGAGGTGCTGATCCGGAGCAACACGCTTACCAACGACCTTATCTGTATCGTGGAGGGGGATAACACGCCTATCGTGGCCTCTTCTTTCGCCCAGACCGCCGCGCGGCAATACGACCGGCTCACGATCCCCTTCGTGGTCTATACGCCGGACTCCTCGCTATCGGAGGTTACGCTATCGGCGAACAACGCCACGGTATCCACGCAGAGCGTAGACCGCACCTTGCACGAGTGGAATTACCGTATTCCCCAGTCGGGAGATCTCTCCCTGAAGATATCCAGCGGGTCGGCCTCCCGGACCTTTACGCTCACCGTATCCCCCGCCGAGGTGATCGTGGAGCCGGAGAAGGCGAACCTGCAACTCTGGCTGACCTCGCAGAACCGGAGCAATAATGACAATAACCGTAACGAGTGGAAATACGGGGATATATCCGCGGATCTGACCGGCTTCAACTTCAAGACGAACGGCTGGATCTCGGAACGGGATAGCACCTCCCTCCGTGTGTCGGGTGACGCCCGTGTGCGTATCCCGCTGAAGATATTCAAGGATGATTTCCGGGCCACGGGTAAGACCATCGAGTTCGAGTTCTCCACCCGCGACGTGACCGATTACGAGGCTATCGCTATCGAGTGCGTGAACGGGGGGATCGGCCTTCAGATATCTTCCCAGAAAGCGGTGTTCTCGTCCGAGCAGACCACGATCGACACCCGGTTCAAGGAGGAGGAGAGGGTTCGCATCTCCTTCGTGGTTGAGAAACGCACGCTAAACCGTTTGATATACATCTATATCAACGGCATCATGTCCGGGGCGGCGCAATATCCGTCGGAGGATAATTTCCAGCAGAAGGTTCCGCAGGATATCGTGATCGGTAGCGAGGGCTGTACGATCGACCTGTATAACATCCGTGTCTACGATAACGACTTGAACCAATACCAGATGCTCGATAACTTCATAGGCGATCTGGACGATTACGACAAGGCGCTGGCTATCTACAACCGGAACCAAGTATATAATGATTATGGGGATATCACCTATCAAAAGGTGTTGGAGCGATTGCCTTGCTTGATCTTCGAGGGGCCGTTGCCTACTTATAAAGGCGATAAGAAAACGAACAAGGTCTATTTTACGGACTTGCAAGAACCCGGGCGATCTTTCTCTTGCGAGAACGTCCAGAATGACGTGCAAGGTACCTCCTCCCAATATTATCCGAGGAAGAACTGGAAGTTCAAGTTCAAGGCCGATATCACCTACACGGAGAGCGGAAGGACATCGCCCACATACGCATTACGGGCGGATAGTATCCCCGTGAACGCCTTTTGCGTGAAAGCGGATTTCGCCGAGTCTTCCGGTACGCACAACACGGGTATGGCCAAGGTCATCAATTCCCTATTGATAGAGATGGGGCTTACCACCCCGCCCCAAAAGACAGACAAGGAGGTCCGCACCACGGTAGACGGCTACCCGATAGCCATCTTCCACCGTGAGACGGCCAGTGATACGCTCGAGTTCGTGGGTAAGTATAATTTCAACAACGACAAGTCCACCGCCGAGACCTTTGGGTTTTCTGATGGTGATGAGAGCTGGGAATTCTCGAACAACACCTCCGATCGTTGCCTCTTCAAGTCCGCCGATTTCTCCGGGACGGACTGGATGAACGATTTCGAGTCCCGTTATCCGGACGATGACGCTATCAACGCCGAGTACGAGGCGGGCACCCGCAAGCCGGAGAAGCTCATGGCCGTTACCTCATGGGTCGTATCCACCAAGGATAACTTGGATAAATTCAAGAACGAGGTTCGGAATCATTTCAACCTTGATAACTTGATCGCCTACTACCTTATCACCGAGTTGTTCGGTATGGTGGACCAGCGGGCGAAGAACATGTTCCTTACCTATTTCCACGAGGAGGGGAAATGGATCTTTATCTTCTATGATAACGACACCTGTTTCGGCCTGAACAACGAGGGCTTGATCGCTTTCGGATACAATATAGAGTATCACGACAAGATGGGTACGCTAAACGTCTGGAACGGTGAGAGTAGCGTGTTATGGAACAACCTTGAGAAATGTTTCCCTTCCGAGATCGAGGCGATGTACAAGGATATCCGTACCCGTGGATTGCTCTCGTACGACTTGATCATGTCCGTGTTGAACGGCGAGCAATCGGACAAATGGTGCGAGGCGATCTACAACGCCGACGGTCGTTTCAAGTATATTGACCCGCTGATAGAGGAGGGCAACGGCTCTTACCTGTACGCCGCCCAAGGCTCCCGTATCGAGAACCGTAAGTGGTGGACGTATAACCGCTTCCTTTATGTCGATAGCAAGTACACGGCGGGCAGTTTCCTCTCGGATTTCGCGACCTTGCGTCTCTATACGCCCCGGGAATGGACGGGCGTGTCCCCGTCGGCCAACATGACGATCATCCCGTACGCCGATCAGTATACCCGTGTAAAGTACGGTTCCTACATGGTGGGGCAACGTACCTACAAGGACGTGCCGGTATTGATCGAGGCCCCCGACATCGTGTTTAATGACACCGAGACCATCATCTATGGCGCGAGCCGGGTAAAGTCACTGGGGGATATGTCCGGGCTGTACGCCGGTACGATCGACGTGTCCAAGGCTACCCGCCTGTCTGAGCTGTTGATCGGTAGCGGCGTGTCGGTCTATCACAACGACAACTTGACCGTATTGTCCGTGGGCACGAACAACATGCTCCGCAAGCTAGACATCCGTAACTGCCCGAACTTGAGGCAGGCGGTGGATATCTCCGGATGCGAGAACATGGAGGAGGTCTACGCCCAAGGCACGTCCATCACCTCCGTGGTGTTGCCTGCCGCCGGTATCCTGTCCAAGTTGTATCTCCCGGCTACCCTCACGGGCTTACCCCTCCGTAACCAATCCAAGCTTACGGACGCTTATTTCGAAATAGCGGGGGTGGAGAGGCTTACGACGATCGTTTGCGAGGATACGGGGATCAACGTGTTCTATCTTATAACTCGGTGCTTGGGTATCAAGAACCCGGTGTTGAACCGTGTCCGCCTTATCAATATCAATGCCTCGGCACCGAACCTGAACGACCTCTATAAATTGATCAAGGTGGGTGGTATCGACGAGAACGGCAATAACGTACAGACCGCCGTCATAACGGGAAAATACCACGCCATATCCGCTACCAGCGATAAGCTAGCCAAGTGCCGGGCGGCTTTTCCGGAGCTGGAGATCACCTATACGACGCTCTTACCGCCGACTATCACGACATTCGTGTTCCGCTCCTCCCAATCCAAGACGATTACCAACGCCGTGTTCGAATGCGGGGATTATGAGTACGAGAAGGTGAACGAGTACACCTACAAGGTGACGGCGGACGATGATTCCATAGTCCCCATCATCTTCAAGTGCGACAACCACAAGGATTTCACCGCCGATTATCTCGTATCCGGAACCCGTACGCAGGACTATACGATCACATACATCCCCTTGCGTACCATCCGGGTAAAGGTCTACGGCCAATCCGTCTATCTATCCGGAGCCATGATCACCACCGATACCAAGAGCTACACGAGCGACGCGAACGGATACGTCTATATCCGTGGTGGCGAGGCGATGAAAGGAACCGTATCAGCGTTGGGCTACGGAAGCAACACGTTTGATTTTCCAGCTATCACGAATGACACGAGCCATACGCTGGAGGTGTATGCTGTGGTAGATGTAAAGTTCGTGGTGAAGAGTCAAGATAACGTCCTAATCGAGGGGGCAACCGTTTCTTGTGATGGAAAGTCAAAAGAGACTAATCTATACGGGGAGTGTATATTGCAGATAACCAAGGGAACGTATGACTATGACATTACGCATCCTAACTATTTTGATTATAAAGGGCAGGTAACGGTCGGAACGTCTGCTATGAGCGTCAATGTCTTTATCGTCTTAAACCCTGTAATCTTGAAGCCAGAGGAAAACGGGAACATACAAATGATGTTGGTCGGTACATCTTGCTCTATCAGCGTCACTTCTCCTACCTCCTCCTATGTGATAGACTGGGGGGATGGTACGACAGAAAACGCTTCGGGAACAGGATCTAAGTCCTATAGCCATACCTATACGGATAACGGCTATCATAACGCCGAAATACTTTCTTGTGAGGATGTAACATACGCCATAGGATCAACTTCATGTCTCGCTGCATATTGGAGTATTGGTGATAGCACCGTAGTTGATATCACGTTTTATAAATGCTCCAAATTGATCTATTTTGGAAATGTTTTTAAGAATGATAAAAAAAGGACTAAAGTCTCAGAGTTGCTGTATGGCTGCACCAATATCACTTCGGTTGATCTGACTCCTCTGGCTGGATTGGTGAACGTTACGAATGCCTCAAGGTTGCTGTCTGGCTGCACCAATATCACCTCGGTTGATCTGACTCCGCTGGCATCGTGGGTTAATGTCACGAATGCCTCAGAGTTGTTGAATGGCTGCTCTAAACTCGTCTCGGTTGATCTGACTCCGCTGGCATCGTGGGCGAAGGTAATCTACAATTCATCATTGATAGTTGGTTGCTCCAAGCTGATTTTTATCAGCGTTCTATCCACTACTCCCTTCACCCTCTCCTACGGAGCCTTGACGAACGGTAACTCCTGTCCGATCTACGTGCCGGACGATGCCGTGGATACCTATAAGATGGCCACGAACTGGTCCGCTTATGCATCGAGAATCAAACCCATATCAGAAAAAACGGAGTCATGAGAACAGACGAATCGAACAACAAGCATCTGATAGCGGAGTACGGCAAGGTCTTCCGCCGTATCAGTGACGGATGGATAGCCGGACCGGAAATCTATCTAGGCAAGACCTATCACCTAGGCGGCGACAGGCTGGATACCCCCTTGGAAGAACTCCCCGGGCACTATGAGGAGATCGACGATCCGGTAGCCGCCGAGACCGTATTGCTTGACGAGGATACCGATATGAAAGAAGCGGTGAGGCCAATGATAGCCGCCGATGCCTCCACCGAACCTCCCGACGATCTTCCCCCGGAACCCCCAAGGGTGACACTGGCCGACTATCGTGCCTTAGAGAGGAAAGTGGAGATGATAATGAGATTATTAGGAATCAACTATAATAACAATTAAAGGATCGGAAGTATGAAAGAATTAAATGAGATTTTTATCGTGGCGTGGATAGTATTCGGATTATACATGCTTGTGTTTTTCGCTGCCATGGCAGATCTATGTAGCGGGATAAGAAAGGCTAAGTTACGTGGCGAGGTAAGATCCAGCTACGGTTTCAAGCGTACGGTTGACAAGTTGGCGAGGTATTACAACCTGCTTATCGCTTTGACCGTTGTGGATTGCATGCAGATGGCCGGCATATGGTATCTGGACATTTTCTACGGGTACCATATACCTATATTCCCGGTTGTAACGATGATCGGGGCTATTGGTCTTGGGATTATCGAGGTGAAATCCATTTTCGAGAAGGCAGAGGATAAGGTCCGTAACGATTACCAGCAAGTGTTGATGCTGGCTGGAGAGATCGCCAAGCACCGGACTGATCCGGAGGAGATAGCGAAAGCGGTTGTTGATTATATAAATAAGGGGAGTGGAAAATGAGAAATAATAGTCTGCCCAGAGGGTTGAGAAACAACAACCCCGGGAACATCAGGAGGAACAGCGATGTCTTCCAAGGCGAGAAGACAAGCTCAGACAAAGAGTTCAAGCAATTTAAATCGATGGCATACGGGTATAGGGCGATCTTCAAGATACTGCCTAACTATTACCGGAACTACCATCTAAAGACTATCCGTCAGATGATAGGAAGATGGGCACCGCCGAAAGAGAACCATACGGAAAAGTATATTCAATTTGTATCTGACTACGCTGGAATCCCGGCTGACGATCCGATAAACATCAACGACCGAGAACAGATGATCCGGATCGTGGCAGGGATGAGCCGTTTTGAGAATGGGAGAGAAGCGGATATGTCGGATGTTATTGCGGGGTGGAATTTATTATGAGAACGGGAATGATTTGTGGGATGCTGGCGATAGCTGGTATCCTCTTCCTGTCCGGGTGTCGAACCAAGATTCAGCCTGTCGCTATCGAGAATCGTATAGACTCGATCTATATAGACAAGCTAATACCTTACCCCATGCCTGTAGATAGCGCCTCCATTCGTGCGTTGATGGAATGCGATGAGAACGGTAAGGTAGTCCTTCGTTGGCTGGACATGGCCAACACCAAGAACGTTGAGCTCATGTTCGCCTTGGATAGTCTCGGTAACGTGATCGCCAACATGAGGGTTCCTAGGGATACGTTATATCTTCCGTCGAAGGAGATATACGTGGATAGGAGAGTAGAGGTTCCGATTCCTGTGGAAAGGGAACTATCTAAGTGGGAGTCCATAAAGATAGAGGTTGGTGGTTGGGCGATAGGTCTGTTATCTGGGTGTCTGATTATAGGTATTGGTTATGTCGTAAGATGGTTGCTACGAAAGAGAAGATCATAGTTTGATATTGGTATTAGTGTTTTAGGTTTTTAGCCGCTCTGCCTGTGAAGGTGGGGTGACTTTATAATTGTCGATATGTTAATTCTTAAAATTTATTGCTGAAATATTTCCGCAATGCAAATATTAAACTATCTTTGCACCCGCATTAGAAAAGAAAGAATTTTTAAAATAAATATTTTGGCGATGATTATTTGTGAAAATAGTTGTCGCCTTTTTGTGTTTAACTAAAAAGTTGTATATATTTGCTATGGTTTTTACAAGGGTGAAGTTTTTAACCAAGAGATTATTAACGGATTATTTATTTAAAAATTCTTATTTAGTAATGCAGTACGAAATTTTTAAATTTCAGTCTGCCGAAGAGCAGACTTTCAGTGAGGTTAGAACCTTAGAGATTGATGGAAAAATTTACTTTTGTGCTACTGACGTGGCGAAGGTATTGGGTTATGTTAATCCTAGGGATGCAATAGTAAGACACTGTAAACCAGGGGGCGTCGTGATCCACGACACCCTTACTAATAGTGGTGTTCAGCCAATTAAGTTTATAAATGAAGGCAATGTATACAGACTAATTGTTCGTTCTGCTCTTCCTTCTGCGGAAAAGTTTGAGAAATGGTTGTTTGAAGAGGTTGTGCCATCGATTCACAGCAAGGGTTATTATGGAAATGTAAATCGCGCCACATTGCCTAACTTCACCCAGAGATATATTGATAATGTTCATTCTATTCCTTCCGGTTATTTTTCTGTAATAACAGAGTTGTTTGTTAGAATGCATGCTTTATTGGAGAAAGCAGGATATGTTATCCCCGATAAGGGGGTGCATGGCAAGCAGATGATGCCGGATATTTCAGTAGGTAGAGGTTTTGCTCAATTCTTAAAGCGGAACAACTCTGAATACTATGATACCCATAAGACATATAAACATAAGTTCCCGGACGGGCGTATAATAGATGCAAACATGTATTCTATCGATGCTCTCCCCGTGTTTATTAGGTACATAGAGGAGGATTGGCTTATGAATCGCGCACAAGCTTATTTCAAAGATAAAGATCCTATGGCTTTAGATTACTTGCCCAAAATTATTGCACCACGTAGAATAGCATAGCAAACTGGATGATATGGAAGAAGAACGCACTTATTATAAGGAAGGGTTGCTAACAGAAGAGCAAGCGACGAGGATGTGTAGAGAGGCAAAAGAACATCATAAAGAAATGGATGAAGAGGCTGTAGATAAAAGTATTAAACTTTTCCTTGACGCTTTCGGTGAGGATTGTAGCTTATAATATTGAAACAAGAGTTCAAGAAATCACCCACTTGAGCTCTTTTCTTCATTTCTCTGTTCTCCCTTCCAAAATAATTCCCTACATTTGGGAAATCCTTAAAAGTAATCACTATGGCAAAAGATCCTACACCCTCACAGGTTGCGACCGATGCGTTGCAGGGAATTCCTTTCGGTTCTATTATCGGAGGCCCATTGAGAGCTTGTGCAGAGACCCAAGAGGAACAAGCGAAAGCCGCTGCTAAGTTCATGAAAGAGGCTGGGCTTGATCTGGATAAAGATGCGAAAGAGAAAGAATAGTTTAAATTCTTAAATCGAATAGTCATGAAAGCGGAGAGACAACACAAAGAGTGTACTTCACGGGTATTGCAGCAATCAAAAGGTGGTGGAAGTCTTTTTGTCGACAATAGACCGTTTTTTAATAATCAATCTGATAGTGTAAAAGTGCTTCAAGCCATGTTTTCGACGCATAGAGCGACACTTTCTTCTATGGCGACCTATTTAACCGCAACTTTGGCTAATGGTACTGAATTATGTAGTAATTTGTCTAATTCTGCGGCAGGCCATTCTGAGGATAGATTTATTGATGAAATATTGCCTGCTCATGTAGCTGACTTAAGCTCGACAAGTGATAATCTCATTTTTATAGGCATTAATAGAAGCCCATGTACTTCTACGGATTACCTTGGAAATGGTTCTCCATCATGTAATAAGGTAGGGGGTGCACTTGGTTGTGCTGAGCGCTTAATCCATCTTGTAACACATGGATTTACTCATGGAGGAACTACATACCCTATAAAACTAATATTATCAGTTAGGAATTTGTATGGTAGTACGTCAGCCCAACAGGCTAATTCGAGTGAGGCGATTGCGGCGATGATAGCCACAGGACGAATACTATTTGATACACAGCAATTGGGAGGACCAAGTACTAGATTTCAAGGGACAGGTGCGGCAAAGCTGTTATCAAAGTAATCACAAGCTCTCATTCTCCCACTCTGGATTAGGCGCATCTTCCCCCCCTGCTTTTAAACATACCACAAAAGTATACTAGAAGTGATCCATCTCTATCTTTGTCATGTCGGTCGGGTACCGGCAATATAGTTAAGGTTAGAACGTCCACCGAATATCTAGAATGGTGGATGTTCTTTTTTTGTATATCTTTACCGTAAAAAACAATGACCTTAGAAGAAGCTATTTCTAAGCGTAAGCAAATCAAGAGTTACGTTATCGGCCTCCCGATAAAGGAAGGCAAGAGGATCACCTCCCTGTTCATCGGCTCCACAAATTGGGATCGTATGTGCGATCACATGAACATGCAGAATCAGAAAGGCCATGAGATAGCCCGGATCAAGTTCGCCAATGAGAGCTTTTCCGTATACGGTGTCTCAGTAGATAACTTAGGAAGCTACCCTAATTATGGATTAGTGCTTCTTGATGATTTTGATAAGATGAGTAAATAGAAAAGTAGAGCTTTACTTTACAAATACTTTACAAGAATATAGTATTTTATATCGTATCATTTTTATTGTCATCTAGTTAAACTAACAATAAGGAGTAGATTTAAATAAGAGTTTGTTATTTGTTTGGTCCGCATGTAGCTGTGAAGCTGGATGCGGATTTTTATTTGTTTCCGCATGGAATCCATATGTTAATGCTAAAATATAAGATGTTGTGTGTCATGATTATCTGTAGATAGGCGAAATTCGGCATATCCGTTGTTCTATATCTATTGATTACGTTAATATGAATAGATTGTTTAATTAAAAATCTTATCCGGATTCAGCGATCCAAGAGGTATATGTTGCGGAAAAGACTGAAGGTAAACTCTTTAAGGTGATTTTGGTAATCGAGGGCAAGGAGGCTATCGCTATCTTTAATGAAAAGGGAGAAGAGATGAAGTAGTTATTAATGAATAGGATAATCCAAGATAGAAATAAACTCTATATTTGTCCCAATAACCGTATGCAATGAGCGTCTACCACTTTTCAGGTAGGCGTTCTTTTTTCTTCTATTCCCATTCTCCCTTCCAAATGGGAGATCATTGTACTTCGACACTACACTGGCGATTCAAGTCCAGATTTTTTAATTAGCTTGAGAAAGAGACTGTTTTTTGAATTTCGCTATTCATTTATTGTTTATCAATAAATATTTATTACATTTGCAACGTCGTTTAAAATTAACATCATACGTCATGAAAAGAATTTCAACAGCATTTCTTCAAACAGTTATTGTTCTTATCGGTATTGTGGCACTTATTATTTTGATTTGGTTTCCCTTAACTGAGGGACGAGCCACACACCTAGATTTATTTAGTACTTACGCTGATCCATTTATCTTATATGGATATGGAGCGTCAATCGCTTTTTTTGTTGCGTTGTACAATGCTTTTAGGTTGCTCGGTTATATTGGGCAAAATAAAGTGTTTTCAACAAACTCTGTAAAGACTTTGAAGAACATAAAGCATTGTGCGATCTTACTAAGTATTTTAATCGTGGTGGCAGGACTATTTATAAGGTTGACCCATAATACAGAAGATGACCCCGCAGGTTTTCTTGCCATTTGTATCGTAACTACTTTTGCCGCTATCGTAGTTGCGACAGCCGTGGCTGTATTTGAAAAATTATTGCAAAATGCGATAGATATGAAATCAGAGAATGACTTAACAGTTTAATTATGCCTATTATTGTAAACTTAGATGTAATGATGGCAAAGCGGAAGATTTCTTTGAACGAACTTTCTGAAAGAGTTGGTTTGACATTATCTAACCTTTCTATCTTAAAAACGGGAAAGGCGAAAGCAATTCGTTTTAGTACCCTAGAGGCAATTTGTAGAGCATTAGACTGTCAGCCAAGCGACATTTTGGAATATGTAAATGATGAGAAAAAAACAACATAAGGAATCAACACTTTGATGTGGTTCAGTCTGCTTATTAGTATAATACAACTTTATGTAGTGCCTAACTCTTGTAAGAGTTTGTTATTTTTGATCCGCATGTAGCAGTGACGCTGGATGCGGATTTTTATTTTCTGTTTTATTTTGGCTATTGAAATTCATCAAAAGCATAAACATTATGATCTTTAATCTGGTTGTAATAATATAAGGTATTAGTTTAAGGCAATATATCCACTTCCGCTTCACCTGTGAAGGCCGAGCGGTTTGGTTTTCTAACTTTACTTCATGGCGTTTAAATCCTGTTCATGCAAGACTTAAGCGCCATTTTTCTGTACTTTCCCTTGAAAACTTTATGGGATCTACTCGGTATCTTTATTTTCAGTCTCTAGTTCCTTGATCTCTTTATTCAGAAAGACAGACAGAACTGTTCTCAGCACGACTATTCCACCTAAAATGGCCAATTCATTAAGTGTTGGTTCCAATACTGTTTTTAAGATATCTGACGCTATCAAAAATTCTAGTCCGAGAAGTAAGTATGTACTGAATACAGCTCTTAGTTTTCTTATGTTAGTAATGGAATAATTACCAGTAAGTCGCTTAAGTTCATTTCTGAAAAATGAGATGACTCCGATTAATGCACCATAGGTGACAATCAGAAGGCTTGTCACACTTATTATTGTCGCTAAGGTATTTAAAAAACCAGTAAGCATAAATAGACCATTTACAACCATAACATAAAAGGCCTATAGAATGTTTGTTGGAAGGCTCGCAGGTATGGTAGGTTTTCGGACTCACACTTTTACACGTATAGGATCAATCATGGATAAAAAACAACCCGGTAGTACAAAACTTGCCGGGTTGCTGTCTGTGTTATTCCAGAACGTCAAAAAATCCCCAATATTTTCACTTGCAACAAAATGCGCATCAAACATAATCTTTATTATTTGAATATCAAAACAAATCTATTAAATATTTTTCTTTTAAGCCTATTTTTATTGTTGTAGGACCATCTGATTTCTTTTTAAGGAAACTACTTCCTATCTAATGGCAATGAACTTCAATGATCTCATTTAGATTAGTGGTATATAATTTAGAGATGTGTTCATTTTCCATTTTTGCTATTTTATGTAAAAGAATTAAAGATTAAAATCTGTCTATATGATTTGTTTATTTGATTAAATATATTATATTTGTAGTAATAAAAATAAAGATTATGGAAGACC
>OGYV01002316.1_pt1 | contig 12646 bp, 5 predicted proteins | sample 1576651 | NCBI WGS metagenome assembly OGYV01 (sample SAMEA3541570, study PRJEB24748) | human gut metagenome | biome: human gut; feature: human-associated habitat; material: faeces | place: China | collected 2012
CGTCTTCCACCAGCAGGATGAGCTGCACACCCACTTCGTTGACGTCGTGCTCCAGGTTCATCTTGTCCTCTATCAGCTTGATGATGGAAACCAGCAAGTCGGTGTTTCCCAGCCAGCAGAACACATACTCAAAGGGACTGAGGTCTTCATTGGCAATACGCTTGGTGATGCCGTGGCTGAAAGGGGTAAGTATCACCATCGGAATCTGTTCATACAGGTTTTTGATGTATCGTGCCACGTCGAAGCTGTCGTTGTCTCCCGTGCCCGGCATGCAGATGATGAGGTCGAAAGAGATGGAGGACAGCTGTGTCAGCGCCTCCTCGCAAGTGGAAACCTGCGTGAAACGGGGAGGGTAGCGCAAGGAGAGCGAAGTGTATTCATTGAATATCTTTTCGTCGATGCGGCCGTCATCTTCCAGCATGAAAGCATCGTAAGGATTGGCTATCAGAAGGACGTTGAAAATGCGCCGTGTCATGAGGTTGGCAAACTGTGTGTCCTTGAAATAGAGCTGGTTTAATTTGAACTTACTGAGCATGGCTTCTCATGATTTGTTGGTTTCGGAAGGCAAAAGTAATAGAAATCGAACCTATTCGGATAGTTTTTCGACCGTTTTTTTTATATTTATGCGTAATATTGCATCCGAAAAACAATATATGACCTATGTCTGCTCCATATCCGTTTCCATATAAATCCGTTGCATGTACATTTCTGCTGTTATGGGTGTTCGTTTTTTTGTCCGCTGACTTGTTTGCCGGTTCATTCCGCACCTTGGGTATCAAGGAGGGATTGGGCAGTCGGCAAGTATTCCAGATAAACAAGGATTCAGCCGGATTTGTCTGGGTGTATACTCATGTCGGGATAGATCGTTATGACGGGAATGAAATCAAGCATTACAAGTTGGACGGAATGGTTGATTCCAGGGACAATATCCAGTCTTCCACTACCATGATGTGTGATAAGGAGGGTATTGTCTGGGTTGCATTGAAGAATGGAAAAATCTATGCATACAACAAACTGACGGACTCTTTCCAATTGCGTGTGGACTTGGCCGATTACCTGCCTTCTCCGGTATTGTATAATATGCTGTTTGATGACGAAAACCGTTTGTGGTTGTGTATGTCAAAGGGGCTTTATTCTTGGGAAGAAAGTGCAGGGCTGTCTTTTGCCGGATTGAAGGGGCAATCTGTCCGTTGCATAGTCCAAATGGAAGATGAAGTGTTTTTTGCAGGCACCGACAAGGGTGTCTTCCGGCTGACGAAGGCAGGAGCGGCAGGTTCTTCGTCTTTTGAGACGAGGCCGGTTGACCTGCATACAGAGATGCATGTGGAATCGCTCTATGTCTTCGGAGCGAAGCTGTTCATCGGTACCTTTTCAAACGGCGTATTTGTGCTTGACGGTCCCGAAGGGCAAATACATTCCTTGAATGACCGGATTCCTCATGTACCTATCCGTTCGTTTGCAAAGACAAAGGATAATTTGCTGCTGGTGGGAGCCGACGGTGCAGGTGTTTTTTGCATGGATGTCGCTACCGGAGAACTTTTGAACCATTATATGAATAACGGGGATGATGACAAAAGCTTGAGTGGTAATACGGTATCCGATATTTGTGTGGATGAATCCGGAGTTGTATGGATTGGCACTTCTACGAATGGCATCAGCTATCTGGATCCGGAGATGCCGGATGTCTATAGAATCAGGCACGAACGCAATAATGATAATTCCCTGAAGTCGGACCATGTAAATGTGATGTTTCAGGACTCGGAGGGAGATTATTGGTATGGTACAAACAACGGCGTCAGCCTCTATCAACCTCGGTCACGCAAATGGACCCACTATCTGGACGGTACGGAATATAGTGGCAAAGTGGTATTGGCGCTTGCCGAAGACTCCGGGGGAAACATCTGGGTAGGTGGCTATGGTATCGGTGTCTATTGTATTCATAAACAGACCGGACGGGTACAGAAGAAAGAGAAAAGAAATGCACATCCGGAGAAGGGAATGGCCACCGACTATGTTTATGCCATTTATGCGGAAGGGGATTATGTCTGGTTCGGTGGTATTGAAGGAGAGTTTACCCGTTACGATATACGGACGGATACTTATACATATTACCCGATTGATTGCATAGGTGACATAAAGCCGGGTAAGGGGGGCTCATTACTGATTGCCGGTTGCAGCGGGTTGGCCGTCTTTGATAAGAAGTCGGGAGACACGCAGTGGCATCAGACGTTTGGAGACATCTCTCTGCATTATCCTGTCCGTTGCCTGATGCAGTCCTCATCCGGCGATACCTGGCTGGCTACAGACGGGGAAGGCCTTATACGTGTTGGGCCGGATGGGAAAGAGGCGCATGCCTATACCGTAGATGACAATCTGGTTTCCAATTCCATCAACAGCCTGCTGGAGGATAACGAAGGGCGTATCTGGTTCAGTACGGAGAAGGAATTGTATTGCTTGGACTGCTCCCGGGATATTATCATCAGTGCCAATGATTTTTTGGATGTCAGCTGGGGATATTACAATCCGAATGCTGCCCTTAAGTTGAAGAATGGATGTCTTGCTTTCGGCACCGCAGAAGGGGTTCTTTCCTTTCTCCCGTCTTTGGACTTGGGGACTCATGCACCCGTTGAGCTGATTCTGACAGACTTTAAACTGCTTTATGAATCGGTCAAAGCGGGAATGAAAGGCTCTCTTTTGCAAACGAATATCAATGATACCCGGAAAATAGATTTGAAGTATAATCAAAACTCCTTCTCAATTTCCTTCTCTGCCATCAACTTTGCAGTCCCGCATCGTATTAGGTATGAGTATAGGCTCGAAAATCACAATGAAGAGTGGGAACACTCCAATTCAGTGCGGAACGTGAGCTATATGAATCTCTCGTCCGGTAAGTATGTATTCCGCTTGCGGGCATTTGATAAATACACCGGGCAGCAGGTGGGAGAAAGAAGTCTGGACATTGTCATTCATAACCCTTACTGGGTTTCGTGGTGGGCGCTGCTCATCTATTTCATCTTGTTGTCTGTCTTTGTGTACATGTTTGTGCAGTATAGGAGGCATAAGGTGAACGAGGGGCGTATAAGGGACAAGATACGTTCCTTTATCAGTATAGCCCATGATATCCGTACACCGGTTACTTTAATAAAGGCTCCGCTGAGCGAGCTCGAAGCGCAGGAGGGACTTCCGGAGCAGGGTAAGAAAACCGTTGCGGTGGCTATGAAGAATGTGGAAAAACTGATGGGAATGATTACTCAACTGCTTGAGTTGCAGAAAACGGAACTGCATGCCGAGGAGTGTCTGAAGGTTTCTCCATACGACATTAAGGCTTATCTGGAGGAAAAAATGGCGGAGTTTCACTTAGCTGCCATGCAGAAGAGCGTCGGGATAGAGTTGGAGGTGGAGCCGGATATGCCCAAGGTTTGGATTGACCGGGAGAAGATGGATCATATCATAGACAATCTGCTCTCCAATGCCTTGAAGTATACAGAGAAGGGGGTCATTCACATACTGGTGAAGACTGCAAGAAAGAAGTGGACTATTGAAGTGAAGGATACGGGTATCGGCATTCCGAAAGAGGAGCAGGGCAATATTTTTCACGAATATTATAGAGCCCAGAATGCCATGAACTTTGAGGAAACCGGTTCGGGTATCGGTCTGATGATTACGCGCCGCATTGTGAAACAGCATCACGGCACCATCTCTTTCAGTAGCGTGGAAGGGCAGGGAACTACGTTTACGGTAACTTTCCCGCAGAGGATAAAGGCGAGCGTGGCGGTGGAAGCGAAGGCTGACGGCCAGGAAGAAGCTCAGGCCGCTACCGGGGCTGTGCATGAAGAAACGGAACGTGCCAGGAAGAATGTCCTTCTTCTGGCGGAGGACGATGCGGATATGAGGGAGTATCTGGTGGACAGCTTGTCTTCCGAATATAAGGTAGTTGCCGTGCCCGACGGCGGAAAGGCATTGGAGACGGCAAGGGAAATCAATCCTGATATCATTATCTCGGACATTGTGATGCCGGTACTGGAAGGTGATGAATTGTGCCGGATTCTGAAATCATCGGTAGAAACAAGCCATATACCTATTATATTACTGACCGCACTGAGTGAGAGGGAAAATATCATCTTCGGACTGGAGGCCGGTGCCAATGACTACATCATCAAGCCTTTCGACTTGTCTGTGCTGAAAGTGCGTATCAGGAATATTCTTCAGAATAGGCAGCATTTGCGCGAAACCGTGTTGGCGATGGATGCGCAGCCCGAAGAGACAGACTATACCAGCCAGTTGGACAAGGAGTTCCTGGACAAGGTTATGAAAGTGATTGAGGAGGAGTTGTCCGATTCGGAATTCTCCATCAATGACTTCTGCCGGATGCTGGGCATGAGCCGCACTTCTGTCTACAATAAGATAAAGACGCTGACCGGGCAGGGACCGAATGACTTCATCCGCATTGTCCGTTTGAACAAGGCAAAAGAGCTGCTGGTTTCCCGGAAATATTCGATAGGGGAAGTGGCGAATATGGTCGGATTTTCTGACCCGAAATATTTCAGTACATGCTTCAAAAAGCAGTTTGGTACCAGTCCCAGCAAAATTTAGAGCCATGAAGACTGCTTTTGAACCACCGCTGACAAGTATTAAACCTTTTTTGTCAGAGAATAAACCCTTGTCTCCCTGATAGTGCGTAATATTGTGGACAGTAAACAATATTAAAAAACGCATATAAAAAATGGAAACGTATTTAGGTCTTGATTTAGGAGGCACGAAGTTGCTGATTGGCGAAATGGATAGCCGTGGCAACATTTTGAGGTATAAGAAATATGACTCCGGTTACTTTAATCAGCAGGCTGCGCTGGAAATCATCAAGTCGTCGCTCGATGATTATATCCGTACCGTGGGCTGGTATGACCAGAAACCGGTAGCGATGGGTGTTGGCCTGATAGGGCGTGTAGATTCCAACGAAGGTGTCTGGCTGCAGATTGACCCGAGCAGGACACAGCGGATTGAGTTGGCAAAGGAACTGTCGGACATATATGGCATGCCTTGCCATATAGACAATGATGTGAAGAGCGCTACAAGAGCCGAGCGCGTCTGGGGATTCGGACAAATTTCCAAAAACTTTATATACGTAAATGTAGGTACAGGCATTGCCGTGGGTACGGTGATAAATGGGAGACAAATCCGTGGCAGCCATTTCAATGCCGGCGAAGTGGGACACGTGCGTGTAGGTGTGAACATAGGCATTAAATGCGGTTGTGGACGGATGGACTGTGTGGAGGCGATTGCTGCCGGCATAGGTTTTGACAATTGTGCCCGTCTGCTCCGCAACCAGTATGAGACCGGCCTGCATATTCCGGCTGAAAAAGGGGAACGGGTGATTGTGAGTGAGGTGTTTGCACTTAGTCAGAAAGGTGACCCTCTCTGTACGGTGCTGGTGGAGAATGCAGCTGAGGCGCTTGCCAATCTTATCATGAATCTGGTACGTGTGATTGACCCGGACACGGTGGTGTTGGGTGGAGGCATTGTGGCCGACGGGTATATGCACGAGAAGATTCTGGAGAAACTTCATCCTACGACCATGCGTTTTGTCAGCAACGGGGTTGTCATTACGAAACTGAATCCCGGATTTATCGGGCTTCTGGGGGCCGGCGCGGTGGCGATGAATATGTGATTAGGAATTAATGATTAAGAATATGAAAATAACAATAACAAAGAATGAAAAGGAGTTTGACTGCACGGCTGCATGGCGCATCATCGGGCAGATGTTGAATGAACCGGAGAGTGTGATAGGACTTTCGACGGGACGTACTACCGGCAATCTTCATCGGTTGGTGGGAGAAATCTATACTAAATATCCGTTTAAGGTGGATACCGTTACTTTCTTCGGATTGGATGAGGTAACGAATGTGCCGCGCGAATATGCCGGAGCATGCTACACGATGCTGAAAACGGAGTTGATGGATACATTGGGCATCAAGGAAGAGAATTTCTTGATGCTGCCTACCATTTCTGGTGATTTTGAACAGTCATGCAGGGATTTCCAGCAGGAAATTGCGAACCGTGGCGGCATTGATTTGCTGATTTTAGGGTTGGGTGAGAACGGACATCTGGGATTCAACCAGCCGGAATCTCCCTTTGGCGGTGAAGCATGGGTGACCCGGATGAATGTGGAACTGGAAGAACGCATCCGTAGAGAAACGGGTACTCCTCCCGATAAAGAGTTGGGAGGGGCTACTTTGGGAATAAAGAACATTATGCAGGCACGCCGGATTGTACTGGTTGCCAAAGGGACTAATAAAGCGGATATTGTCAAGCGGATGCTTGAAGGGCCTGTGACAACAGATGTTCCTGCTTCCATCCTTCAGCTTCATCCCAACTGTGAATTTCTGCTGGATGAGGCGGCGGCAAGCATGCTTAACTGCTAAGTCGCCTTGCAGGCGGCTGATAACTAATTATTTGAATTAATAATCAAAATACTATGACACAACAAGAAAAACAAATAAACTATATGGGGCCATTCATCACGATGGTGTTCTTGTTCTTTATTGTAGGTTTCCTTACGACTGCCAATACTCAGTTTCAGGGTCCTCTGAAAGAAACTTTTCTTTCGGAAGTGGGCGGGTTGAAAAATACTTTTGCTACTTTGATTACTTTCTCCTGGTTCCTTGCTTATCCGGTTTGTGGAGGGGTAGGCTCGTCGTGGATTAGCAAATACGGATATAAAGGAACATTGATGCGTGGATTGCTGGCGATGATTGTGGGACTTGGTTTGTTCTTTGCCTCTTCCTATTTCACAGTACACTTTCCTGAAGCGAATTGGCATGCAGGAAATAATGTTATCCCTGGAGGGTTCTTGATTTTCTTACTGGGTTCTTTCGTGGTAGGGGCTTCGGCCACCATTCTGCAAGTGGTTATAAATCCTTATCTGACGGCTTGCCATGTCAAGGGTACCCAGTCCATTCAGCGTTTGGCTATAGGCGGTTCCGCCAATTCTGTGGGAACTACGCTTGCTCCTTATTTCGTGACCGGTGTCGTGTTCGGCGGTCTGTCTATGGAGGACATTCAGATTGACCAGCTGATGGTTCCGTTCCTGGCATTGATGGCTGTTATTTCTTTGATTGTATTGTTGTTGATGAAATTGTCTTTGCCCGATATCCAAGGAACCAGGGTAGAGAAGGGAGAAAAGCTGGAAAAAAGTGTATGGTCCTTCCGTCATCTGACATTGGGCGTGGTGGCTATCTTCTTTTATGTAGGAGTGGAAGTCTGTATCGGGGCCAATATCAATCTGTATGCCATCGAGATGGATTATGCTTCTCCGGCACTGATGGCTACGCTCTATTGGGGTGGTATGCTTGTGGGCCGCCTGGTGGGGAGCAGCCTGAGCAGGATTTCTCCCCGCGTGCAGTTGACGGTTACTACGGTATCGGCAGGACTACTCGCCCTACTGGCCATTCTTCTGAATAATCCGTGGCTGCTCACGGCAGTAGGTCTGTTCCATTCCATCATGTGGGGAGCTATCTTTACTTTGTCCGTTGCCCATTTGGGAAAATACACTTCGGTGGCTTCGGGTGTGTTCATGATTGGAGTGGTAGGCGGTGCCATATTGCCCTTGTTGCAAGGAGTGCTTGCCGATGTTCTTGGAGGCTGGAGATGGTCATGGCTCATCGTTCTTTTTGGAGAAGCGTTTATGCTGTATTATGCATTGATAGGTTCACGGGTCCGTCAGACCTGCGATAATTTGTAATTAAAGATAGTACTTATGAAAAAAATTAGAATGATGATGGCTGCCGCTTTGGGCGTATTGGTTTCATGCGGTAGCGTTAAGTCGGGAGAAGAGGTCGTTGCGGCTTCCCGCGATTCAAAGGTTGTGGTTGCTTATGTCACTTCGTGGAGTGAGGTGATGCCCGACCCGCAGTACATGACGCATATCAACTATGCGTTCGGTCATGTAAACGAGAGCTTTAACGGTGTCAAGATTGATAATGAGGAACGTTTGAGACAGATTGTTGATTTGAGGAAACAGAAGCCGGAGCTGAAAGTGCTGCTTTCCATCGGCGGCTGGGGAAGCGGACGTTTCAGTGAGATGGCTGCCAATGATGAATATCGCCGTGCTTTTGCCGCGGACTGTGACCGTGTGGTGAAGGAGTTCGCTTTGGATGGCATTGACATCGATTGGGAATATCCCACCAGCTCTATGGCAAATATATCCTCGTCACCGGACGATACGGAGAATTTTACACTTCTGATGCAGGATATCAGAGCTGCCATCGGCAATGAAAAGGAACTGACACTTGCCACCGTAGCTTCTGCCCGTTACATTGACTTCAAGGCTATCTTGCCTTCCGTCGATTTTGTGAATATCATGGCTTATGACATGGCTTCTGCTCCCAAGCACCATTCGGCGCTTTATCCGTCAGGACATAGCGGTGACATTACTTCGGACGGTGCCGTTACTGCACACTTGAAAGCGGGCGTACCGCCTTCCAAGCTGGTGATGGGTATGCCCTTCTATGGTCGTGGAGGTGACGGTTATCCCAGCTTCCAAGACTATAATAAGGTAGGGAATACGGATACCCAATATACTGAAAAGTGGGATGAGGTGGCTCAAGTGCCTTATCTGGCCGATAAGAATGATACGTTGGTATTTGGTTTTGAGAATCCCCGTTCACTTGCCATCAAGTGTCAGTATATTCTGGATAAAGATTTGCTGGGAGGCATGTATTGGGATTATAGCGGAGACAATGAACAGGGTGATTTGCGCCGTACGGTAGCAGAAAACCTATTGGGCAAGCCGCACAAGGCGAAGGTACTGGTGTTGACGGAACGTGGCGGACAGCACGGAGGATTTACGGATGCCGGTTTGAGGTGGTTGGCGGCCGAAGGTGTAAAGGGGAATTTCAGTATTACCGAGATAAACAATGCCAGGAACATAACGGAGGCTTACTTGTCGCAGTTCAGCCTGGTTATTCAATTGGATTTCCCGCCTTATACTTGGCCGAAGGAAGCGGAAGATGCGTTCGTCAAGTATATAGAAGAAGGCCGTGGCGGCTGGATAGGTTTCCATCATGCTACTTTGCTGGGCGAGTTTGACGGTTATCCCATGTGGCAATGGTTCTCTGATTTCATGGGTGGTGTACGTTTCAAGAACTACATAGCTCCGCTGGCCGACGGTACGCTGATTGTGGAAGATAAACAGCATCCGGTAATGAAGGATGTTCCGGCCTCTTTCGTGGTGCCCGATGACGAGTGGTATACTTATGACAAGAGTCCGCGCCCTAATGTACATGTATTAGCCAATGTAGACGAATCGAGCTACACGCCTGCATCGGACATCAAGATGGGCGATCATCCGGTGGTTTGGGTCAATGAAAGCAAAAAGGCACGCAATGTTTATTTCCAGATAGGGCATAGTAGTAAGTTGTACGAAACGGAAGGGTTTACGACCATGTTCAGAAATGCCATTAACTGGACTTTAGAAAGGTAATACTTTTTATAATCAATGGATTTGGAAGAAAACGGGTACGTACAGAAACGTATCCGTTTTTTTATGGGTTTAAACTTTATCACTTTAAGTTTAAAATAAAACGTTTTTTATGGATGTGTTAGTAAATGAACTCCTTATGAGAAATATTCAACTTCCATTTCTTGTTTAGTACGTAATTTCGCTTATCGAAGTATTGGAATTTGTATCAATACAATATGAATAACTTTCTATTTTATAAACTAATACTATTATCATGAAAAGAAAAAGAGTCCTTTTGCTGCTTTGCATTCTCAGTTGCACTTTGCAGCTCTTCGCACAACAAATTAATGTGCAGGGTATCGTTTATGATCCTTCTGGAGAAACGGTTCCGGGTGCTAATGTCAGTATGAAAAGTAATCCGGCTGTGGGTACTGTGACGGATATTGATGGGAATTTCAGTCTGAAAGCTTCTGTGGGTGATGTGTTGGTCTTCACCTTTATCGGTTATGAGCCTATTGAGTATAAACTGACTGCTGCAGATACAAATCTGAAAGTCCGTTTTACTGATTCTTCTGAGTTGCTGGACGAGGTAGTTGTAGTAGGCTATGGTGTACAAAAGAAGAGTGTACTTTCGTCTGCTGTGAGCCGTGTTACCAGTGAAGAGTTGGATAAAGGTAATCCTACAAATATTCAGAATGCTTTGAAAGGTAAAGTTTCCGGTGTACAGATTATCTCTAATTCAGGTCAGCCCGGTGCGGAATCAAAGATTCGTATTCGGGGTACCGGTACGGTCAACAACTCCGATCCGCTTTATATAGTAGACGGCATGCCGTCTGAAAGTGGTATCAGTCATTTGAATCCTTCTGATATTGAGTCTATTGAAGTGTTGAAAGACGCAGCTTCCGCCGCTATTTACGGAGCCCGTGGTGCTAACGGTGTTGTGCTAATAACTACGAAGAAGGGTACTAAAGGGAAGGCTACTTTGAACTATGAATTTACGTACGGTATTCAGAATCCTTCCAAGAAGGTGGATTTGCTGGGTAGTGCGGATTATCAGATGTTGATGAATGAAATGGCTGCCAACGCAGGTAAGGACCCTTATTTCCCGACTGTTTCCAGCGTCAATACCGACTGGCAAAAGGAACTGCAGAACAAGAATGCTCCTATTATGAACCACAAGGTTTCGTTGAGTGGAGGTACGGACAACTCTACCTATTATGCTTCTTTCGGTTATGTAAAGCAAGAAGGTATTTATGCCAAAGGACATGCTGATTATGAACGCTACAATGTACGCTTGAATTACAATAATGTATTACTGGACACGAAATCACGAAATTGGTTGAATAAGATTAGTTTTGGTGCAATTGCAAGCTATTCCAAGTCAATCCAGACTGGTAATACTATTGGCAATAGTGAAGCAGCAGGCTTGATTACTTCCATGAATATGTTGCCTCCTACCGAGCCGGTTTATCAGACCGACCCTGCTATACTGGAGCAATATGCCGTAACTTATCCAAATCATGTCATTGCTCCCAACGGCTTGGCATACAATATCATTGAGATGCGTGAAATAAACAATCCCCTGGCTGCCATGCAGGTCAACCACAACCAGAGGACTATGCCGCAGAATTTCGGTGCGAACTTTAACCTTGATGTCGACTTGTTGCCGGGCTTGAAGTTCAAGACTACCTATGGTGCGGAATGGGTATTCAATTCCATCAAGAATGTAACTCCGGTTTACGAGCTGAATGCTACCAGTAAGAATGCTACTTCCAAAGTAGAGGATAAGAAAAGGGAGTCTTCCTACTGGCAGTGGGAAAATGTGCTGTCGTATACGAAGTCTTTCGGCCGTCATAATATAGGTGCACTGTTCGGTACGAGTATGTCTTCCTACCATTACTCCAATTTGGAAGCGGAAGATTATAATCTGCTGGTGGTGGATATAGACAAGGGATATATAGACACGGCCACAGCGCCCGAAGAACAGTCCAAAGTATGGGGTGGGGCGGAAGATCACCGCATTGCATCCGTATTCGGACGTATCAACTATAATTATGATGAAAAGTATTTGTTCGAAGCGGTAGTGAGACGGGACGGTTCGTCAAACTTCAGTCGCGAACACCAGTATGCTACATTCCCTTCGGTTTCTTTGGGTTGGGTGTTGACCCGGGAGAAGTTCATGGAGAACAGACCTTCCTGGTTGGATTTTGCCAAGATACGTCTGAGCTGGGGACAGAACGGTAATGAACGCATCGGCTCCTTTGCCTATACAAGTATGATGAGTCAGGGTAAGAATGCAGTCATAAATGGAAAGGTATATACAGGTATGCTGCCCAGTGGCTATGCCAATGCAGACTTGAAATGGGAGACCTCCGAACAGACCGACTTGGGTATTGACTTGCGTTTCTTCAACAGTGCATTGACATTCTCTGCCGACTATTTCGTGAAGAAGACGAAGGACATGCTGCTTTCCATGCCGATTCCTCTTTATACCAGTTATGGCAGTATGACGGTCAATTCGGGTACAGTGAAGAACGAAGGTATCGAGTTCGAAGCGTCCTATCGCTTTAAGGTGGGTGAAGTGAATCTGGGTATCAATGGAAATGCTTCTTATGTGAAGAATACTGTAACAGACCAAGGTCCCGACCGCGTCGGTCTCAATAATATCGGTGGTGGTATGGGCGGCCAGGTCAGTTGGAGAGAGAACGGGCGTCCGTACGGCTTCTTCTACGGTTACTTGCATGATGGCATTTTTCAGAATCAGCAGGAGATAGACAACTATACCTACGTAGATTCTAACGGAAAGACTCATTTGATACAACCGAATGCCAAGCCCGGAGATATCCGTTTTAAAGATTTGGATGGTAAAAATGGTCTTAATGGCGATGACCGTACTATGATAGGTAAGCCGAATCCCGACTGGACGTATGGATTTACGCTCTCTGCCGATTGGAAGGGGCTGGATTTCAGTGCATTCTTTCAAGGAAGTATCGGAAACGACATTTATAAACTGTACAGACGTTCCAATGTGACTTTTGGTAACTACGACAAATCCTGGTTGAACCGTTGGCACGGTGAAGGAACTTCCAATTGGGTACCACGTGTGATAGATGGTGACAACAATAACTATCAGGTTTCAAACTTTTTTGTGGAAGATGGTTCGTATATGCGTTTGAAAGTGTTGCAGAT
>OGYV01002319.1_pt1 | contig 12640 bp, 10 predicted proteins | sample 1576651 | NCBI WGS metagenome assembly OGYV01 (sample SAMEA3541570, study PRJEB24748) | human gut metagenome | biome: human gut; feature: human-associated habitat; material: faeces | place: China | collected 2012
AAGCGTATTCGCCTTTATATCAGCTTCATACGTAAATATGATGAAGAAATCAACAGCATTCTTGAATCACTCCACGAGCTTGTTGATGCTAATGAAGATTCTGACTTTGTCAAGCAGATTCATTTGATTGAAACTTTCAAAGGTGCTGGTTTCTTGTCTGCTGTATCCATTATGGGTGAGATCGGTGACTTTTCAGCATTTTCAAAGCCCAAACAACTTTTCGCTTATTTTGGTCTTGATCCAGCAGTAAAGCAATCCGGTAAATTTGAAGGCACCAAGGTTCAAATGTCTAAGCGTGGTTCTGCCATAGCTAGACGTGTTATTCACACGTTAACCTTACAAAGCATCAGTATCTCCCGTAATAGAGAAGCTAAAAATCCAGTTCTTCGTGAGTACTACCTCAAAAAATGTGACTCAAAACCAAAGCTCGTAGCAATGGGAGCTGTTTCACATAAGGTATGCAATATGATATTTGCAATACTCAGAGATAACAAACCATTCAAAATCATTGCTCCTCAGGAGCATATCAAACAATACAATTCTGCTAAATGCGACATAGCTGCATAAAATACTATGAACCCAATGAATCAATATCTTTCAAAAACGATATTTTCACCAAGGGGAAAGTCCGCCCTTTTTTAGTCAGAAAATAAAATAGATTTTTTCTCATTTTACTATTGACATTTATTAGCTGGACTTTTTTTATCCTTTTACTGATCCCAGTGTAATACCCTCTACAAAATATCTTTGCAGGAACGGGTAAACGATCAGTACCGGTATCATAGCTATAAATATTTTTGCAGAGTCCAATGAAAGGTTATTTAATTTCATTGCCTGCGCGATCTGTTCTACGTTCATTGTGGAATAATCCAGAGTTACTACCATCTGCTGAATGTAAGTCTGCAGCGGATAACTGCTCTGTCTTGTACTTAAAACCATTCCCTGGAAGAATTCATTCCAGTACATAACCATGGTGAACAGTGCAATTGTTGCAACCATAGGTTTTGCCAGCGGTATGCATATGGATATCAGATTCCTCCACGGTCCGCCGCCATCAATATAACATGCTTCTTCCAGCTCTGGTGGAAGATTTTTAAAAAAGTTCACTGCAAGGATTACATTAAACACCTGTAGTCCTGTTCCCAGCACCAGTCCCCAGATACTGTCCATCAGATGGTAGCTTTTCATAGTGATATACCATGGAACAGTACCTCCGTTGAATAACATGCAGAATACGAAGATCCACATAAAGATATCTCTCTTCGGGAACTGCTTTTTCGTTCTGGATAACGGAAATGCTGCCATAAGGATACATACCATACTGATTCCTGTTCCCAGTAAAACCCTTTTAATAGATACCAGAAAGGAACCAAAGAATGCGGTCTCTCCCATGATCTTCTTATAGGAGAGCAAGTTGAAGCCAACCGGCCAGAGAGCAACCTGTCCAGCATTGACTGCTTCCCTACTGCTCAGGGATACACAGAGAACGTACCATACAGGTACAATACAGATCAAAGCAACTGCAATGAGAATCACTACATTTAAAATATCAAAAATCTTTGATCCGAGGCTTTTATTCTCAATCATAGTTACAACCTCCTAAAACAGTTTATAACCGGTAAATTTATCTGCCAGCCAGTAACCAACCGTAATCAACACAAGACTGATCACAGATTTGAATAATCCAACAGCTGTTGCCAGTGAATACTGGAGATTCTGCAAACCGGCTCTGTATACCCATGTATCAATGATATCTCCTGTTGAGTAAACCAGCGGGTTATACAGGTTATAAATCTGGTCGAATCCTGCATTCAGGATATTTCCAAGAGACAGGATAGCCAGAAGTGCTACTGTTGTTTTGATACCAGGTAAAGTTACGTGCCAGATTCTTTTGAATCGTCCGCAGCCGTCTACTGCCGCAGCTTCGTACAACGATCCATCCACGCCAAGGATCGCCGCAAGATAAACGACTGTGTTATAACCGAATCCTTTCCAGATATCCGTACCGATTACCAGAGGCTGGAAAAGTTTTGCTTCGCCAAAGAAGTTGACCGCATCGCCTCCGAACAATCCTATGATCTGATTCACCGGTCCTGTATACCCGAAAATATTCAGCACGATCTTCGCGAGAATAACCCATGACAGAAAATACGGTAAATATACGATTGTCTGGATCGGACGTTTCAGTTTCTTAAATGCCAGTTCATTCAATAACAAAGCAAAGACCAGCGGGAAAATAATATTTCCGATAATCTTGCCAAGGGCAATGACAACTGTGTTACGTAAAACCTGTGTAATGTCACTCATCTGAAACATATACTTAAAATTAGCCAGACCAACAAATTTTGAATGGAGAATGCCCTGTCCAGGATTGTAATCCTGAAAAGCCATGACAATTCCGAACATTGGAACAATGCTGAAAAAGAACAGCCACAGGAGAGCCGGTACCAGCATTATGTAATAATGTTTCACAAACCTTTTAATGTACATGAGTAAACCTCCCTTCCTTTTTGTTTAATATACACCATGATACCTCCCTTCCTTTTTTTAATTATTTTATCTTCTTCCCCCATATCCTGCTAGATGATATTGTTTCTAATCTTACCAAATATTTTTTATCACAAAAAAAATGTCCGATGAAAATCAGACATTTTTACTCTCTTTTCTGTATTCCGAAGGCGTACACCCATGCTCCCGTGCAAATACTTTTGCAAAATAATGAAAATTATCATATCCAAGTTCTACGGCAATCCTTGTAATGCTCTTCTTTCCCTCCTCTATCCATTCCGCCGCAGTCTTCATTTTCCTGTGTATCACATATTGGTGAAATGTTTCCCCCGTCATCTCCTTAAACCTTGTACTAAAATAACTCCTGCTCATCCCTATCCGTTCTGCCACGTCTTCAGATCGAAGATTCTCCCCGATATGTCCATCCACATACTTGATAACCGCTGCAAAAGCACTGATATCATTTTTCTGTGATGAGCTAAGACTCTCTTCATAAATATGTTCCCTCCAGCGGTGCACCCAGTCCAGCATCTCTTCAACCGTATCCATCGATGGAAATTCCCCTTCTCCATCTGACAGGAGCTGAATATTATGAAAACTCTTAACAAAAATCCTCTCCGCACTCCGCAGACTGATTTCTTTTGTTTTCTGACAGAGATCTTCAAATTCTTTCTCACTGAAAATCCATCTGGTTTGCATCCATCTTCTGTTCAGTTCTTCAACTTTTTCCTGTTTTTCCTCTTCTGCATGTCCATCTCTGCATGTCTGCATGTACTTTGCACTGACCCGTTCCAGTATCGTTCCACACTCTTCCGGGGAAAAACTGATCTTTGAGATATAGTCTAACGCACCCATACGGATTGCCGTCTATGCATAACTGAAACTCTCATATACAGAAAGAATTACAAATTTAATTTCCGGAAATTCCTCTCCGCACATCTGCATAAGTTCCAGTCCATCAATTTCCGGCATATCTATATCGGTAAATACAATATCCACCGGATGATTTCGGAGAAATTCAAGGGCTTTTCTCCCATTCTGTACATCTCCCACTACCTCGAATCCATACTTTTTCCAGTCCATAATAGCAACCAGACCTTTTCTAGCAAGTTTGTCGTCATCTACAATCAATACGTTCATCTGTCTGTCCCACCTTATTTTCTTCCAATGTAACCTCTTTGTCTTTGTCTTTCTCTTTTTTTTCTTCCGGTTCCCGGACAGGAAGAAGGATCGTAATTCTGGTTCCGAACCCTTTTTTGCTGTTTACAAACAAACTCGTCTGTCCATCATAAAATGATTCTAGCATAGCCTTGACGTAGCGCAGTCCGATACCTCTGTTCTCATTCTTCCAGTATCCCCAGTCATAATCAAACGGCTGGTTGATCTCATCAATCTCCTCCTGATTCAGTCCCTTTCCGCTGTCAGAGATAGTTACAACAGCAAGATGCCTTGCCACATCTTCAAACACCTGGATGCTGATCTTCTCATCATCCCCAAGACCATAGCGGATCGCGTTCTCCACAAGTGGCTGAAAAAGCATACGGACCGTTGGCTGGTCAAGATAACTGCCATCTTCTATATTCATCTCAATAATAAAATCATACCGCATCTGCTGAAGTGCAATATATTCCTTTACAATCTCCAACTCCATCCGCAACGTTGTCTGGCGGCCTTCTTTGCCCAGATTATAGGAAAGAAGCTTCTTTAGTCTCTGTACAAACTCACTGATCTCTCTTTGGTGACTCATTTGTGCCATCCACTGAATCGAATTCAGTGTATTGAGAAGGAAATGAGGATTAATTTGATAGAGAAGTTTCTCAAACTCTATCTTCTGTATGCTTTTTTCCTTTTCTACCATATTGCTGATAAGATTCTCAATCTGTCTCTTCATCTGTTCTACTTCCCTCATCAGGCTGTCAAACTCTGCAATGTCCGACTCTTCATGTACTGCCTGAAGAGCGCCATCCCCAATCTGCACCATCTGTCTGCGGAATTGACTCAGTGGTCGGCAGATCATACGATAAAGATAGAGGACAGACATGGAAAAGATCAGAAACGTTACAACTATGATGAGTGTCATCTTCATTCTCCACTGGTTACTCTTCTTGTGATATATATTGTCCGGCAGTGCCACTGCATTAATGTATCCCATCTGACTCCGGTATGCCATGATCTTATAGCCCTCTCTCGTCTGGACTTCATACTCCCCCTTTGAGAGTGATGCAGAAAACAGTTTCTGTCCCTGTATAATGACAGGATTTACGCTGTATTGTGCAACCCCTCTCTCATCCGTCTGAATATAAGTGTAGAGATGTCCTTCCTTATTTATTTCTTCCGGGGTCTTCATATCAGCCTCTATTTCTGTGTAAATTTCCAGTTTTTTCCCATTGCCAAAAACTACTTCCCTCATGACGGAAAAAACTGTTTTCTCACTACTCCCAAGAAAAGACGCATGGGCTGCCTGCATAACATTTCCCGCACACTTCACAACCTTAGGCAATGCGTTCTGTCTTCCGTCCAGTGTTCTGACATTCATACCGCTGATAAGTTCCTTTTTCTCTTCCTTGTCATAATAGGTAGCGCCTACCAGTTTTGTGTTGACATATCCTAATCCCAAAAGTTCTTGTCTAAGGGATCTCTGTTCAACAAACCTGTCAAAATTATCCACAGCATCAAGATAACTGTCCGTTACATTTCCGATCAGACCGCCCGGTCCCATATAGTTTACAATACTGATCATATCATAATAGGCTTCATCCGTATTCTTCGTAATCTGATCCAGATACATTTTCATGTTATCCTCTATACTGTCATTCTGTATCATTCTCAGTTCCATATAGGATACAATTACCGCAGCCAGAAGGCTTGTCATCGCACACATCGTCAATATGCCAAGCATTTTTGCCTTCAATGTTTTCTTCTTTTTTTTCCGAGCTATCCCCATATACCTGTTTCTCTCCTCAACTGCATCACTAAAAAAGACTGCGCATCGGCAATATCCCGCCAACGCGCAGTCTGTATTCTCTGTATACAAAACTCCTGACAAACGCCTGTCATCAGATATCCGTGACAATTGTCGAATTTTATATAGTATATCACACGGTCTGAATAATGTAAAGCAGCTGTCCTGCTTTCCTTTATGATGAAAATTGCAAAGTTTAATTCTACCATCCATTTATACAGTGGAATTCTCTTCTGCACAAGTGGAGTTTAATCTTTCATATCATAAATGGTATGCTCATGTTGGCTCTCTGACAGCAGTAGAAGGAGAACTAGCATGAGCAAATATATTCCCGGTAATCAAAAACATCTTACTCTCGAAGATCGCAAATACAAAGAATGTCTTTCACAGTCCAGGGCCGGTATAAACATGACCAGACACGAACTGCATCAGGAAGATATGGTCATCACGCCCCTGATTTTTCAGGGCCAGTCTCCATATCAGATTATAACGAATCATCCAGAACTCGATATGTCCGTGAGAACTCTATATTCTTACCTTGATAAAGGAATCCTGACATTCTTCTTAACCCGTGAAAAACTGTTTCTTGCATTCATTATGAACAGATGCACCAAAGGTACCGTAAAACTTGTTTTTAACAAGTTGGAACGCCAGCTTGGCATATATGATTTTTTAACCTTATTCAACACGATTCTTACGGATCGCGGATCCGAATTCGGAGATCCGGAGTCTCTCGAAAACGGCATTAATGGCATTATGCAGTCAAGCATCTATTACTGTGATCCGATGAGAAGCAGTCAAAAAGGCGGCATCGAACAGACACATACCATGCTTCGAATGATTCTTCCTAAAAAGACTAGCTTTGAATATCTCACACAATGGGATTTAAGAACTATCGTAGACCACATAAATTCAACCCCAAGAGAAAGCCTTGGTGGTCGAACACCGTATGATGTAGCACTTGCTGTCCTTGGTTTCATATAGTGCCTCTCCAATCTTCTCAATCAATGTCACATCCGCCGGCAGCTACTTTACATCTGCGTCTACAAATATCTGCATTCTTATATCCAGTTAAAATCGCCACCTGTCACCGCAAGCGATAACAGCTTATCCATCTTCTCTACCTCTTCAACGCCTCTAACCATCTGAATAAGCTTCGCAGATTCTACAACTTTTGGCATCTCCTCATCAGGTCCTATCTCCATATCTGCTTCTTCTCCACAGTATGGACATACCAATGTTGGTGCAATTTTTAAATCCAGGAACCTGCTTCCACACTCTTTACACTCATAATAACCGCACTGCTCTGTGCCATCCGGTACATAATACATATATAATTTCCTGCCTTTCATTTCCTTTAGTGTTATTTCCATGTCTTCCATACATCCGGCTGGTACCCGATTGTTGACTGCCTGCCGTTTCTAACCACCGGTGTCTTAATCACCTGCGGATTTTCAAGCACTTTATCCAGCTTGTCCTCATCTGCTATGTACTTTATAAGTGCCAGCAAATCCTTATCTTTGCCATCCCAGTTAATCATATTGTCAAGACCGCCATTCACCTGGGCGACAGAATTAAATTCGCCCTTGCTCATGCCTTTTTCCTTCATGTCGATAAACTGAAACTTTATCCCACGCTCCTTGAAAAATAACATCATTATGATATTCAATAAATTCTTTTTCTGGTAAAAACTTATCTGGCAATACTATTTCTTTACCATTATAGTAATTAAACCATTGCTTGGATTTAGGTCTCCTCCCTTAATGTACCCTTGAAAAATAATCCATCAATATTCCTTTGATATGATTATATCTTCTCGCATATGAGTTTTCCACCCGAATAATTTCCATGTTGTGTGCCTTACATATCGCATTTTTCTTTCTGTCCCGCTCTTTCACCACGGCATCCTCGAAGTGTTCTTTACCATCCAATTCTATTGCAAGTATTGGCAATTCGCTTCTGCCTTGTTTTTCGTATACAACAAAATCAAAACGTCCCATGTAAAACAAATCATCATAGGTTATGTTATCTCTGAATACCTGTGATATGGCAACCTCCTTGTGTATTACATATTTGCTCTGCGAAAGCCAGATATTTTCAAGAGCATGGGTTAGATTTTCAAGAAACGCATTTTCTGTAGCTGTCGAGAACGGCTGTATTCCCAGTGCTCGTGAGCTTATATGCTTTTCAGTAATTTTTGAGTGGCCATTGGTCTTTATATACTGCGCCAACTCATACAAATCATCATCAGCTTGTCCCGCATGTAGTCTTTCCAGTTCTTTTCCGTTTGTGAGAAGTACCAGCTTCTCCTTTGCTCTGGATGTCGCAACATTTATGAGTTCCTTATTATTTTTAAGCCAGTTATATGTACCTGAGCTTGTCCTTTCAGAGATTGCTGTAGAAAACAGCACTACATCCTTCTCATCGCCCTGAAATGCATGAACCGTTCCACAGACAAGATTGCTCAGCTTATTTTGCTTTATTGCATTTTCAATCAATTGCTTTTGATTGACAAACGGCGTAATAACAGCAATGCTTTTATCCTTATTTAAAAGCGCATATTCCACCACTTCCTCAACCTCAGCCGGAGAAGTATTTTTTATCTGTGTGTTATCGCTTTTCACGTCCATATAGACAAGCGGTTCAGGCTCATTACTCTTTGACTGTATCTTGAGCTTTGAGTTATAGTATTTTTTATTGTTAAAACCTATTATTTCTTTATTGCATCTGTAGTGATTTCTCAGAAGCACCTCATCACTTACTGCATCACAGGCAAGATACGTTTTATAGATTGAATTTTCCCTATAATCGTACTCATCTGATACATGATACCTGCGACGAAGCTTTTTGTTTGTCAATTCTCCAAGCAGGATAACCGGATTTAGCTGTTGCGGATCTCCCACCAGCATCAGTTTTTCTCCTCTGATTATAGGCACAAGTGAGATTGCCACATTACACTGACTTGCCTCATCCATAATTGTCATATCAAATAAAGGCTCAGGCTCACCTATTTTGTGCGCAGATATACATGTCGTTATGATTATAGGAAAAACTCGCTGAAGTTTTCTTACATTTTCAGATTTACGCATATATTTGTTAAACTCATTCACCAGCTTCTCTGGTGTCTCATCAGAATCCAGTATTTGTCTAAGCTCCTGGAATTTAGGTTCCTCGAGCGCCTTTATATAGCGTGCAGATGTGTAAAACAGATACTGATAAAATTCATCCTCATTTCTATCCAAAAGCTGCATAGCATCAGCATCCGATATCTCACCGATAGCAGCTATCCTTTTATCAAGCTTCTGCATCTGATAGCCTTGCAGATCTGTCTGAAACGGCAATAGCTTCATAGTATTTTTCATATGTTCCTGATATTTCATCAGATGTGTAAGTGTCTCTTTTCTCTCCTTTAAATCCAGAATTTCCTCATATTCCTTTAGACGCGCAGACAAACGTTTTGCCCTGTCTATACGATCATCCTTCCGCTTATCAAGTGTAGAGGCAAAAATCTGCAATGACTGCACCTGTGTACGCAGCTCATTAATATATTTAATTGCCTCCATTACTTTTTCTGTATTCCCCAGGCGAAGCACCGGAAATGGGATTGTCTTCCCGCGATACTTCATGGATGAGAGCTTTTCAAAAACATTATCTATCGGGACATTATTATATGATGCAAACAGCACTGTGACATTGTTAAAAAATGCTGTTACTATCGTGTTTATTATAGTATTTGTTTTGCCAGTGCCGGGTGGTCCCTGAATATATGCAAGAGGATATTTCATAGCATTGTTTATCGCAAGCAACTGATCCAGATTTATATTTTTATTAATCAGAGCAATCGGATATGCTTTTGTCCTCCTTGGTCTCTCAAGAAGCTCTCCAAAAAAAGCCTTTATTGGATATGTCACATTATCAGCCTCAAACATATCCATAATTGCCTTATATTCTTCGTGCAGATTGAGAACCACGTCCATGCCAAGTCCAATAACATACGGCATATCATCTACTATGGATTTGTTGCCACCATGCTCAGTTATTGCATCCTTTATTTTTTCCAGATTTTTCTCAAAATCCTCCAAAAGCTCATATTCATCGGCATCTAAAAATTTCCTTGCATTTTCCTGTTTTCCATCTATAGAAAACTGCGTACACACTGTAATCTCCTCATCCGGTTTAAAAATATGATTTTTTACATCAAGATTTAGATTTCTATATGCAAGAACATATAGTCCTTTATTAGTATTTATACTCAGGACATTTATTGCCAGCCTCTTAACTTTTAATGATCCGCTTTTTCTTTTTTCCCGCGATGAAAAATACTGAAATTGAGCAACCACTTCCCTGAACTGCTGGTCTGTAAGCTGATACATACCACCGTTAATCCTATCTCTGTCAATGTAATGAATCAAATCGTAATCTGTGATATATGGAGTCGTATCAAGCTTATTACATATCTCAAGATAATTTAGTATTTTTAAATTTGCTGAGCTGTCAAATATATTTTTGTAACGCTCTGGATGCATCTCAATATCTTCAACAAGTATCTTGTTTTCAGGGCAGTATGTCCCCTCTATTATCTCAGTAGACAATATTGAATCGATAAATATCCTGTCATATTCTCCAATCGTAAGCTGTCCCAGATGAAGTCCATCAACCTTCATAGTTCGGCTTCTCGGATCAATGTCTCTTATCCCTATCCAATATTTCGTCACCTGATCTGCCTTGTTTCGATATTCTATTTTCAGCCATTTGCCCTCATGTATGGCTCTGAAAATATCCCTGCAAATTTGGTTCATACTGCCTCCCAAAGCTCATTCCATCCGGCATATCCCATCGACACAAAATATCTAAACCATATGCGCCATGCCTCATAAAACGAGCTGTCTTTGTTCTCCTCCGCCAATATCACCAGGTCAGCACACCTTACTACATAGTCCTTATCCTTTGTGAAACGACCTGTTAATATGCCATTTTTGTATAGCTCATACAGATTTTCAAGGGCAGCCTTTGCTGTTGCCATGTCAAAATTATCGACTTTGCTTTCGTTGATTTCATTGAATTTAAGGCACTCCATATAATTTTTTTCTATAACGTTATCTGATACTTTATTTTCCATATTATCACATTCATACCTTTAACACCATCTCATGCCACTCTTCTCCGCCCCAGGTAGAGTCAGCAATCCCCAGATCCTGCAATCCAAACTTTTTATACATCTCTACCTTCTGCTCTAAGCATGTCAGAAACAGCTTTTTTCGTCCGTTTGCCTTTTCACGCTGACTGTAGCGGTACACGAGCTCTCTGGCAAGGCCCTGTCCACGATACTCCGGAAGCACGTCAAGGCCAAGAAGCATCACATTTTTACCGTTTTCATCACATAAATCGATGTCCGTAAAGAACTCATCCCTGAACTTTTCCTCGTCTGTTGCCACACCATTTAAAAAGCCCGCCAGCTTACCGGTTGATTTGTCAATTGCCACGAGAAATAGCTGTGGTACCTTTGCAATTCTCTCTGTCATTGCCTTTGGAGAACATGCCTCATTCGGTGGGAAACATATCTGCTCAATTGCTATTGCCTGTTCTACCTCGTCTGGGTTTATACTTCTAAATTCAAAATTATCTGTCATTATTTTATACCTCATTCTTCTGTTTATCATATATTAAGATTTTTGTGTTACCGGCCACTCTCAAGCGTGAACAGTAAAATTTTTTGTATATGTATATAATACGTGTTTTTGCTGATATAATCAATAATCCCCCAAATACCAAAATCAGCCACAAAAGCATTTTACTGCTTTTATGACTGATTTACATTGCGACTTCATTTATGAATACCTACAATTAATTATGAAAGAACGATAATGCTTCCTTCAATCCATCAGACTCATTATTCATGTGTTCTGCCATTTCTGAAACTCCGTGCATCATCGCATTGAGCTCCTCGATGTTGGCATTCATCTCTTCAGTTGCTGCGGCATTTGCTGCGCTGACGTCTGTCAGGCTGTTGCTGCTCTTCGTGATGTCATCGTTCAGCTCAATCATCGCAGTGACAAGCTCTTCGATTTCATCAGCTTTTTCTGCTGTCTTTTGAATCTGCTCATCAAGTGAGCCAAATTCATCGAGTACTGCCTTAATCTCTTCCTTCTGCTTGGCATTGTCCTCGACGATGGTGCCGGATGCCTGTACACAATACCTGCACTCTTCAACCAGTGATGATATTATCTGCTTGATATTCTCAAGCTCCGTATTGGTATTGTCTGAGAGCACTCGAATCTCCTGTGCCACTACTGCGAAGCCTTTTCCTGCATCGCCGGCTCTGGCCGCCTCTATAGATGCATTGAGTGACAAAAGATTGGTTTCACTGGATATTTCCTCAATGACAGAGACAATATTGCTCACCTTGTCAACCGTAGTATTTACAGTTTCTATGCGTTTTGAAATTGCTGAGATACCCTCATCCATCTTGTGGCTGCTATCCTGCATGGATTTAATCTTGTCATTCATGATTTTACTGCTATCCTGCACTGCTGTCGTCTGGTTTTTGATTTCATCAACAGAGGCATTAATGTCCTTTGTTTCATTGCTCATCTCCAGAAGATTTTCATTAATCTTGGAAATAGATGCTGCCATGCCTGTAGAGCCCTCTGCAACATCCTCGACTGCCTTGGATATCTCGTTATTTGCAGCAAGTGTCTGACTGCTTGTGTCATTGAGCTCATAGCTGTTTGATGACATCGTATCACTGGAATTTCTTATCTTTCCGACTATACTTCCAAGCGATTGTGTGAGCTCCTTCATCTTTTCTATAATCAGGCCTATCTCATCATTTGACTCCTTGACCACACTGAAATCTGCCTCAATATTACCATTGGCAACATCCTCAATTATTGTACTGACCTTTACAAGCGGTCTCATAAGCCTGCGTCCCATTATGAATGAGATAATAATTGCAATAAGCACAACAATAGCAATGATTCCAACGGCAACTCCTGTTACAGTAGTGATTCCTGCAAGTGCCTCAGACTCATCTGCTGTAAGCACAAGTATATTTTCATTGTTCAAAATCGTATATGCCGAATACTTTGTTGTTCCATTGAAATCATATTCTACAACTACAAAGACTAACGCTTTTTGTTTAGGAATTATTCTCTGTAATGTTTCTCGTTC
>OGYV01002329.1_pt1 | contig 12611 bp, 9 predicted proteins | sample 1576651 | NCBI WGS metagenome assembly OGYV01 (sample SAMEA3541570, study PRJEB24748) | human gut metagenome | biome: human gut; feature: human-associated habitat; material: faeces | place: China | collected 2012
TATAAGGAAGTGTTGGAGCAGGGAAAGAATGCCCGTGCCGTGACTTTCGAGAGCAAAGAGGAGCAGAAAGTGGCTCACGACCTCTTCCTTCTCACAACCAAACCAGTTCTCTATGTTGCCAATGTGGATGAGGCTTCGGCCAAGACCGGCAATGAGTACAGCAAGAGAGTAGAGGAGATGGCCAAGGAGGAAGGCGCCGAGTGCATGGTTATCGCAGCCAAGACAGAGGAAGACATCGCATCGCTCGAAACTTACGAGGACAAGTTGATGTTCTTGGAGGAGCTCGGTCTGGAGGAGAGTGGCGTGAACCGTCTCATCAAGAAGGCTTATGCCCTGCTGAATCTGGAGACATTCATCACAGCCGGCGAGATGGAGGTGAAGGCCTGGACCTATCACAAGGGCTGGAAAGCTCCACAGTGTGCGGGTGTAATCCACACCGATTTCGAGAAAGGATTTATTCGTGCCGAGGTGATCAAGTACGACGACTATATCAAGTATGGCTCTGAGGCTGCTGTACGTGAGGCAGGCAAGCTCGGCATCGAAGGAAAAGAGTATGTTGTGCAGGATGGCGACATCATGCACTTCAGATTCAATGTATAATAATACTCAACTTTCGCAAATGGGAAGTTAGAGAAGTTAAAGAAGTTAAAGCCATATGCTTTACAGCTAAATATTCAACCCCAAAGGCTGTTGGCTATAACTTCTAACGACCGAAGGGAGTGATAACTTCTTTAACTTCTATAACTTCTGAACTTGCTAAAGTTCAATAATAATATATAATGTATAATGTGTGGTGATTAACCCTGCGCGTTTTTCACCACTCCTATTATAATATAGAAATGATGGCTAATCTGCTCAATTATATTGTTTGGGATCCAGATCCCATTCTGTTTCATTTGGGTCCGATAGCATTGCGTTACTATGCCACTTGCTGGCTTGTAGGCTTGCTGTTGGGTTATCTGCTGATGCAGCGCCTTTACAGACAGCAGAAGATAGGCGATGAGAAGTTTGAACCACTTTTCATCTATATCTTTATCGGTATATTGGCGGGTGCACGTTTGGGGCATTGCCTTTTCTATCAGCCAGAGTATTTTCTCAGTCAGTGGGATCATGTTGTAGAGATGCTGATTCCTATGCACCATCTTCCTGACGGCAGTTGGAAGTTTACCGGCTATGAGGGATTGGCCAGCCATGGAGGAGTGATTGGTATGTTTGTAGCCATTTGGCTCTATTGCCGTAACTTGAAGGTAAAAGGATGGGTTGTGCTCGACAATATGGGCATTTGCTCGGGCATAGCTGCCGCCTTTATCCGCATCGGCAACCTGATGAATTCCGAGATTATCGGCAAGGTCACCGATGTGCCATGGGCTTTCATCTTTGTCAAGGAAGACCAATATCCCCGCCATCCAGGACAGCTTTACGAGGCGATAGCCTATCTCATCATCTTCCTCCTTATCTTCTTTATCTACAAGAAGAAGGGGCCTAAGAGCGTAGGCTCTGGTCTTTATTTTGGTCTGTGTCTTACTCTTATCTTCACCTTCCGTTTCTTCATCGAATACACGAAGGAGATTCAGGTAGCCTTCGAGGCTGGTCTGCCTATGGATATGGGACAGATTCTCAGCATACCTCTTATTCTTCTTGGTGTATGGAGCATCGCCTCCAGCTTCAGAAGAGCAAAGAAGATACAGGCATAAGGCGATAACGGAAAGACCTGTTAAGCGAGTATTTTTTGATAAAAAGCTTCATATTCTTTAGCCACCTTCACATAGTCGTGATGGTGGCTAATGTATTCTATACCCTGTCTTTTGAGTTCAGGAATCAGCTGGGGATTCCCGATGAAGTGTTCCAACTGCTGGTAAACACTTTCATAATTGGGCAGTACATTGATGATGGGGCGCAGATGTTCCTCGTGCAGAATCTCGTAGTTTTCGGGTTCTCCTCCTCCTATACAGATGATTCCTCTTGCCATGGCCTCCAGAGGATTCATGGAAGGTGTGTAGCTGTATAATTGATCGAGGATGGCATCGCTACCGTTCATCATCTCAATATATTCGGCAAAGGGAACGCTTTCTGCTATGCGGAGTTCCACCTTTTCAGGGTATTTCTCAGCTATATCTTGTGCAGCTTTCAGCATGATGTCGGTTCCCTTGTATTCACTTCTGTTCTTGTTGATGCCGATGAAAAGTTTTACTTTATCGGGTGTCTGACCTTTGATATCTGCCTGCTGGGCGTAAGGTCGGATGGGGAAGGGAATAAATGTTGTTTTATCTGGAAAAGAAGGCTTATAGCATACCCAATATTCATACAGGCCGGTAACGATTCCGTCGCAGTCCTTTGCTATCATCTTGTTGAGGCGTTCCTTTTCTGTTCCTATCCAGTCTTTTCTTTCTTTCAAGGCATCAGCATTGGTACGTAGTTGGTTGCCGATGTTGAAGTCGCTGTATCTCAGAGGTTTGTCTTTGCAGCATACATTGACCCAATAATAGTCCATACCGAATCCGCCAAGGATGATTTTCTTGTTGTGCCGGCGAAGGTAACGATAGATGGGGAATATGCGTTCAGCCTTCAATTCTAAGAACATTGGATTGATGAGTTGCACAATGTCGTATCCGCGCAGTTTGGGCAAGACCGTCAGCAACTTGGCTAAATAAATAATACCTCCCTTTTTCCCTGGTTTTCGTACCAGGTCGATGTCTTGTGGATAATTTTTCCAGAAGTCACCATTAGAAAGCACGGTTACCTGATGCCCCAGCTTGCGAAGTCCGTCAGCAAGCGTGGCATGCACATTACTATATTCGCCCATGAGTAGTATCTTCATATATATAAAAAATAAGTTTATTTCTTTACAAAGAATAGAAGTGAAATTCTGCCAAGATAGGTGTTGATAGCTCTTCTGAACATAGTATATTTTTTAGTGTATTTTTTGTCTGGAAGAGGATACAAACCATGTTCTCTCAGGTTATTGATAGCTTGATTGAGAGATATCAGAGAATGGTGTAGACGAATATTGTTGTAGAGATAGTCCATAGAGAGTTGGGCTATGCGGCGGCTTAGTGCCTGACGCTCAGCGATAGGTAACTTGTCCAATAGTTGCTGAAGATGCAAAAGAACTTCCAGGCTATTGTCCATACGCAGCTGAATTTTCTCCTTAGTATATTGATGGCTTACCGAATTTTTGTTGTCCCTATAGAAATAAGCCTCAGTATTGGTCTTGAAAATCCTTTCTGCACGTAGGAAAAGTTTAGGGGTAAATTCTTCGTCTTCTCCGTATATTAAACCTGGAGTAAACTGCAGGCTTCCAATGATACTGTGACGGAAAATATATGAGCATGCAGATCCTTGGAGATTGTTGTTCTTAAGAAAATAAGTTCCAGTAACAGGGGTTGGCAATTCATATGAAGGCTCTATAGTCTTATTTTTTTTGCAATAATTAAATGTGACAATATCTGGTTGATGGTATCTTACGATATCCAGGCAATGTTCATAAGGTGCTTGTAGGATATAATCATCACCATCAATAAACTGGATATATTTTCCTGTAGCGATTTTTATACCATAGTTTCGGGCTACGCTTACACCCTGGTTAGGTTGGCGTAGATAGATGATATTTGGCAGATATTCTGCCAAGTCATTTAAAGGACAGATATCGCTACCATCATCAATGAGAATAATTTCTCTCTCTTTAGGATTCAGGGAGAGTTGTAGAATACTTTTAATGCATTCTACAAGATATTCTTTTTGATGTTTGCTTGTAGTAATGATGAAACTCACCAATGGTGAAAATAGCTCTGATATTAATTCTTTTTGCATAAGTTATTTTTTTTATGACTGTAAAGATAATAAAAAGATTTAATTCACGTATTAATAGTAGTACAAAAAACATAAAAATGGAAATAGTTTGTTCTACTGATATTAAATATATCATGCCGACCGGTATCATGTTGACCTCTTTGTTTGAGAGCAACAGAGGAGAAGTTGTCAACGTACATCTCCTGCATGATCAGGAATCTGCTGCATTATTGGATTCTATCAGAACCATAGCTGCCCGTTATCAGCAAAATATTCATTTCTATCTAATTAATGATGATATCTTCAAACATTTTCCAATTGGTCTAGATTTTCAAGTAGATCATGTAGGCACTTCGTTTGCTACTTATTATCGTTTGTTTCTTGCGGAAATTCTGCCTGCTGATATTGATAAAGTTATCTATCTGGATGGCGATATTCTGGTTGTGGATAAACTTGTTGAATTGTGGAATACTTCTGTTGAAAACTATGCAATTGCCGCTGTTCCAGATAGTTATAATAATAAAATAGAACACTATAATCGTTTGCGTTATCCCCAAACTTTGGGATATTTTAATGCAGGTATGTTAGTTGTCAATCTGAAATATTGGCGTGAAAAGCAGGTTCTTTCCCAATTCTTTGATTATGTGAAATCTAATGCGGAAAGGTTGAGATGTCATGATCAGGACGTACTGAACTATCTGTTTAAGAATTCTAAGTTGGTATTACCTATCAGATATAATGTACTGAATGAGTATTGGTTTGATTTGCGTTATTCTCTTATCTCCTGGGAATTTGATGAACAGATATTGGAAGCCCAGGTTCATCCAGTCATCATCCATTTTACGGGTATTCCTAAACCATGGTATAAGAACTGTAAGCATCCGTGGAAAAAGGAGTTTGATAAGTATAAAGCGATGAGTCCTTGGCGTGATGAAAAAGAAAAGCGCTGGATGCCATTGAAGTTCTGCCTGGAGAAAATGGCCATAAAACTGGTGGTAAGCATGGGACTGCGCAAATCTGATTATATTGTAGAAAATAGGTATATTGATTTGTCTTAAAAATTCTGATATTCAAGTATTTTATAAATAAGTATCATATAAAGTTATGAAGATTCTGTTGGTTGGTGAGTCTAGTTTGCTACATAATACTCTCAAGAAGGGATTAGAAGGACTTGGACATCAGGTAACGCTGATGTCCGACGGCAATGATTGGCACAACTCTCCTCGCGACATCGACTTGCGCCGTAATATGAAGCGTTATGGAAGATGGAGCGGACTTATGGTGTTGTGGAAAATTGTCTGCAATCTTCATAAGATATGTGGAAATGATATTGTTCAGGTGCATAATTATCAGTTTGTGCCTTTGATGGGGTGGTGGAACATGCTGATATTCTGGTTTCTCAAGCTTACCAATAAGCGAATCATTAAAGGTTGTTTTGCCGATGACCCGCTTCTGTTCAGACAACAGGCCAAGGGTATTCCTGCCTATTCTGATACTTATTGGAATGGTAAATTACAGAATATCGAGGAGAATAAAGAGCGCATGGCTTTTCATTTCCTGCATCAATTTGATAAGTGTTGGCATACTGTATCTTATCATTCTGATGCTTTAATAGCCTGTCTTTATGAGTATTATCTCTGTTACGATATTCCTGATTTTCATAAAAAACTCTACTATATTTCTCTCCCGATGATAATTCCTACTATAGATGAAAATAGGCAGAAAGGGAATGGTGAAGTTATCAAAGTACTTGTAGGTTTACAACCCAAGCGCGAGTATCTGAAAGGTGCTTTAAAGATAGCTCATTTTGTGGAAATCTTGGCAAAGAAATATCCAGGTAAGATAGAACTCAAATATGTAGAAGGAGTAGCCTATGATGAATATTGCCGGATGTTGGATGAAGCAGATGTTCTGGTAGATCAGTTTTACAGTTATACTCCATCCATGAATTCGTTGGCAGCCATGGCACGTGGTACTGTGGTTATCGGTGGAGGAGAGGAAGAATATTATGAGTTCATTGGCGAAACAGAATTACGCCCTATCATCAATGTGAGTCCTGAGTATACTGAATCTCAGAATGTGGCAATCATTGAGCAGGCTTTCTTCGTCAAGGATAATCTTGCTAAGCTATCTTCTCAAAGTATATATTTTGTAAAGAAATATCATAATTATACTTCTGTGGCTAGCACTTATGTGAAACTTTATGAAAAGCTTCTGGCCTGTTCCAACTAAGTTACTCTCTTTTGTCCCGTGATAAATGGTAAATATCTATATATAAACCATGTAACGAGTGTAGTACATAAATATACAATCAAGAAAACGCCTACTACTGATAAGTAGTTTCCTGAATAAGAAAGGTGTAGGTGATTGCATATTTTTCCAATACAGAAAGGAATGCCTCCACATAGGAAATAGTATACGATACAATGTCTTCCAGTCCACTCTAACCATTTACAAGATGGAATCTTTTTAAAGAGAGTTGTGGTGGCAAGAGTACCTATCAAAATATTTAAGATAAATAGGGGATAATTAGTTATGTTAATACGCCATATAGTCATCATAACATATGTTCTATCCACATATATCTTAATCGTTATCCACAGTATTAATAACAGAATAATTTGTGATGTCTTTATTTTTTTATAAATGCTTTGCTCATGTTTGTGGATTATATATCCTATACAACAGAAAAACATGGCTTGCAATGAGTTATCTAATTGCCAAAAGTAACAGTCTGTAGTTTGCGGTATCCATCCAGATATGCCAAAAGCGATAGTGCAGATAGGTAGAATATACCTATCTTTCTCATGAGTTATCCATAGTGATATTGAAAAAAGAATTTCAGCTACTATCAGTGCTGCAACAAACCAAGAAGCTTTTCCCATGATAATGGATTGAAATATATTCAAAATATCTATACTCGCTCCATGAACAATTGCTTTTGGAAGTGCTAGAAGTGATGTAAAAATAAAGTATGGCATTAGCAAACTTCTCCCTATAGATTTCATTTTATGAGCTATACAGAATTGCTGTTGTGGCTTATACATTAAATAACCCGATAAAATGAAAAAAAAGACCAATGCATCCGTCAAATACAGATTTTGGTTAATGATATGATAATCCAGATAATAAGATTCTGTATGGTCTAGCAAAATAGCTAACATACAGAATCCTCGCAAATTATCTATCCATCCTATTCTTTTTAAAGAATTAATTGATGTTGTATTGTTGTTAATATATTTTCCCATTTTTTTAAAATGTTTGATTTGTCATATTTATCTCCTGTTTCTAAGGCATGTATCCCTAACTCTTTTCTAAGATGAGAGTTGCTAATCAGTTTGGTGATAGCCTCTGTGAAAGCATTCTGATTATCTTGAGTAACGATAAGTCCGTTATATTCGTTTTGAATAATATCACTTGCTCCATATTTGAAGTTAAAGGTTACAGATGGTAGTCCGCATGCTTGAGCTTCTAACATTACAATACCTTGACCTTCATAATGTGAAGACATTATGTGTAGACTATAGTTGGGATATATTTCCATCATATTTTCTCCTCTGCCACACAATTTTACCTGTTTTTCCAATCCTAAACTTGTAATTTGCTCTTGTAATATATGGTAAAGTGAGCCAGTTCCATAAATATCAAGTTGCCAGTCGGGATATAGTTTGGCTATGTCTTTCCAACAGGTAATCAATCTGTCAAAACCTTTCTGTTGTTCTAATCTTCCTACAGCAATAGCTTTTTTGCAACTGTAGTCTTTTACCTTTTGATGAGGTATGTTGATAAAGTTGGGGATAACGTATACATTCTTTGCTAATTGAAATTCTTTAGCATCGTCATGAGTCAGACAAACTACGGCATCAGTTTTTCTTTCCATTAATCCGAATAGTGCGTGAAAAGGATTGAATGAACGTGCCAAATGTGATTCGTATATTCGTTTTGCCTTGGTATGACAAAGAGGTAATAACAACGCTCCCAATGTAGTTGTAAAGAAAACTACGTCGGGATTAATCTGTTTTATTGTCTTATTTAATCTGTAAGCTGCTAATAATAGTGTAATTATTCTGCTTAATAGCTTATATACTTTATTTCTTGTCTTCTTGGCAAAAGGAACATGAAGATGAATCAGCCGGATACCTTCATTTAAGATATACTGTTGTTTCCGTTTATCTTCATATACAGAAATAACAGTAACCTGATGATGATATTCTTGATAGAATGTATTAGCCTTCATGGAAACGATTCTTTCAACGCCTCCATTCTCAGAATAATCTTCTATAACATAAACTATGTTCATTTTCTTTTCCATAGAAACGAGTTTTTTCCTATTTTATTTTTTAAAATGTTTTTAATGATGTTCCATCTAAACCTAATCTGCTGCCATTTGCTGAATTTGCTCCCTTTTCCATTGCAGGAATTGGTCGCTGGATGGCGACGGAACGAGATAAGTCTGTCATCTATGAATTTTACAGAATATGTAAATGCTGCCACATTTCCTATCCAGATATCGTACATGGGAATATCTTTAGGAAAAGGTAATGCAGCATCTTTTACGCATCTTGTAAATGCCATACAACAACCTGTATATCCATTTTTCCACAATGCGTTATATATTTTGTTTTTACTTACATGCAGGAGCTTGAACAGCGACTGAAAAAGAATATTCAGATGTTCATCTGTTACTTCTGCATTGCTGATTACACAATCATATTTCTGTAGCCATTTCATACAAGTAGCTACTTTATTAGTCTTCCATACGTCATCTTGGTCTGAAAGAAATATGTAGTCTCCTTGTGCATGATGCAGTACATTTTCAAAATTTAGGGTAGGAGAATGCTTTTGTGGACCAGGTATGACCCTTATTCTTGGATCTTGGAATGTCTTGATAATGGATAGGGTTGCATCGGTGGAGCCATCATCAGAGATAATAACTTCATCGTTGGCATTTAGTTGCTTCAATATAGAAGCAATCTGTTCGCCAATATACTTTTCACCATTATATGTAGCAATACACACAGAAATCATTTTCTTGTTATAGTTAATATCTATTTAATGAAAATATCATATTTTTTATCAATATAAGGAGTCGTGATGTCTCCTGCGTCTAAGATGGAGTGGAAAAGAAATGCAGAATTATATTTTTTATTCTTGTTATTTTGCAGAGCTTTCCATTTGTTAGGATAGTTAGCTTTGTATTTGTTTGACATCCATATCCAACAGCCAGGATAATGCAATGCTTCTGCGTCTTCTCCGTGTCCGAAGATTCCTTTTTCTCCTAAACTTTCTGCATGATCAGAAAGATAGATAATGGTGGCATTCCGATTTCGGAATCTGTTTCTCACTTCATTCCAAAAGAAGTCGGAATAGAGTACGGAATTGTCATAGGAGTTAAAGAATTCTTCTTTGGTGTTGGCAGATAGTACTCTGCTTTTAAGTTCTGGTTTCCAACGGGCATATTGGCGTGTATAATGTATGTTATACCACCAGTGGGAACCTATTGTATGTAAAATAAATAAGTTTCTTCTACCGAAGTTCTTATTCTGAATTTGCTTGTCTAGTAATGGTAGGATATCTTCGTCCAGCCATTGGTCGAAGATATAAACCGATTTTCCGTTATTTACGTAAATAAGTGAATCTGTTTCTTTCATGAAATAAACGTAAGTATCAATACTTTCTTGGTTGGCAATCCATGTAGTATGGAAGCCTGCTTTTTTGAAAATATCAATAAAAGATCTTTCTTTATAGGCTGCATCCAGATTCTTTGGGCATGCTCTGGTAAGCAAATATGGTACACTGGTATGCGTAAATCCATATTCTGAATAAATATGAGGCATGGATACAATGTTGCTGTCTGTCATCAGAAAAGGAGTTGTTGCTCTGTGATAGCCGTTGATTTGCATGTTTTTAGAGCGTAGGGTTTCACCTATGATGAAGACAACATCTATAGAGTCACTTTTACAGATTCCTTTCTGCTTGAAAGCCGGTCTGTTTTCTTCTATGATATTTCTGTTATCTAAATAATCATTGATGGAGAAATAGATAACGAAAGGAATGCGGCTCTTGATAGGTAAGGATATTCTTGGAATACTGATGTATAGCGTAAGCCCAATGAAGGCTAGTATAAACTGGAGCCAATAATGGGAAAATCTGATGTATTTAATACGAATATAAATGATACCTATACATATCAATTCTGTCACAATAACAAACAGTATCAACGGAATGGTAACAACGTCCATGGTTGTTCTGAAATCGTTGGTTATAGATAAATCTATAGTTGCTGCTGTAAGTGAGATTTGAGCAGTATATCTAAAGTATGTAGCTACAGAGCAAGCTAGGGTATATATAGGATAAAGTATGGCAAAGACGTATTTATTGCTAGCTATACACCACATAAATAGGAATATAGCTATTTCTATTACCAGAAATTGTGCGATAAGGATAAATAAATCTTTCATGCCTCTGAAGGGCATATTGTAGAAGTCACCCATGGTGTATAATACTCCTGAAAGAAGAGTCAGCCCTATGAGGAATAGGACTGACTTATAAAGTTGTTTCTGTTTCATTTTCTTGTTATTTGATAATGGCTATTTTACAAACCACTCCTCTTTCTCCTTCGGAAGTAGCAGTTTCTACCATATATATGCCACTAGATACTTTTCTGCCTTTTAAGTCGCACAGGTTCCATGTGTAAGTACCTCCGATGCTTCTACCTTGGTTTACCAGAACTCCATTGCTTGTTACAATCTTTACATCAGCGTCAAATGTTAATCCTACGATTTTCACGAGTCCAGTATAATCCGGTTTTACAGGATTTGGATAGGCATAAACATCATTTTTGTTCATTTCATTGCTTGGTAGAGTAACATCACTCATATATGAACAAAGTCCTTTAGGAGTTGCAAAATATACTTTTCCGGACGGCTCTATCAGAATGTCAAGTATTGTATTGGATAGCAGCGGAGAATTCTCAGATGTAAAGTGCTGTATCTGCGTATTGCAATCAGAACTGATGAGATATACACCATTTGATTTGGTTCCAAGCCATTTTCTGTTTCCTCTATCTATGGCTATACTTCTTGTATCTATTCCGTCTAGCAGATAATCGGCATAATTGGTACCATCGTTTCTTGGTACCTTATGCTGGGTTACTTCTTGTGCTCCCAAACGTATGTTGTCTGCCGACAAGTAAAGAGGGCCACTGCTAGTGCACATCCATATATTTCCTTCTCTATCTTCTTTTATCTTGTAAAAAAAGTTTGGAGTAATTTGAACACCATCTTCATTTATGTAGGTAGGGCCGTAAGTATGCAACGTATTTTTTATATAGTCGTATGCATATAATTGGCTTGTTTGCCAATAGTTGGATAAAAACCACATTTTATTGTTTGTTCTACTGATGAATAGACATCTTAAATCATCATTGTATTTAATCTGTGAACAGACATCTAGGGACTTCCATTGTTGATTTTTATCAAGGGTCCAAAAACAGTTTTCTACAGAAGAATTGAATACCCATAGTGTACCTTCTTTATCATACATGAGATCTGAGACCAGAATATAGTTATCATCGTTGACACATGATAGGAATGGACTATTGTTTCGATTGTAACATTTTATGAATTCTCCATCTTGAAATTCATAAAGTCCACTCTTGGCAGCTACCATCACGTGTCCTTCTTTTGTTGGATCAAAATCCATGCTTAGCCAGTCTACGTTGCGATGACCAAGAATATCATTAGATGGTTGTTCAAATTCAGACCAGTTTTCTCCATCCCATACATGAACTTCTCCTGGGTAACTTCCATCATTCTCTTGTGCATAGAAACCACCAGTAGCATAGAGTTTTCCGTTGTGAAAGAAAAGATTGTAGAAATTGTTAGAAGCAGGTCCTTTAGGAAGTATTCCTTCTGTCTTATAAACAGGTTCATTATTCGAATCTACTGTATAATAAGTAAGTTTTCCTTCTTTGTTAGTTGTCCACCAAAAGCCTGTTCCTTTATCATATACAAGTTTTTTGTTTTCAGAAAGCTGTTTGTAACTTCCAATTTTTGTCCATTCTTTAGAATTCTGTAAATTACCAGTTAGTTTTCCTTTATATAAGCCAGCTTCTTTCGAAGCAGCATAAAGGCAGTTGTCTTCTATATAACTATAGTTAACTTTAAAGCCCAACTTGTATGTATCGAGTATTTTTCCTTCTTTTGTATCTAATTTAATAATTCCAAAAGGGAGAGATAAATAAGCATTTGTCCCACTTATATATATATGGTTTATCTGTTTATTATCAGTCATACTTTTCAGATACAAATCAGGCACATTAACTACATTTCCATTGGCATCCAACAGGTCAATATTGCCATTGGTATATGTAATTACCAATTTTTTGGTAGTCTTATTCCAAGCTATATGATTAATATCAAAGTCGGAAAGAGTGTTTGCTTTATCGTATGTCGTAACTGAACCATCTTTTATATGATAAGAAAAAAGTCCGTTAGATGCTAAGGCAAACACTAGGTTTCCTGCTGGCTCGATTTCTGTTATATCATTATAACTGCTGTATATTTCCCAACTTTCCTTATCTGTGGCCGATAAGGGAAGTACCATGAATAGTATTGTAATTAATAATGTTATTGTCTTCATTGTCTGTTATTTTAAAGTCTAATACTATATTAACTGCAAATATAACTATTTATTGTTTTTATAAACAGATACTTCACTAGTGTCCACTAAAAACGATTAACAATCGTTGTAAGTGGTTGATATGCGACAAAATACGAGCAAAAAATGACTCTATGGGTTAGAAATGACTATCTTTGCAG
>OGYV01002333.1_pt1 | contig 12605 bp, 15 predicted proteins | sample 1576651 | NCBI WGS metagenome assembly OGYV01 (sample SAMEA3541570, study PRJEB24748) | human gut metagenome | biome: human gut; feature: human-associated habitat; material: faeces | place: China | collected 2012
GCTTTGCGGTCTCTCTGTGCCACTGCGGAGCTGTGCCCTCTACGGCATCATGGTGAACAACTTCAACATCTTCCACCAGATAGCCCGCTTCCAGATCCGGCTCAGTGGTCAGCACAATGCCAGTCTCGTCAATAATTTTCATGTGCGCTCCTTTCATGCGGCATCATCCAGCCGCACCCAGATGTACACGGCATAGTAAGGGTTCAGGATGCTCATTGCCTGCCCGCTGCCGGTGCTGCCGATGCTCACGGTATGAGAGTGAGCGCCAGCGTCCCCGATGCTCACGGTATGGCTGTGGCTTCCCGTGCCGTTCGTGCTGAAGCTGTGGGTGTGGGAACCATCAGGACTGGTTGTAAATTTATAATTAGCCCAGGAAGCTCCATAGTTCCTAATACGGTACGATTCGCCATCATCGCCGCCACTCTTATACTCAGCATTCACATTATGGCTATGCGAACCCGCACTGTTGGTCGTACCGCTGTGGCTATGCCAGCCTGCGCTGTCGGTGGATGCACTGTGGCTGTGGGAACCAGCGCTGCCGGTACTGCCACTATGGCTATGGCTCGGCATTTCGGCAGTAGTCTGGGTGTGGGTGGCGCTGCCGCCGGTGGTGCCCACAGGGTAGGCACTGGAAGCGCCCATGATAAACTCGCCCTCAATGCGCTCCCATGTGCCGCCGATAAAGCTTGCCGGGCTGGTGGGGTCGTTGCTGGCCCAGAATTTGATTCTGGCGTAATCCTCCTCACGCTGAGCGGCAAGGGATTCTTCGATCAGCGCCCGGGTCGCCGCAGCATCAGCGGGGGCCCCTTTGATGGAGACGGTCGTGTCGGTGTTTGCCGCCTTTTTAGCTTCCTCCGCCCAGTTCTTGGATGCTTCCTCACTGGCTTTGGCATTGGTAGCAGAGGTAGCCGCTGCCGTCTTGCTCTTCTCTGCTTCCCCGGCCTTGGTGGCGGCGGTGGAAGCGCTCCCCGCAGCGGCGGTGGCCTGCTGGGTGGCAGTGTTTGCCGCAGCGGTGGCCGTTTTGGTGGAAGCTGCCACGTCGTTCAGGGCCGTGGTGCGGGCCCGTGCGATGTCCTGCAAGGCGGCGGTGTGCTCCGTCTCCGTGTCCTGCAGGGCCTGCTGGGCGGCGGTCTCGCTGGTCTTGGCATTCTTCTCGCTGGCGGCGGACTTGGTCTCGCTGCTCTTGGCTGCCTCCGCGCTGTCCTTGGCGGCGGCAGCACTGTTGCTGGCGTTCTCCTCCAGCGTGGCGATGCGCTCCCGGGCAGCGGCCAGCAGCTCGTCGGTGGGGATGCCGGTCACACCGTCCCGCACGATGCCGCAGAGCGCCTCGTCCAGCCGGGTGTCGGTGATCTGGCCCGTAGAGATGCTGGTGGAGCCTGCCGGGCGGGTGATCTCGGCAAGGCAGAGGTCGTAGATCAGCTCGGTGCGGGAGATGGCCGGGGCCGTGGGTGTGCTGGATGCCGTGCCCTGCAGCACCTGCAGGCTGGCGGCTCTGGCACCGGCATCATAGCGCATGACGATGCGGTCGATGCGGGGGAGAGACGGGTCGGCCAGCGGCAGGGTCAGGGTGTCGGCCTCCCGCTTGGTGATGGAGTAGCCGGTGAATCGGCTGGGGTGCACCCAGCCACGGCCCGCCCCCACGATGACTGTCAGCCCGCCTGCGGCTGTCACCGGGAAGTCCTCAGCTCCGCTGAACACACCCGAGGTGAGGCCCGCAAGGTAGGCCGCCACGTCTGCGGCATCGAAGTCGAACCCGTTTGCAGGGTATAAAACGATTTTGCTCAAAAGATCATCTCCTTACAGTCCTTACAGCTTGCGCCAGACCGGCGTGCCCAGCCGCACGGTGCGGGTGGTGCTGTCGCTCTGGCTTTGGGTAATGACATCGGCCACCCGGACGGTGGCCTTGTAGCCCAGCTCCGGGATGGTGCAGTAGGCCACATCCCCGGGGGAGAGCCCTTCGGCATCGATGGTCAACTCAATGGAGCCGGTGCGGAGCTGTTCCAATAATTTGTTGGTGCCCCGGGCCATGAGCCGCTCGAGGTAGGCTTGGCTCTTGCTGGTCTCACCCTTTTCCTCGTCCGGCTGCACGTCCCGGGCATCGACGTAAAGCTCCCGCCGGTCGGCACCGGTGGCATCCGTCAAGCCCACGGTGACGGTGGCCCGGTTCTCGCCCTCGCCAGCGCCCTGCACCACGGCGACGTTGGCGTAGTCGGAATCCCCGAAGGCCCACGCGGCCTGCTGCAGGTTGCCCCACTTGGTGGAAAAACGGTTGTTTGGATCGGCGGTGGGCCGGTAGACCTCAAACAGCAGCTTCTTGTCTGCGTTCTTGCCTGCCAGCCGCACCCGGAAGCCCAGATCACAAGCCGCGCCGATGGTCATCAGGTAGTCCATGATGCTGCCGCCGGAGGTCTGGGCGGTGTAGGTGGTGTCAAAGCCCACAGCAGCACCCAGCTCCAGCTTGGGCCACGGCTGCATTGCATTGACCAGTCTGCGCATGGCCTGTTCCGCGTTCTCGTTCTTCACGATGCTGGTACCGGCCCGCTTGGTGAAGATCCACGTCCCCGGGAAGCCGGTGACCACTAAGTTGCTGTCCTGATTCTCGTTGCTCCGGTGGCAGATGCGCATGGGCACATCGCTGTCATTGCGGCGCAGCCAGCGGCCCTCCCGGAGCAGGGACAGGTTCTCCTCGGTGGGGCGCACCTCCAACGTGAACTCGCCCTCGGTGTTGTAGGGCTCGTCCCAGTAAAGGCTTACCCACACCTCCACCCGGCCCAGCCGGGCGAGGGTCAGTTCATCCAAAACGTCCAGCGTCACGAGATCACCTCCGGCAGAATGCCCGAAACCATGGGATAAAAGCGAACCGTCACCTGCAGGCTGGTCTCGCCGCTGTCGGCGGTGGCCTTGAGCAGGTTGTCCCCGGGGGCCAGCTCCAGCAGGTCAGAATCTTCATCCAGCAAAGAAAAGATATTCTCTTCTGTGCCGTCCTCTGTCCGCTTGACGGCCAGCTTGTCGGTGGTGGTGCGGTAGATCTCGATGACCTGTCCCGGGGTCAGGGTGGTCAGGATGCGGATGCTCTGGCCCGTGATGATGTTCAGCACGCAGGGGTTGACCACCGCACCGTCGCTCTTGAGGGTGGCCGTGAAGGGCACAGCCAGCGCCCCGGGGTTACAGGCATTCAGCCAGCCGACAGAGGTACGCACACCGAACCGGTGGGGCTTGGAGTAGTTGACCGGCAGCCTGAAGCTGGGCACAAAGCCGTTGATGCAGAAGCTCTGGGCGGTCAGGTCGTACCAGAAGGGTTTCGGGCAGAAGAGCATGAAGGCCAACACCGGGTAGGGGTGGATGCTCTTTGTGTAGGGGGTCTTGGAAAGCACGAAACGGCAGAAGTATTTATCCTCGAAGTACATTGTGCCGCTGGTGAAATAGGGCAGCTTTTCCAGCAGTAATTCCGCATCCGCATCGCCGTGGGAGCTGTGGCAGTGGATGATGAGCTCACGGCTCACCCCGGCCACGCTCTGGCGCTCCACGCTCACGCCTACCTGGTTCACGCCCTGTGCGGTCTGCACGTCCACGTCTACGCCATTGATGGGGTCGAGGGAGTAGGGCGTGCCGTAGGCCCACCCGATGTCGAGAGCGGCCCCGGCATCCGTGACCAGCTGCAAATGGTCTTTTCTGAACGGCATCTCGGTGCCCTCCTTTCATCGTTTCTGGGCCTTGGCCCGGTCGGCTTCCCAGCGTGCTTCCCGCTGAAGGTCTGCCGCCGTCTGGGCCTTGCTGTAAATATTTTGGGTGATGTTGGTGTCGCCCTCCCGGTGGTAGTTGTTGGCGGCTGCGGCCACCTGTGCCGTGCCGGAAGCGGCCACACTGCGGGAGATGGCCATGTTGTCCGACAACACCAGAGAATTGGCCTGCCGTACCATCTCGGCCAACTTGCTGTTTGCGGCCAGCAGGGCCTCGGTGTTGGCCTCCACAGCGTCGGTCAGGTCTTTGTCCGGGGTGGGGGCCGTCGGTGTGGTGGAGCCGGTGTTTGTGCCTGTGGTGGTCTTGGTGATGTCATCCAGACTGCGCTCCACCTTGGTCTGGATGCCGTCCACATAGGTGGTCACGGTCTTGTAGGAGCGCTCCACGCCGTCCACCAGTTTGGTACCTGCCTCGGTGACGGTCTTGGTCACCCGCTGGGTGATCTTGCCGGTCTCATCCTGCAGCTTCTCGGTGAGCACCTTGGTGGTCACGGTGCTGCCGTCTGCTCTGGTGGTCTTGCTGGTGTCGGTCATGCTCTCGATGACCTTCTGGGAGTTGGTGGAAGTGCCGGAGCTGCTGGGGTTGTTGGCAGCTTCCTGCTGCTTTTTTCGCTCGGCCTGCCGGGCCTTGCGGTCGGCGGCAATTTGGTTGGCAAAGTTCCAGGCTGGATTGCTGATGTAATCCACATGGTCGCCCCAGAGCCACGCCACGGAGTTATACAGGCCGATGAGGCCGTTGATGAGGATGACAAAGCCCTCGATGCCCGCCGCCACGATGCGCATCAGGCCCTCGAAGATGTAGCTCATAAAGTCCTCAACGCCCGCCCAGACATTCTGGAAAGCGTTGGCCACATCCGCGTTTTTGCCGGAAAAGCTCAACAGGGCACCCACCAACATCCCGATGAGGGAGATGACGAAGAGGATGGGGTTTGCGTCCATGGCGGTGTTCAGGGCGATCTGGCTCGTGGTTGCGCTGGCTGCGGCGGGCACGAACTGCGCCACCAGACCCATGGCCATTTGGCTCAGGTTCCCGAACACGCCGGAAAGGGCGCTGCCCAGCTGGTTCAGGGCCCCCATGGCTACGGCCTGAATCTGGGTCTGCTGCTCCTTGGTGCAGGCCTGCCAGAAGTAGCTGGCCGCCCACAGACCCAGGCTCTCGAGGTCGCCATCCTTGAGGGCCGTTGCCAGCGTCTCGATGGCCCCCAGCGCATCCGTCTGGATGTCAGCCTGGATCTGCGCCCATCCCTCGTCCAGCTTGGTGCGGAACTGCTCCGTGATGGTAGCTCCTACGGTAGCAAAATCCGGCCCGTAGGTGGAGAGGGTCTGGGCAATGTTCTGGATGGCCTGCTCTGCCGCCGGTACACCGGTGTTGATGCCGTTGACAAGGCCCTGCGTGACGTTCTCGCCGATCTCGGTGAACACCTTCGAGGGCGAGTGGATGCCCAGCACGTTCTTGACGGTGCTCACCATGCCGTTGACTTTGCCCTTGACTGTGGACACCAGCGTGTCCCACATCCCGGTGATGCCGTTCAGCAGGCCGGTGACGATGTTCTCGCCGATGTGGCCCCACTCATCCATACTGCCGTCCCACACGCCGGTGAGCTTGGCGATGCAGGCAATGGCGGCTTCGCCCAGGTTCTCGATGCTGCGGAGAATGCCGTCTACCAGAGTGGTCAGCAGGGCCGCGCCACAGTTCAGCAGATCTGGCAGATGGGAGATCAGTGCGGCAGAGAACTTGGCAATCAACTCCGCCGCTGCTGTGATCAGCTGGGGCAGGTTGTCGGTGATGCCGATGATGAGCTGTTTCAGCAGCTGGATGCCGGCATCGAAGATCTCGTCCTGATGGTCAGCCAGATACTGCACCAGCTTGGTGATGACCTGCGTTGCTGCCGATGCCAGTCCGGGGATCATCTGAACAACACCTGCGGTCAGGTCTTCCAGAATTCCGCTGGCTGCGTCCAGCATGGCCGCCGGGCCGCTCTCATTCAGAGCGCTCGTCAGGGTATTCAGGCAATCGGTGCCCCAGTTGGCGGCTTCCATCAGGCCCGGCTCCATGGCCTCGAACAGGTCAATACTCAGGTTCTCTGCCGTTGTCTGGAGGCTTTCCATGCTGTGCTGGAAGGTGTCAGTCATGGTCTGGTAGGCGGTGTCGGTCGCTCCGGCACTGTCCACCATCTGGGCCAGCACGCCGTTGAATTTGTCCGCGCCGCCAGATGCCAGCGAAAGAGCGCCGGTTCCGGCCTCCACGCTGGACCATAGCCCGGCAAAGGCGGTGCTGTCACCACCCACGCTGTCATACAGCACTTGCAGCACATCGCCCAGGCTCTTGCCGTCAGCACTCAGCTGGGCAAAGCTCTTGCCGGTCTGCTGCTGTAAAATCTTGCCGACGCTGGACCCGGTGTCGCCCAGCTCGTTCAGCATGGATTTTGTGTAAGTTGTCGCCTCGGCAGTGGCGATACCGTTGGCGGTCATCACGGCCAGACCACTGGACAGGTTTTCTACGCTGACATTGTAAGCAGCAGCCAGCGGGATGACACGGCCCATGCTGGACGAAAGTTCGTCTACGCTGGTCTTGCCAAGGTTCTGCGTGGTCAGCAGCACATCCGAAACGTGGGTCGCCTGGTCGGCGCTCAAGCCGTAGGCGTTCAGGGTAGTGGTCAGGATATCCACGGCGGAGGTCGTGGAGGTAAAACCGGCGGTTGCTAGTTTCGCTGCCTGGCCTGCAAATTCCACAGCGTTGGCCGTGTCCTGCCCGGCGCTGATGGCCTGGTAGGTAGCCTCAGCAATATCCGTGGCCGCAATGCCTATGGTGTTGGACATGTCCGTGATCTGACTGCCCAGCTTCTGGATCGAAAGCTTGCCAAGATCGGCGATGGTTCCGACTTTGGCAAGCGATGTCTCGTAGACGGAGCCGTTCCGGATCGTGCTCTGGGCAAGATTCGTCAGCTGGCTGCTGGCCGTCTTTACCAGGTCTGCTATCAGCGTTCCGGCGGCGACGGTCATGCTGCTGACACCCTGCGTGAAGCCGCTGGTGTCCAACTTGGTGTTGCCGGTAACGCTAAAATCAAATGCCACTGTGTCCACCTCTCAATCGGAGCGCGGGCACAGGGGCACAGGCTGCTATAACTTGATTTCTACCTCCCGCTTACATGCGGGGTTTTTGCATTTTACCCACAAACCGTGGGCGCAGGCCTCGGGAGCCGCCCACACGGGCAGCGCTCTGCCGCAGAAGGGGCAGGGCACCGGGGCGCGGGAATCAGCCGAAGCGGTCGAGGAAAGCGTCCTCGTGCTCTTGCAGGGTCTCGTTCCGCTTCACCCCCTTCAGCCCATCCGGCAGGGCGAAGCGCTCTTTCAGGGTCTCGTAGTAGTCTCGGTCGGCCCTGTCCATACCGGAGGTGTCCTTGCCCCGGATCTCCACGATCTTGCCCAGCGGCGTTTCCGGCGGCAGGGCGTGCAGCAGTGCTTTGAAGCGCCACCAGTGCACCTTGTCAGCAGTCAGGTCGATGCCGTAGGCCTGCTGAAAGGCCCCCACGATGTAGTCGGCATCGCACCGGTAGTCCAGCACAGGCTCGTCCTGCGGGTCGCCGCTGCCAGTCCCGGTGCGTTCCTCGTCCTCTGGGCCGCCGCCCTGGCAGAAGCGCACCAGAGATTCAAAGGCTTCCGGATATTGCGCCACCGGAATCGGCTCCACAAAGAAGAGCGGGATGGCCGATGCAATCAGCCGGGCGCTGTCCTCGTTGGTCTTGACACGGCGGGTGCGGATCAGCAGCCAGGCCATGGGCCTGAAGTCAGGGTCGATGGCGCGGCCCTCCCACTCGGTAGGCAGGGTGTCCGTCAGCAGGTCATGCATTGTCCAGTGCCTCAAGCTCTGCCTTCAGCTGGGCACGGCGGGCGGCCTTTGCCGCTTCCTGTGCCCGGAAATCCACCACGGCGGGATGTGCCTTGACTGCGGCCCGGCGCTGCTCACGGTTCATGGGGGCAGGGATGGCCTGTGCTGCCGAAACCTGCGCCCGCTCCTCGGTGGGGTGGATCAGCGCGCTGACACTGGCCTTTTCTGCGGCCATAGCCTCGGCAAAGGCCTTGCTGACCGTCAGGCAGGTACTGAAGTTGCTGCCGTCCAGCCCCAGCTTCTCAGAAGCACCCTCGCCCAGAACTTCGTCCAGATAGTCCATAAAGATGCGGCACTGGAAGCGCAGCCAGGCAGGGTAATCACTCTCAGGGGTGTAGCGGCTGCCCTCCGTCCGAGCACGTTCCTGCTGCCGGGTCTGTGCAGCCAGCATCCGATCCACGTCGTTGGCGTTCAGGGTGGAAAAATCAAAGTCAATGCCGTTGATGATCATGGAAAATCCTCCTGTTACAAAAGGGCCCCCGTTCACCGGGAACGAGGGCTGTATGAATCATTGAAAATCGGGTTAGCCTGCTGCGGCTACGGTCAGGTAGTCGAACTCAACCGGAACGCCAACACCCTTCACATCGCAGGCAAAACCTGCGGAGTTGCTGGCGGAGCCGCTTGCATCGGCAGTGACAATAAAGGCAGCTGTGCCCTTCTCGCCCTTGCCGGTCTTTGCGCTGAAGTAGATATAAGGGAAAACCACCTCAGTGCCGGAGCCGAACTTTATCTTGTGGGAGAGCAGGAAATCCTGCGCAGGGTCGCCCACGCAGCGGTTTCCGTTCAGGGAGAAGGTGCGCTGGGTCTCACCCTTCTCGGTGACAGTACCTGCGCGGATATAGGCCACGTCCTCGGTGGAAGCATTCAGGGCACCGGAGTGCTCCTTGACACGCTCTGCAAACACGACCCAGTCGCTCTCCTTGGTCTGGGTGGCGGCATCAGTCTGGATGGCAAAGATGAAGTCATCGGCCTTTTCGGTGCCGGTGTAGTCCGCGCTGGGCACGATGCCCTTCTTGGTCTTGAGCGCGGCCAGGGTTTCGGAAACAGTCATAGGATGGTCTCCTTTCAAAGTTTGGGTTGATAGTAGATGAGCCGGAGCTGCATCTGCATTTTGCAGCTTCCGGAACCGTCAGTGACGATGTAGCCGGTGGAGGTGACTTCAATGCTCTGGGCCTCCTTGCCGTGCCCGCATTTGCTCAGGTCAGGCAGGATGCCGCAGTCATTTTGTTCCATTACCCAGTCGGCCAGCTGTTCAAAGAAGCCGCTGTTCTCAATGGTGAGCACATCGGTCTCTCCGAACTCCCTTCTGGACAAAAAGAGGTAGTTCTTCGCCAGATCCCGCCCGGAGATGTAACTTTCCACAATGGGGTCGGTGGGGCTGTCCTCAATGGAAAAAGCGGTGGCTTCCTCTTCCAGCCCGGCAATGCGGAAGGCCGCACCTGTGGCATCCTGCTCTTCTGCAATGAGCGGGCAGGTCTTGAGCCACTCCCGCAGGGCCGTAATGGACGCTTTGGGCATTACGTTCCACCTCCCAGCTCTTTTTGGGCGGCGTTTTTGGCGAACTGGATCAGTTCGTCTTTGTGGTCAGCAATGGCCCGCTGGCCCCAGTAGGAGCCGCGCAGGTGGTTCTCTCCATGCAGACCCTGCCCCTGCGTGTGCAGGTAATACTGCCGCCGGGCATACGGGGTGTTATAGACCAGCTTTCCGCCTTTGAAGTCGGATGCCTGGTTGACGCTGTTCTTCAGCGTGCCGGTGTCGAAGGGTACATAAGGGTCCACAGCTTTGGCAACTTGCTGTGAGAACGCATACTGGACCTTCTGGAAGCCTTTGTCCATTTCGGCCTGAAAGCCGGGCCGGAACCTGAGCTTCAGGTCAATAACGGGTGCACTCATTTCCTCAGCTCCCCTCTACATGAAAATGCGGCAGCAGCGGTTCCCGGTTGTCGGAGACCGCCGCCACCGTGCAGCAGACGTGTGTTTTCTCGAGGGCAGCATACTCGGCCTCGGTCAGGCTGCGGACAGCGCCGCAGATGAGCTTGCCGCCCCGCTTGAGCGTCCAGTGTGCCGCCTTTTCCCCGGGCGGGAGCTTTGCCCACTGGAAATAGGGCAGATACCCGGCGGCAGGGGGCAGCCGGATGTGCACCGTCCGCTGGGGGTCGCCGCCGGAGGTGTCCAGCTTCTCCCGCCAGCTGCTCCCGGGGATGACGTGGCAGACAGGCTGGTCGGTCTCGGTGGCGGTGTCGTGGATGAGGTTCACAACGGTAACGCTGCACTGCATCAGAAACACCCCCGATACAGCAGGCCGTGGGGGTCGCTGCCCAGCGCGTTGGAGAGGATGCTCTGCGCTTCCGCTGCAAGCCGCTCGGAAAGCGCCCCGCTGGCGAAGGTGACGGAGTAGCCATCGTTGGACACGCTGGAAGCCCCGGGTACGGCACAGGCGCTCTGTGCGGCGCTCATGGCATCGACGATCTGGACGCAGGCATCGGCCAGCAGGGCGGCGCACCCGGCACAGGCCCTGGCGTGGGGCTCTGCCCGGCCAAAGGTGTGCCGGTCGATGAGCCGGGAAGCCCGGGCGCACAGCGTGTCAAAGGCAGCCTCGTCCAGCGTACCGCCCGCTGTCTGGTACTGTTCGTAGGTGCAGTAAAGCATGGCGGCCTCCTTATGCTGCGACCTTCTTCTTAACAAGAATGGTCTGGTCCTTGGTGACCTTGTAGGCGTAGACTTTGCGGCCCTGCACGGCAGATGCGCCGATGAAGTCGCCAGAGCCGGAGAGATCCTGCAGGTGGACGGGAACGGCCCACTCATCGATGACGGCGAACCAGTTGGGATGACCGGCCACATACTCCACGTTCTCGCCCAGGGTGGAATCCTCGAACACGGTGTAGCCTGCGATCTTGCCCACAGCGCCGGTCTGAACGACCGCGTCGCCCAGGTCGGAAGCCTTGATGAACTCGGGGCTCTTCAGGAGCAGGCCGTAGGTGTCCGGGGAGACCAGCAGCCAGCGGCCTGCGGTGGGCACGCCGATGGAGGACTGCTGAGTGCGTGCATCCACGATGTTGGCGTAGATGGTCTTTTCGGTCAGGGCAGTGGTATTGCCGAAGGCAGTGCCTGCGGTGGTCAGCTCCACGGAGCCGTCAGAATCCATCTGCAGGCCCAGAGAGTAACCGGCGCTGTCCAGGCGGTCAGCCACCAGATTGCCGGGAACGCTCTCTGCATCGAAACCATCGATGATCTCATTCACGGCTTTGTCGTGGTCGATGTTGACGGTGAGGTAGGTGGTGTCACCGCTGGTCTGCTTTGCACCCTTGGCCTTGTCGTAGTCGTTCACCACCACCTCGGTGTCACGGACGGGAACCTTGACGGAACCTGCCTTGGGGCTGCCCTCGTAGCGGTTGTTGCAGATCACGCCGACTTTCTTCACCAGCGTCTTGCGCAGCTTGAGGTCGACCAGATTGGAATAGCGGACCTGTGCTTCATGTGCCATAAGAATATCCTTTCTCTCATTCGATGTTGATATCGGGGTTCATCGCCTTGAAGGCAGCGGTCACGGGATCAACGTCCCCGGCGGGCGGGGTGCCGTGCTCTTTGCCGCTGGAAACGTGAACGGAACCAGCGCCGCCTTCTGCCGCCTCGCCAAAGGCCCAGGGGTTCGCCTTGGCGGCTTCTTCCAGAGCCTTGGAGATATCGGTGGAACGGTCCTTGGAGCCCTTGAGGGCATCCAGATCCAGCAGTGCCCGGACCGCCTTGACGCTGCGGCCCTTGGCTCCCAGAATGGCGGTGTTCAGGGCATTGTCAAAGGCAAAGCCATCAGCCTGTGCCTGCATATCGCCCTTGAGTTTGGCAATGTCTGCCTCGTATTCCTCGGGCTTCTTCTTACCGTCAAAGGCAGCAAGGCCGTCCTGGGCGGTCTTGAGCTGAACCTGGGCGTTTTCCAGCTGGGTCTTGTACTGCTCGGCGGCAGTCTTTTCCCGGTTGACATCGTTGCCGTTCTCGGCCATGATCCAGTTCAGCTGCTCCTCGGTAATGCCGGGGATCTTGTTCTTCACGTCTTCACGCTTCATGGTGGAAAAACTCCTTTCTGTTGGTGAAACCACGGTTTGGTGACACGGTTCTCCGTCCGTGTTCGGTTGTGGGCAGGGTACGCACTGCCCTCTGCGATGGCACCGTCTGGAGGCATCGAACCTCCCGCTTCCGGTTTTGGAGACCGGCGCTCTTCCAGAATGAGCTAAGACGGCATGAAAAAAGCGCCCCTGCCCGGCTGGGCAAAGACGCTTGCGGTATTTGGTTGTTAGATGCCGGGGACGATTTCCTTAACACCCTTTGCAAATGCAGCGGCCTTTTTCATCAGGCTGTTTTCCTGAAGATATTCAAGCCCCTGCAAGGTGATATGCGGTTCCATGGGCGGCTCGATGCGCTCCGGCTGGCGAATGTAGCGAACGATGTTCAGGCCCTCAATGAACCCAGCCTTCTGAAGCTGAATCAGGAGAGCCTGAAAGCGGTTCGGATTCGTACCGAAGCGCTCGGCAGTAAAGCCAGCGCAATCGAACTCCTCAAAGTCCATGCTTTGCTGCAAATACTTCAAAATGCGGTAGATGATACGAAAATCTTCCATGATAACACCTCAACCCTTTCTGTTCGCAATCAATTTGCAATACTCGCCATATAAACGCTTCTGTTCGGCTCGTTCGGCATCAATTTCAGGCGTGGAAATAATTCCTCTACTGGGAACAGAGTGGGTGCGTTTATACTCAGCAACAAGGGAACGTTCTCGCTGAACGCTTTTCTTAGTAAGCTGATCTATCTGTTCCAGTGTGTAACTCATTTCCGTTTCTCCCTGTGGTAGCATTTCAAACCAAGCCGACGGCAGGTTTCGTCAATAATGACGTGCTGGATGTTTTCTTCGTAGTCATCGAATCCATAGCCACGGCTTGCCATCACGGCGTTCTGTTCCTCACGAACTTCCTCACACACGGTTTC
>OGYV01002339.1_pt1 | contig 12582 bp, 10 predicted proteins | sample 1576651 | NCBI WGS metagenome assembly OGYV01 (sample SAMEA3541570, study PRJEB24748) | human gut metagenome | biome: human gut; feature: human-associated habitat; material: faeces | place: China | collected 2012
TAGCGCCCGTAATAACCCAGGGCGATGCCCTGGGCTAGGAGCTTCTGCCCTTTCAGGGCGTATGGGGCGAAACAGGGCGTATGGGGCAAAACTTGCGAAAGTTCTGTTCATTGTTCATTATAAATTAGACATTATAAATAATACATTATAAATTAGACGATCGTGGATTACAAAAATATGAAATTCAGGATGTGGAACGGCTGCGACCGTGGTCTGTGCGCTAAGGGCGTAGGAAGACAGGACAGACAGCTCAACACATACGACTGGCTTGCCGATGTACCCGGCAATGCTGAAAGTACTGACCTCGTGGAGGTACAGTTCAAGAATACCCGTAAGGGATATTACCACAATGTGAATAACCTCGACCTGAAGAAGGGCGATATAGTGGCGGTAGAGGCTAACCCGGGTCACGACATCGGTGTGGTTACGCTGACCGGAAGACTGGTAAAACTCCAGATTAAGAAGGCAAACCTCAAGTCGCAGGATGATATCAAGCGTATCTACCGTATCGCCAAGCAGGTGGATCTTGACAAATGCAAGGAGGCTAAGAGCCGTGAACACGGCACCATGATCCAGAGCCGCCAGATAGCCAAAGATCTCGGACTGAAGATGAAAATAGGTGATGTAGAATATCAGGGAGACGGCAACAAGGCTATCTTCTATTACATCGCTGACGAACGTGTGGACTTCCGCCAGCTCATCAAGGTTCTTGCCGATACCTTCCATGTACGCATTGAGATGAAACAGATCGGTGCACGACAGGAAGCAGGCCGCATCGGTGGAACGGGTCCTTGCGGCAGAGAACTCTGCTGCGCTACCTGGATGAAGAACTTCATCAGCGTTAGCACCAATGCAGCACGCTACCAGGACATCTCTCTGAATCCTCAGAAACTTGCCGGTATGTGCGCCAAACTGAAGTGCTGTCTCAACTACGAGGTAGACAGCTATGTAGAGGCTAGCAGAAAGTTGCCGCCTAAGGATGCCGTACTGCAGACAGCCGACGGTGATTTCCATCAGTTCAAGGTGGATATCCTGGCTGGCCTTATCACCTACTCTTCTGACAAGAACCTTGCTTCCAACCTCGAAACCATCAGCATCGAGCGTGCCAAGGCTATCATCGAAATGAACCGTCAGGGCGAGAAGCCATTGAGTCTGCTGGAAGACGGTAAGGCAAAACCTGTAGCCAAACCAGTCGACCTGCTCGCCGAAGCTGATTTGAGCCGCTTTGACAAGGCTAAGAAAAAGAAGAACAATAAGAACAAGGGACCTCGCCAGCAGGAGGGAGACAACAAGCCTCAGAAGAACGAGAACCGCGCGCAGAACGGCGACAACAAACCTCAGAAGAATGAAGGCAAGCCAAACAACCAGCGCCGCGACAACCGTAATCAGGGCAATCATCCTAAGGGTGACAACCGCCAGCCAAAAAACGACAGACGGTCTAACAAGGGCAACAAGCCGCAGAATGGCAACAACGCCCCTCAGAATGGTAACAAGCCACAAGGCAATAATGCCCCACAAGAATAAAGAATAGGAGCTAGAAAAAGATGAAAAAGACTATTTATTTCATCGTTTTGACAGCGATCGTTCACATTCTCTCTGCCTGCAGCGGTTCGACCGTATACGATGAGTATGCCCATACACCGATTGCAGGATGGGAGAAGAACGACACCCTATCATTCGAAGTATCACCTCTACTCGAGCCCGGGCATTACAAACAAAGCTTAGGACTTCGCATTACAGGTGCCTACCCATTCATGGGACTTACGCTCATCGTAGAACAGACGGTTTATCACCGAAACAGAAAGATACCTGGCGAATGCAAGATAGATACGGTCAACTGCCAGCTGATTGACAAAAACGGCGTGAGCAAAGGACAGGGTATCAGCTACTATCAGTATAACTTCCCTATCAACATCTATCAGATGCATCAGGGCGATTCCATACACGTAGCCATCAGACATGATATGAAAAGAGAAATTCTGCCCGGTGTGAGTGACATCGGCATCAAGATTTCAAAGATACAATAAAAAAAAGAGTGAACAGATGCATAACAATCTGTTCACTCTTTTTTTTAACTTCTCACTAAGTTCCTTCCCGCATCAATTCTCAAGAAGATGAAAAGAAGGATGGTGAATCCCCATAACGAACTGCCACCATAACTGAAGAACGGCAGCGGAATACCGATAACCGGCGTTAAACCCAGCACCATTCCCACATTAATAAACAGGTGGAAGAGGAATACCGACAGGACACAATAGCCGTAGATACGCCCAAATTTATAAGGTTGCCGCTCAGCCAGATGCATCAACCGCAATATCAAAGCCAGGAAAAGCAGCAGCACGCCTGCCGAACCGAGGAAACCTTCCTCCTCGCCTACCGTACAGAAGATAAAGTCTGTATCCTGCTCAGGCACGAACTTCAGCTTGGTCTGCGTTCCATTGAGGAAACCTTTGCCCTGAAGTCCGCCGGAACCAATGGCAATCTCACTCTGATGCACGTTATATCCCGCACCAGCCAAATCTTCATCCAGTCCCAGCAGTACGTTGATACGCACTCTCTGATGAGGTTCCATCACATGATTCAACACATAATCGGCAGAATAGAAGAAAGCGATACTTCCCAACGAAAAGATTGCGATGAGAAAGTAATTCCGGAACCGGGTTCTCAGTCCCTGATAAACCAGGAATCCGATGAGCATAGCACACAGGAAGAGCTGGATCCACACAATGTCGAACGGAATGACATAGGTAGAAAAGAGCACGAAGAGCAGCGTAATGCCTACCGAATAGGCAAGGATCATCAGTGCCTCTTTCCTGTCGCCCGTATAGGAGTTCACCATGCCAGCCGTAAAAATCTGCACCAGCAAAAGCACAACAAACTTACCCACAGAAGTATAGGTATCCCACATCATCACGTTCTCATACTTCACACCCACTACGAAGTAAGCCACCATCGACACGCCGGTAAAGAGAATGGCACCCGGCATTCCTTCGCGGTAAAGCATGAGGAAGAATGAAAGATAAACCAAGGCAGAACCCGTTTCGCGCTGACCTACGATACAGAGCATCGGCAGAACGATAATGCCTACGGCTGCCATGAAATGCTTCAGGTTCTGCATACTGAAACCATAGCTTGACATAAACTTGGCTACCGCCAGAGCCGTAGCAAACTTACCAAACTCAGCCGGTTGCAGTCGGAGCGGTCCCAACACCAGCCAGGAGTGGGAACCCTTGATGCTATGCGGATTGAATATCGTAGCAAAGAGCAAGAGTATCAGGACGCCATAGATGACATACGAGAAGGTATCGTAAAACCGGTCATCAAGCAGCAGGATTACCAATCCCAGTGCTATGGATGTGCCAATCCATATAATCTGCATACCCGAGCGGGCACCCAGACTGAATATCTCGTTGTCACCATAGTTATAGCTGGCTCCACAGACGCTCACCCATCCGAAGATGAGGAGTGCCAGATAAATACCTATCGTCCACCAGTCAAGTGAAGCAAGCACACTAGGTTGTTTATTATCGATCATAATCTATAAACTATCAACTATAAACTGTTAACTGAAAACTATCTACTGCTTAATCCGTAGGCGATTCTACGGGCCTGCATCTCTGCAGCCCTGCGCTCAGAATCAGGAGATAACTTACCCTTGAGATACTGTTCCATCATCAGACCACCGATAGGCACACCATAGTCAGCACCCCAACCACCATTCTCTACATACACGGCAATGGCAATCTTCGGGTTGTTCATCGGAGCAAAGCCCATAAATACAGAGTGGTCATGGCCACGGTTCTGTGCCGTACCCGTCTTGCCGCAAGCTTCGAAATCGTAGCGGCCGAGCAGCTTACAGGTTCCCTTCAGCGCCGAACTTCTCATACCGGCTACCACATAGTTGTAAGCCCGTCGGGAAGCCTTGGTATAATGGCGCCGGGTATAGAGCGTATCAAGCGGTTCGCCCTTCACCTTTCTCACTACATGAGGCACATAATAGTATCCCCTGTTGGCAATGGTAGCACCCAGGTTAGCTATCTGCAACGGCGTGAGGTTAACCTCACCCTGACCGATAGAAATACTGATTACCGTCAGTCCGTTCCATGAACCATTGTAAGCCTTATCATAGAACTGTGCATTCGGAATGAGACCGCGTTTCTCGCCAGGCAAGTCGATGCCCAACTTATATCCGAATCCCATGCTCACCATATAATCTTTCCATACAGTCATCGCATTCTGTACGCTGCCATACTTCTTGCGGTTACCTATCATATAGTAAAGACCCCAGCAGAAGTAACCGTTACAAGAGGTACTGATGGCATCAACCAGCGAAATAGGCGACGGGTGACCATGACAGCCCACATGCAGACCCTTATAAGAGAAACCATGATTACATGGGAATGCTGTTCCCGGTGTGATGATACCTTCAGTAAGATAGGTCAGCGCTTGGCTGGTCTTAAAGGTAGAACCCGGAGGATACTGACCCTGAATACTACGGTTCAGGAGCGGTTTCCAAGGATTACGCGAGAGCCACTTGTGCATCTTACCGCGGTTTCTACCCACCAGACGTCTTGGATCGTAAGAAGGAGAAGAAACCATAGCCAGCACATCGCCCGTTCTAGGATCGATGGCAACGATACTGCCGATTTTACCCTGGAGCAGACGTTCGCCCAAGGCTTGCAACTTGACATCCAATCCCAGCGTCAAGTCCTTTCCAGCCACAGGTTTCCGGTCGAGTTTACCATTCTGATAGCTACCCTGTATTCTTCCGTGGGCATCTCTCAGCATGATCTTCACACCCTTCTCACCACGCAGCTGCTTCTCATAAAACTTCTCGATACCGAGTTTTCCGATATAGTCACCAGCCTGATAGTAGTCATCATCTTCAATATCGCTTTGCGAAACCTCACCCACATCACCCAGCACATGGGCTGCATAAGGGTAGGTATATTCTCTGACGGTACGTTTCTGGACATAGAAACCGGGGAACCGGAACATCTTCTCCTGGAACACACTGAAATCCCGGTCGCTCAGCTGTCCCATAAAAAGCTGCTGGGTATAGCGCGAATAGCCCGGGTTTTTAGAGCGGTCCTTGATATCGTTCATTCGCTTGATAAAAAACTCTTTCGTGATACCCAGCGAATTACAGAAATCCATCGTATCAAGTCGGCCGCTCTCCTCGTTCATGACCACCATCAGATCGTAAGACGGCTGATTATACACCAGCAGCTTACCATTACGGTCGTAAATAGCACCACGGGCGGGAAACTCAATATGCTTCAAGAAGGCATTACTGTCGGCATTCTTCTTGTAGTCGTCGCTCATAATCTGAAGCGTAAACAGACGAATCATGTAAATGACCACAATAGCTATGGCCACTCCACCGATAACGAATCTACGTTTTTCAAGATTGTAATCCAACATACCTTATTATATATAGCAAACTAAAAATCGTGTTCTATTCTCTCTTATCACTTATCCGGAATCTTACTTTCTGAAACTTTCTGTCGCCATCACCAATATATAAGTGATAACCGTACTTCCGCCTATACATTCCAACCAGTGAACCCAATTAAAGAAATTGAATGTTTCGAGTGTAAAGAACAATAGATTATAAACGAGAATGATGAAGAAGACGTACCAGCAATATGCACCTACGCCGATAGAACGCATGGACGGTTCCAGATCGTCGGCGCTGTCACGCGGTACGAAAAGTTCAAACAAATAAGGTTGTAGCAGTCCTACGGCAGTCATCGAAGCTGCTGCAACACCTGGCGTATTGGCAAATACGTCCACACAAAGCCCCATCATAAAGCACCACAATAACACCGCCCATTTAGGATGGTTGCGGCGGAAATGCAGTACCATAATGATATACAGCAAGGGGGTGGCACAATTGAATAGATGAATATGATTAAACACCAATCCCTGTACCAGCACGAGCACCACAAAGGTAGCTAGTCTTTTCACTAAATCTATACTCATTGCTTTTTATATCCTCTTACTATACGTCATTATTGATTATTGTCTCCATTTGTTTCGATGCTATCCTGTGCTGCACGCATAATCTCCAACCGCTCTTTCATGGCGGCATCATCAATTACACATACATCACGCAGACGGGCAAAATCGGTAGAGAGGCGAAGTTGTACGCGATACGACAGTCCATCGGCGGAGTTGAACACGTGCAATATCCTGCCTACTCTCACTCCAGGAGGGAATACTGCAGAATAGCCACTCGTTACCACATAGTCACCCAATTTAAAGTGAGCATGACGTGGCACCTCTTCCAGATAGGCAAGGTCAGACACACCACCCTTCCAGCGCAGATAGCCAAAATAGCCTCTATTCTGAATCATACAACTGATGTTCGACTTCGTGTTCAATACCGGAATCACGATAGCGTAATGTTCTGCCACCAGATACACGATACCCACAACACCCGTACCACTGATTACACCCATATCCTTGTGGATGCCATCCGCGCTACCCTTGTCAATTGTCATCAGGTTGCCGGGTTTATCGACACTATTCGCCACTACCTTAGCCGGAATCAGACGATAGTTTCTCAGCAATGCAAACTGGTCACGATGGTAGATGCTGCTATCCTTGGTCACGCTCACGAGACTGTCGGAAAGTTTCTGCACCTCCTGTTCGAGATACGCATTTCGCTGTGTCAGTTCCTGGTTCACCTTGGTAAGCGAGAAGAATGTTTCTACATTCGCATCCCATTCATACAACTTACCCGTTACGGCATTAGCCGAGGAGAACCAGGCACTGCCCTGATAGCTGTTATACTGAAACAACAGCACCATACTCACCACCTCAAGAATCAGGAAGACAAACCAATGGTTGTATTTCGCTAAAAACTCTAAAAGGTTGCGCATACTTTATTCTTACTATTAGAATAAGTTCTGATTATCTCATCAAGAAAGAGAAACGGTCTACATTCTTCAACGCAATACCAGCACCCTTGGCAACACTGTGCAATGGATCTTCTGCGATGTGGAATGGGATATTGATCTTATCCTGCAAACGCTTGTCGAGACCGCGGAGCAAAGCACCACCACCAGAGAGCCAGATTCCATTCTTCACGATATCGGCATAGAGCTCAGGAGGTGTGTTCTCCAATGCTGAGAGTACAGCGTTCTCAATCTTTGCCACGGTCTTATCCAGACAGTGAGCAATCTCCTGGTAGCATACAGGTACCTCCATAGGCAACGCTGTAATACGGTTAGGACCATGTACGATGAAATCTTCTGGAGCCTCATCACCCAGATCGGTCAGAGCTGAACCCACATGAATCTTGATACGCTCAGCCATACGCTCAGAAACCTTCACGTTGTGCTGACGGCTCATATATTCCTGGATATCGGCAGTAAGGTCGTCACCGGCTGTACGGATTGAGTTGTTCGATACGATACCACCCAATGAGATGACAGCGATTTCGGTAGAACCACCACCTATATCAACAATCATATTACCCTCTGGAGCCTCAACATCGATACCGATACCGATAGCGGCAGCCATTGGCTCAAAAATCAAATATACATCACGTCCATCGGCATGCTCGGCAGAGTCGCGCACTGCACGAAGCTCAACCTCGGTAGAACCAGAAGGTACACCGATAACCATACGGAGTGAAGGAGAGAAGAGACGGCTACCAGTATGAACCATCTTAATCAATCCACGCATCATCTGCTCACAGGCAGTAAAGTCGGCAATCACGCCATCACGCAATGGTCTGATAGTACGGATATTATCATGAGTCTTCTCGTACATCATCTTAGCCTTCTCGCCCACAGCAATCATCTTGTCGGTGCGGCGGTCAAGGGCTACAACAGAAGGTTCATCCACTACAATCTTATCATCACTGATAATGATGGTATTGGCTGTACCCAAGTCCATTGCGATTTCCTGAATAAATGAAAAAAATCCCATTTCGTTTCTAAATTATTTTAAGCTTAAAATTTTCTTTTTATTTAAGGAGTTAAGGAGTTAAAGGAGCATAGAAGCCACGGCAACAGTCTGTCATATACCGGGGATAGAATCCCCGCAGACACTTGTCCTGACTTCTTCCACTTCTTAACTCCTTAACTACTTTATTTTTCCGAGAGTTTACTTAGCAAACCATGCATGGATTGCAGTATCATAGTGAGAGCTTACACCGAATGCACGCTCTGCAAACATCTTGCGGTCTTCGATATCAGTCTCAGCACCCTTCTTCTTCAGGATATCGAGCAATACGCCGTATTCTGCCTTGCTAGGAACAATCACCACGTCCTTGAAGTTTTTGGCACCTGCACGAATCAAAGAGATACCGCCAATATCAATTTTCTCGATGATATCAGCATCGCTAGCACCGCTAGCTACAGTCTGCTCGAAAGGATACAAGTCTACGATGACGAGATCGATAGAAGGGATTTCGTATTCCTTCATCTGCTCCTGGTCACCCTCGTTGTCACGGCGAGCCAAGATACCTCCAAATATTTTAGGATGAAGAGTCTTTACGCGACCACCCAAGATAGATGGATAGGTAGTGACCTCCTCAACTTTCTCGCATTCATAACCCAAAGATTCGATAAACTTCTGGGTACCACCAGTACTCAGGAACTTTACACCCTCTTCATTCAACTTGGCGAGCAATTCGTCCAAGCCATCCTTGTGGAAGACAGACACCAACGCTGTCTTGATTTTCTTTGTTTCAGCCATTGAACTTATAAATTATAATTTATGATGGTGCAAAGGTACGAAGATTATTTTGATTACACAACATTTCCCCCCATAAAATAGCATTATTTAAAGGATATTTAAAAGATAATTGAGAGAAATCAAGAAATAAGCAATCTCAAGTTTCGCAAGTTCAGGAGTTAAAGGAGTTAAAGAAGTTATCGCTCCCTACGGTCGCTGAGGAGTTAAGACAATAGTCTTTTGGGCGTAGTTTTTAAGCAGCAAGACATATGTCTTGACTCCTTAACTCCTTTAACTTCCTGACATGCGAAAGTTCAATAAGCCCGTACTCAAACCGCCTTTTTCTGTCATTCTGTCCGGAAATATCTCTTATTTCTATCTTTTATCTACCCAAAACAAGACAGATTGTCAGTAAACCATTGATTTTCAACGAATAGGCATAAGTTTCGCTAAAGGATGGGAGGAACGCACCGGGAGGTTTCCGAAGAGGAGATTCCGGGGCTCATCCAAATAACAGAAATATGAATATATAATATAAGAAAGGAGATATTAATATGACATTCGACAAATTTACAATCAAGGCGCAGGAGGCGGTACAGGAAGCCGTAAACATTGCGCAGCGAAATGGTCAGCAAACCATCGAACCGGTGCATCTGCTTAGCGGTATTCTTGAAAAGGCTACCGATGTGACCAACTACATCTTCCAGAAGTTGGGCATGAACGGACAGCAAATCGCCATGCTCTTGCGTCAGGAGATGCAACATCTGCCTCGTGTGCAGGGCGGCGGTCAGCCGTACCTCAGCAACGAGACTAACCAGATACTGATGAATGCCGAGGATACCGCCAAGAAAATGGGCGACGAGTTCGTTAGCGTAGAACCTATCCTGTTGGCTATCGTACAGGGCAACTCTACTGCTGCACGTATTCTGAAGGATGCTGGTGCAAATGTCAAAGATATGCTCGCTGCCATCCAGACACTGAGACAGGGACAGAACGTAAAATCACAAAGCGCTGATGACAACTATCAGAGTTTGGAGAAATATGCGAAAAACCTTGTAGAACAGGCAAGAAGCGGCAAGCTGGACCCAGTTATCGGACGTGATGAGGAAATAAGAAGAGTGCTCCAGATTCTGTCACGAAGAACCAAGAACAACCCTATTCTGATAGGTGAGCCTGGTACAGGTAAGACCGCTATCGTAGAAGGTCTTGCCGAGCGTATCGTACGTGGCGATGTACCGGAGAATCTGAAGAACAAGCAGCTCTATTCGCTCGATATGGGTGCGCTGGTAGCCGGTGCCAAATATAAGGGTGAGTTCGAAGAGCGTCTGAAGAGCGTCATCAAAGAGGTAACCAACGCCAACGGCCAGATTATCCTCTTCATCGATGAGATTCACACTTTGGTAGGTGCAGGCGGTGGCGAAGGCGCCATGGATGCAGCCAACATTCTGAAGCCAGCCCTGGCTCGTGGTGAACTGAGAGCTATCGGTGCTACTACCCTCAACGAGTATCAGAAGTACTTCGAGAAGGATAAGGCGCTGGAACGCCGTTTCCAGACCGTCATGGTTAATGAGCCTGACGAGGTAGACGCCATCAGTATCCTCCGTGGTATCAAGGAGCGCTACGAGAACCATCATAAGGTACGTATTCAGGATGATGCCTGTATCGCAGCCGTCAAGTTATCAGAGAGATACATCTCTGACAGATTTCTCCCTGATAAGGCTATCGACCTGATGGATGAGGCAGCAGCCAAACTGAGAATGGAGCGTGACTCTGTACCAGAAGAACTGGATGAGATTACCCGCCACTTGAAGCAGTTGGAGATTGAGCGTGAGGCCATCAAGCGCGAGAATGACCAGCCTAAGATTCAGCAGTTGGATAAGGAAATTGCAGAATTGAAGGATCAGGAGCATGACTTCCGTGCTAAATGGGAAGGCGAAAAAGCGCTCGTCAACAAGATTCAGCAGGATAAGCAGGAGATAGAAAACCTGAAGTTTGAGGCTGAACGCATGGAGCGCGAAGGCAATTACGAACGCGTAGCTGAAATCCGCTATTCTAAACTGAAGGCGCTCGAGGATGACATCAAGAAAATCCAGGAGCAGTTGAAGAGTACACAGGGTGGCGCAGCGATGGTCAGAGAGGAAGTTACTGCTGATGATATCGCTGAGGTTGTAAGCCGCTGGACCGGAATACCAGTAAGCCGTATGATGCAGAGCGAGCGTGAGAAACTGCTCCATCTGGAGGAAGAACTTCACAAGAGAGTCATCGGACAGGACGAGGCTATCACCGCTGTAAGTGATGCCGTTCGCCGCAGCCGTGCCGGTTTGCAGGATCCTAAGCGTCCTATCGCCAGCTTCATCTTCCTCGGTACCACCGGTGTAGGTAAGACCGAGCTTGCCAAGGCGCTGGCTGAGTATCTGTTCAATGACGAGTCGATGATGACCCGAATTGATATGAGTGAATATCAGGAGAAGTTCAGTGTCACCCGTCTGATCGGTGCGCCTCCAGGGTATGTCGGCTACGATGAAGGTGGTCAGTTGACCGAGGCTGTACGCCGCAAACCATACAGTGTGGTTCTCTTCGATGAGATTGAGAAGGCGCATCCTGATGTATTCAATACCCTGTTGCAGGTATTGGACGATGGTCGATTGACCGACAACAAGGGTCGTCTAGTCAACTTCAAGAACACCATCATCATCATGACTTCCAACGCAAGCCGTGAGATGTTGAAGAAGACCTTCCGCCCTGAGTTCCTGAACCGTATTGATGATATCATTACCTTCAAGCCGTTGACCCAGGAGCAGATTGCCGAGGTTGTAGAACTTCAGATGAAGCGAGTAAAGAAGATGTTGGAGCCTCAGGGCTTTGAACTTCTCTGGACTCCTGCAGCTATCCAGTATCTGGCAAAGGTAGGTTACGACCCAGAGTTTGGTGCCCGTCCAGTAAAGCGTGCCATTCAGGATTACGTTCAGAACGATTTGAGCAAGAAGATTCTTGCCGAGGAAGTAAGTCGCGAGAAGCCAATCACCATTGACTACTCAGAGGCAAACGGCATCGAGTTCAAGAATCTCTAAAAGATAGATTTTTATCATTTCTATTATATAAGAAAGGTCCTTTGGGGAGTAGCATCCCCGTCGGGACCTTTTTTTTATGCATGCATTCCCCAACTTTTTGGGGAATATTTCCACAGAGTTTCCTCACATTCCACACCATTCATTTTGGCATAAAAAAACGCATAAACACCTGATTATCAACACAAAACCATTTTCTCATCTTTTTGGTACGCAGATTGTGACTATGATGATCGGGTTCGATAATGAATCCACAAACAAATAAGTAACATCAATTAGTAACAATTTAAAAAAGATAAGATTATGAAGAAGTTTATGTTTGCAGCTATCGCAGCTTTGGTTATGGTTTCAGTAAGCAACGTTTTTGCATCAAGCAGAATGTTTAGTAACGCTCAGGTTGCTCCTGTTGATACAGTAGCTCCAAATGCACCTTCCGATTCATTGGCAGTAGATGCTCCTGTTCAGCCACAGGCTGCAGCAGAGGATTCTACCCAGCAGGAAACTACTGAGCAGAAGGAGACTACAGAACAGCAGACAGCAAATCAGACAGCTACAGAGCAGCAGACGATTGCTGAATAATAAAATAGGAAAAGACAATTCATTTTGCAGGCGTTATACAAGAAAGAATAGATTAGGTTAGTTTTTTTAAAGGTAATAAGACTTATTCAGGTTTCCATAGAATTTACATGATTTTCAAATATAAGATAGAATTTTAGGTTCGGTTTAGTGAAAAGTGAAGTCTGTTGGCAGTGATGCCAGCAGACTTCTTCGATATTCACCCAAATGTTTTTCCTGTGTCGTCATACGTCACTCACGTTATTTT
>OGYV01002355.1_pt1 | contig 12474 bp, 10 predicted proteins | sample 1576651 | NCBI WGS metagenome assembly OGYV01 (sample SAMEA3541570, study PRJEB24748) | human gut metagenome | biome: human gut; feature: human-associated habitat; material: faeces | place: China | collected 2012
CCACCTCATCCGGATCTACTTTTTCAATCTGACCGTCTGTTTCAATATTTGCATATCGTCGGGAGTCTTTTCATAAATATTCCCATACGAATCTTTTAGAGCATACTTGTTAACCCACACACGGGCCGCCAGCTCATCGCCTTTAAAATACTCCAACGAGGCCTGATATGCTTCGTCGTAAGTATAAACAATTGGTTCCACGAGATAAAATGTTTTTCAGTTTTCGTTAATTTACTTAATTTAGACAAAGGTTTCTTGATGAAAAAGATTTACGGTGCAAGTTTATAAAAAACATTCTACATACGCAAACAATATCATTTTTAAATTTTCAATTTTCAAAAAGTTTCCCAAATCAAACAAATAATATACTAATTATCAAAATATTATATTTTCAAGAAACTTAAAAAGTTTCCAACTTTAAAAATCAACTGTAAAAACGGGAGCAATATAAAAAGAAACATCTCGATAAAAACAGTTTATAAATTTTCTTTTTTTACAATGAGAAGGAATAAAAAGAGTTACTAATAATTAGTAACCGAAATAAATAACTTATCAAATAAATTTTTAATTTTGCAATCGAACATCTAACCTCTAACTACCTTTATATGATATCGTCTTTAAAAGAAAGAAGAACCATACGGAAATATCTCAATAAGGATATCGACGAGCAATTACTCAATGAGTTACTCGAAACAGCATTTCGGGCTCCTACGACGCAAAATATGCAAGTTTACAGCGTTATCATAACCCGAGAACAGGAGAACAAAGAAAAGTTAGCTCCGGCTCATTTCAATCAACCCACTGTAACCAGCGCCCCTGTCGTATTAACTTTTTGTGCCGATTTCAACCGATTTATTAAATGGTGCGAGCAAAACCATGCAGAACCGGGATATGACAATTTCCAATCTTTCGTCACAGCAGCTATCGACGCATTGCTTGTAGCTCAACAGTTTTGTACAGTAGCCGAAATTTCAGGATTGGGTTGCTGTTATCTGGGAACTACCACATATAACGCTCCTCAGATAGCGAAAATATTGCATCTGCCCAAGTTTGTCATTCCTATTACCACTCTTACGGTAGGTTATCCCGCAGATATACCTGCGCAAATAGAACGACTTCCCATCGAAGCGATTCTTCACCACGAAGCATATCAAGACTATACCCCCGAAGCAATACATCGGCTCTACTTCGAAAAAGAGAATTTGGCAGAAAACAAGAAATATATCGAAGAGAACCATAAAGAGAATTTAGCCCAAGTCTTCACAGACGTACGTTCTCCCCGAAAAGACAATGAACTATTTTCAAAAACATTCCTTGACTTCATCGTCAAGCAGGGATTCCGTTTACCTGATTGAAGAAGAAAAATAAAAGAGCTCCTAAGTAAGGAGCTCTTTTATTTTTCTTCGAGTAATTTGTATTACTATCCTTGAATACGCTGCTCTATCTCTTCCAAATCGCTGCGCAATTTTTTATCGACACCTACCTGCTCCGATATAGTCTTGCAAGCATGCAAAACCGTAGCATGGTCTTTTTTCCCTAACACATCACCGATTCCTGCCAACGAAAGAGTGGTATATTTCTTTGCCAAATACATTGACATTTGGCGAGCAACGACCACTTCTCTCTTGCGAGTACGCTCCAACAATCTCGACGTTTCCAGTCCATAATATCCGCAAACAGCCTCTTTTATCGAATCTATGGTGATCTGTTTTTGAGTCATTTTTACACTGGCAGCCAACACTTGATCGGCCATATCTATCGAAATCTCTTTCTTCAAGACACTCGAACGTACCATAAGCGATACAATGACTCCTTCCAAATCTCTCACATTATCGGTGACATTACGAGCTATATAGTCAATAACCTCTTCGGAAATAGACAATCCATCACGACGGACCTTACTCATCAAGATATCGTATCGTAATTCATAGTCAGGGCGTTCGACCTCGGCCGTCAAACCCCATTTGAAACGAGTCAGCAGGCGCGATACCATACCCACCAACTCAACCGGAGGCCTGTCGCAAGTGAGCACTAATTGCTTATTGCTCTGATGCAAATGATTGAATATATGGAAGAATGTATTCTGCGTCTGGGTCTTTCCGGCAAATTCCTGAATATCGTCCATCAACAGAACATCTATACTCTGGTAAAAGCTGATAAAATCGTTCACCCGATTATTACGAACAGCATCGGTATATTGCACTAAAAAATCATGAGCCGATAAATATAACACACGAGAAGCCGGATTATTCTCTTTAATACGCAATCCTATCGCTTGAATCAGGTGGGTTTTTCCAACCCCCGACTCACCGAATAAAAACAACGGATTAAAGGTGTTTCTCCCCGGGTTTGCAGCAATAGATTCTGCTGCCGTACGTGCCAGCATGTTACTCGCCCCTTGATAATAGCTTTCAAAAGTATAGATAGGGTTCAGGCGGGGATCGAGCTCATCGTAAACGCGTTGTTTGAAAGGGTCTAAAAGATCGGGCATCGACTGCTGCATCTTCTTTACGGCAGTCGATTTAGTAGTAGCGGTCAAATCGACGGTAGCTTCCGGCTGACGAACGATTTGTACACGATACAACAATTTCACGCTTGCCCCATATATGCGAGGCAGAACCTTTTTCAGCAAACTGAGATAATGCTCCTCAATCTGCTCAATAACGAAATGTGAAGGGACAAGCAAAGTCAACACATTATCATCAAACCCCAAAGAGACTATCGGCTTGAATAAACTATCGAAAGCCTCTTCGTTTATATTGTCTTTGATAATTGTTAAACATCGGTCCCACAACTGAACATGCTGTTCTGAACCCATTTTTATGTAAATCTTCTATCAAAAAACTTTTGTGAGTACAAAATTCAAATTATTTTTCATCAAAAACAAATTCAAAAATATTTGCTTTTTACAGTTCTAGCACAAACAATTGATTACAAGGTGTTTATAAGACCCGACCCTACAAAGCAAATTATCTGACATAGAAAATTATTATCACACTTATTTACAATATCTTACAATCTTCCACATGTTCTACAACAAAAATCGTTCCCTTTATACGAAATTTGGAAATAAACACATATAAGCGTAGCTCTGGGAAGATTACAAAAAAATTACACGGTTCTCTTTATTTATAACGATTCTAAATAATAAAAATATTCACGAAATCAAAATAGAGAAAAATGAACATAACGTTTCGGATTGAGTCTTAAATCAATCATCAAAGAATCTACGCTCCCCAAAACGCCATTCGCTTTATCGTACAGCAACCGGTCGTTCAACAATAGTCCCAGACTATTGTCGGGAGAAGTCAAACGATTGGTTATTTGCTGCAAATTATCGGAAGTTTTCTGAACCGAAATCATAGTAGATTGGAGAGGTAACGAATTCAAAGTTCCCGAGAACTGATTTACCTGCGCCGTTATTCCTTGTACATTGTCGAGAATAGCCGGCACATCGTCTTTCATCATCTGTGATAATTGCACGGACGAACGCTCCAAATTAGCGGTAATATGATCGATACGTTTTACCGAAGCAGATAAAGCAGGATCATTGACTAGCGTCTGCAATCCCGAAAGAATACTGTCGAGTTTCGGTAGCAGCAAAGCAAACTGGGGCAACAACTCTCCTTGTATGTTTTGCATTAGTCCAGACTTCACTTCCCCTTCAATAACGGCTCCATGATCATAGCATTCGCTCACATGAGGATTCAGATCGATAACAATCGATGCCGTTCCAAGCATATCGGTTTCGAGATAGACTTTACTATTGACCGGGATTTTTAATTTTTTATCGAGATTCAACAGCACCTTAATCGCGCCATTCGCATCATAATCATAAACGATTTCCTGCACGAGTCCCACTTTGTATCCATCGATAGATACCGGTGCAGACTGGGCCAAACCTGCAACATTCGGGAATTGTACATAATAATAATTAGAAGGTTTCATTACATTGATTCCCTTCAAATAGTTAATTCCCACATACAAAATCAAAATACTCGCAAGAACCGATAGTGCTATCTTAACTTCTTTTCCAAACCACTTTTTCATATTCTATTTTTTATTCAGCATCGCAATACCTTTCAATAGACCCGTTTTCCATCACGGAACTTTATGATAAAGGCATCGCAAAACAAAGATTTTACTTTTTTATATTGTTTCTGTATTTCGTCTCGGTCGGTAGATTTTCCATAGGTGTATTTATACATTCCTCCGTCTTTATAATATTCGACAGGAAAAAGCCCTTTAAATTCTTTGGAATTAGCCGGCAATTTCCGAGGCAAAGCCATGAACTGTACTTTATAATAAGTAACCCCGGATTTCTCGGCTTGTTCAGAGATTTTCACATTCGAATCACTCGTTTGAGTCTTTTTATCGGGCGATACAACTGCGGAAGAAGACGGTGACTCCTCTACCCTTTTGCCGGCATTTTGCTTGCGGTCATAGTCTGATTTATATTTGACAAAAGCATTGTATATAGACTTTGCCATTTTCTCCTGACCGGATTCGGAATTCAAAAATCTCTCCTGCGTCGGATTGCAAATAAAATCGAGCTCCACTAAAACCGCAGGCATACTCGTTTTAGCGAGTACCCAAAATCCAGCCTGTCTTACACCTCTATCCACTCGGCCGGCAGTCGAAACAAATTCACGTTGTATATCCGAAGCAAAGTTTATACTCTGCTCCATGTGTTTATACTGCATGAATTCAAAAATAATATACGACTCGGTCGAATTCGGATCGAATCCTTCATAACGAGTCGAAAAGTCATTCTCCAAATATATAACGGAATTTTCCCGTTTTGCGACTTCCAAATTCTCCTTGCTTCTGTGTAACCCCAATGTCCAAGTAGAAGCACCGGCGACTTTCCTACGATTAGGGGACTTTTTATCCAAAGAATTGGTATGAATAGAAATAAACAAATCGCCTTGAACCTTATTAGCTATATTAGCTCGCTCTTGCAAGGTCAAATAAACATCTTTTTTACGGGTATAGACCACCTTCACACCTTGCATATTATTTTCAATCAGACGTCCCAATTTCAAGGCAACTCCCAAATTGATGTTTTTCTCTTTCGCCTTGCTGCCGAGAGAGCCGGGATCGTGCCCGCCATGACCGGCATCGATCACCACGACAAAATCTTTGGCCAGCAAGACGGAAAGTCCCAAAGCGAAAGCCATAAAAACCGACAATAACCTCCGGCTGAAATATGAATGCTTCATAAATTATAATCCGTCATTTAATCCCGATAAGTAAAAAAACTATTACTCATTATATGCAAAGATAGTGTAAACCAAGAACAGAAACAAGCTTTATCGCTTATGCCCAAGCACGTCCTGTTCCTCACATATATCGCAAAGGTACGAATAAAGACCGAAAAAGCCTCGAATTAATAGATATTTATTGTCCTATACACCGTATAACAAAACAAAAATGTTCTTTATGGGTTTCTCAAAAGAAAAAAGTAAATTTGCAGAAGAGACATAAAAAGAGAGTATTATGATACAACCCGAGAAAACAAGCAAATATGCCGTCGTCGTAAGTTTACTTACCCTTTGTTTTATCGCTTGCAACGGAAAAGCATCGGAGATATCGAACCATTCAAGTAATCCGATCGTAACCATAGAACGATTCGATAAAGGACTACCTTCTTACGTCCAAGAAACAGACTCGGCCCAAATATTTCTTTTTATAGATAAATACACACCATTTTTTCCGGTTTATTGTCGACACATACTCGGTTTGGGAGATGCTCCATCGTTCCAAAAAGGATTAAAAATGTTTTTATCCAACGAGGCTATATCCCAGTTGTATGCGGATACAGAAACAAAATTTTCCAACGATACCGTATGGATTACCGAATTACAGAACGCATTCCTAAGATACAACGAGTTGTTCGCTCCTCAGAAACGTCCCCGCATTCTTACCCACATTTCGGGACTGAACCAATCGATCGTCACAATCGATACCACTTTGCTATCGGTTTCCTTAGACTGTTATTTGGGAGAAAACTATCCCCTTTATGAACAACGCTATTATAATTACGAACGGAATTTACATGAAAGCAACCGCATTCCCATCGATGTCGTCGAAGTTTGGCTACGCACTTTATATCCCTACCAATCACAGCGAAACGCACTATTAGACCGAATGATATACGAAGGGAAAATTCTTTATTGCTTGTCTCAGATATTTCCTCGAACAAACGAATATGTCCTATTGGGATATTCCGACAAACAAGCTCAATGGTGCAAAGAGAACGAAGCTGAAATATGGAAACAACTTATCGGTAAAAAGCACTTGTTCAATACCGAATCGATGCTTATCAACAAGTATATCGAGCCGGCCCCTTTCGTATCGGTACTTCATCAAGATGCACCGGGACGATTGGGCCGCTGGATAGGACTTCAAATCATCAAGGCTTATGCTAACGAAAAGAAAAAAGAAGCGATCGAAATTATCGAGACGACCGACAATGGAGGGGAAATATTATCGGCATCTAAATATAACGGTTAATTTATCGGCTTTATGAAAAGAAAATACGGATTAGTGGGCTATCCTTTGGGGCACTCGTTTTCCCGCTCTTTTTTCCAACAAAAATTTGAAGACGAGCATATAAACGCCACCTATGAAAACTTTGAGATACAGGATATTTCCTGTTTGAGACAGCTTATCTCGGACAACCATGAATTGTGCGGATTGAATGTGACGATTCCTCATAAAACCACAGTTATCCCCCTACTCGACGAATTGCACCCTTTGGCTCGCGAAATCGGAGCGGTCAATGTCATCAAAATTACGAGGCAAGGAGACAAGATATTTCTCAAAGGATTCAATAGCGATATCATAGGGTTCACCAATTCTATCGCTCCGTTATTGGACGACCACATGACAAAAGCGCTTATTCTCGGAACCGGTGGTGCATCAAAAGCTATTCATGCCGGGCTAAAAGCCTTGCATATCACACCGACATTCGTTTCCCGACAAAAAAGAGGAGATATACTCAGTTACGAAGACTTATCTCCCGACCTAATCGATAATCACAAAATCATTGTCAATACCACTCCGTTAGGCATGTTTCCTCACATAGACCAATCTCCGAACATACCCTACACGGCACTAAGCCCCGAACATCTTTGTTACGACGTTATTTACAATCCCGAAACGACTTTATTTCTCCAAAAAGCAGCCCGACTGGGTTGCAAAATAAAAAACGGAATAGAAATGCTTCATTTGCAAGCACTGGCGGCATGGAAGATTTGGAACGAATAAATTGACTCTTATCATGATAGATTTCAGATTAAAAGTTTTTTGCAGTGTGGCTCACAACCTCAGCTTCACCAAAGCCTCGAAAGAGCTATATGTAAGTCAACCGGCAATCAGCAAGCACATACAAGAACTTGAAACAGAATACAGCACCCGACTGTTCGAGAGAATGGGTACTCACATAACGCTGACCCCCGACGGAGAACTGCTGTTAAGCCACGCCGAAAAAATTCTCAAACAATACAAACAGCTCGATTTCGAGATGAACTTATTGACCCAGCGTCACATCGGAGAGCTCCGTTTGGGAGCAAGCACAACGATCGCTCAGTATGTGCTTCCGCCCTATCTGGCTACATTTCAACAGAAATTCAAACAAATAAAACTCTCGTTAATCAATGGTAATTCCAGCGATATAGAAAAAGCAGTCGAAGAACATCGTATCGACTTGGGACTCATCGAGGGTTGCAGCCGACAAATACATCTACATTACACCCCTTTTATGCGAGACGAACTGGTTTGTATAACCAGTACGCGCAGCCGATTGGCCAAACTTGAAGAAATAACGATAGAGGAACTGAAAAGAATTCCGTTGGTTATTCGAGAACAGGGGTCGGGCAGTTTAGAGGTCTTTGAAAAAGCATTGGGTACACGCCAGTTGAAATTATCCCAACTCAATATTATCATGCAATTGGGAACCACCGAAGGTATCAAACGGTTTTTATACAATACCGACAGCGTGGGGATTGTTTCCATACAAGCCGTATCATCGGAAATAGCTGACGGAAAATTGAAAGTTATCGAAATCAGCGACTTCGATTGCGAGCGGGAATTCTGCTTCGTTCAAAATACCGGTCAAACCGGTGGTGTCGAATCGGATTTCATGCGCTATATGACCCGAAAATTTTGAACATAAGCCCCATTCAAACAATCGACTTATGAATAGCTCCTCCCTATCGGCAGCCCGCACTCCATTCATACGGTTGTTAGTACCTCTATTGGCAGGTATCCTGTACCAAGAGTTCCTATGTCTACCGATATGGGGAAACCTCATTCCCGCTTTATGCGGCTTAGTTTTATGGAGTTCATTCATAAAACGAGACAGTATTGAAGAACAATACCACAAACGAAGTATTTTCGGAGTCGGATTATTCCTGATTGTCTTTTCTATCGGAGCGATACTACATGGCACTCAAAACCGTATATCCCAACAGCCTTCCGGTTTTTATCCTATCGCGATAGCTCACGTAAACGACAAAGCCGTAGAAAAAACGAACTCTTACTACTGTCCCGTTACGATAACAGCCCTATCGGATACAAACGGGTCGATCGTGAAATATAAAGAAAAAATAGCACTCTATTTTGAAAAAGGTATTCAAGCCCGACGACTCGAATACGGTGACATCATCGGGTTTGAATTTCGACCGAAAGCAATACCGCCCAACACCAATCCTTATGCTTTCGATTTCGCCTCGTTCATGAAGCACAAAGGTATATCGAGAAGTCAATATTTGACCGGGAAACAATGGAAATATATCGGAGAAAAACCAAAATCGAATCTTCGAAAGGCTACTTCGGATCTACAAAAACATCTTTCCGACCAACTTCAATCCTGTAATTTGTCTAAAAACAGTACTCTTTTATTGAGGGCTTTGTTGTTAGGCGAACGACAGGAATTTCCACAAGACCTAAGATCGTACTTTTCAGCAGCCGGACTTTCACATGTGTTAGCCGTAAGCGGACTTCACATGGGAGTCGTAGCATCTTTGATTTACTTTTTGTTCTTTCCCCTCTCTCTTTTCAAGTCTTGCAGAAAACTGAGACCTCTATTCACTTTATTCGTTTTATGGATTTATGCTTATATAACAGGCTTATCGCCATCGGCCGTACGAGCTTGTATCATGGCATCCTTTCTTTTAACAGCCGAATTTCTCGACCGACGCAACAGTTCTCTCAATGCACTTTTCGCCGCAGCATTTTTTATGTTATCGTACGACACGAACCTCATTTTCGATGTGGGATTTCAAATGAGTTTCTCGGCAGTAACCGCTATCTTGCTATTCTACTCCAAACTAAATATCGGAGGTAATTCACCCTACTTTGTCGTTCGTTGGCTTAGTTCTTGCGTCGCAGTATCCATCGCCGCCCAAATCGGAGCCCTACCCATCGCCGTCTATTATTTTCACACTATTCCTCTATTATTTCTAATCGGTAATATTTTCGTACTGCCTCTTTTACCCGTTGTTTTCGGACTCTCTTTTTTCCTATTGTTACTCTCGGCCCTACATATTCCCTATGATTGGTTAGGAAATACCGTCGATTTTTTACTGCAATATATACAACAGATAAGCCTGCATATATACAAACTACCGTGGAGCCACATCGAAAGCGTATGGTTGGAAGCTCGCTATCTATGGCTTTATTTCATTTGCGGCATATTATCTTATATAACCGTCAAGAATCGTTCAAAAAAGACTCTTTGGCTGACTTTGGGCTTTTGTATCGGTTTTCTTATTTTTGACTTGTGCACTTATAAATCGCCCCAGCCAGAAATTATCGTATATGACAGTAAAAAATCGACAGTCGTTCAACTCAGCGACAAAGATCATTGTTATATTCTCTTATCCGATACCCTCACCTCCGGTCAAAGGGTCGTGGGTGAAGAATACCGTATGAAAAATGGAAAGGCTCAACACGAAATATTCCAACACGGCTCCCCCGGAACCAAAGACAACACCGGCTTTATAGACTATCCCTTCGCCCAATTTTATGGGAAACGGCTCGTCCTCCTCGGTAAACAGGAATGGGATAAACTATCAATAGGGAAAAAACTAACGATAGACTATGTTATTATCGGCAAGATGTTCAACGGCAGAATAGAAGACATACTCGAACTATTTTCCGTTCGGCAATTTATCATCGGACCCGATGTTCACCCCAGACGAGCCACTAAATTACAAAACGATTGTTTCGAAAATAGTATTCCCTGCCACGATATTCGCACACAAGGAGCTTGGATACACACCATCGATCCATAAAAAAGCCTGTACGGGAAACCGCACAGGCTTATATCTACCGTTCATTAGAATGGCTTCTTATTCTGCTTTTTTCTTTGTTGCCTTTTTGGTCTTGGGCTTTTCCTCTTTCTCATTTACAGAATCGTCCGTTGCTGCCGTGTTCTCGACATCGGCATCTTTTTGAGGTTTTTCTTCTTCCACAAAATCGGTGTTACCGGTTTCGACCAACAAGTTATACCAACTTATCAATTTTTTTATATCGGTCGGATAGACACGTTCACGGTCGAAATTAGGCAGCACTTCCGCCAAATATGCACGCAATGTTTCATTATCGGCTTTCTTGATATCCAATGTTACTTTCGCTCCATTTTCTTTTTCTTTTATCGCATTCAATACTTCACTCAAAGGAACGTCTTCTTCATCGGTGAAAATAGCGATATCTCCTAACGATATGATTTTTTCATGGGCATAAGCAGGTTGCCGTTTCCCCGTTTGCAGAGATTCCACGATCAGCATATTTTTTGCCTGAGATATCAATTTGAACAAACCGGGTTTACCGGAAATAGATAAAATCGTTTTTAACATAAAATTTTCGTTTTATATTTAATTACTTAAATCATTCGAACCACAAAAATAATATTCTTGTCCGGTTTAACCGTCTTCAAAACGAAAAATTCTCATTCCAATGACTTCAATAAAGATAAAACCCTATGGATAACAGATACATTACCGTCATTCCAAATAATATGAGCAGCTCTTCTCTGTTTTTCTTCCTCGGACAATTGAGCAGCCATACGCTTTTTTATCTCTTCCTCGGTTAAACCGCTGCGCTGGCGAACCCGACTTATTCTTAACTCTTCCGGTGCTGTCACCGTCCAGACTTCATCTACCAGTTCGTCAAACCGGGATTCATACAAAATAGCCGATTCCACAAAGCATATCTCCTCGTTTAGAGATTCGGACCATCGATAGAAATCGAAGCGTACCACCGGATGTACTATGGAATTAAGCAATACTATCTTATCCGACTTTCCAAATACCCGAGAGGACAACAAACCCCGGTTCAATCGACCGTTATGATATATATCTCTCCCAAAGCACTCCGATAGTTTCTGCACGACTTCCAACGAAGATTCCATCAGCCTCTTCGCTTCCGAGTCTGTATCATATACAGAATATCCCATTATACGCAGCAACCGAGAGACAACCGACTTGCCACTACCTATGCCACCGGTAATACCTATACGTCTCATATCGAATCGGGTGTTACTCGATTGGCAGAATCGACAGGAACTACAAATGCAGGTCTTTTCTGCTCCAAAATATAATCGACACTGTCTTGCGACAACACTATATTTCGGACATATTCCGGTGCATTCAATATCTTCACCCCTAATTTATCAGAGAGACGCCGCCGCGACAAATCCAGAAAATCGACTCCCAATAAAAAACTATCTTCATCGACCGCCGCAAACTTACTAAACGGCATCATGCAAGAAAGTTGCACCGACGAAGGAAATGTGATAAGAGACCAATTCGAAGGTACATTTTGCGGGATTACAGGGATATCGAGAATTTTAGAGGTCATTTCTTCCACAGGTATGGTGACGGTTACCTGTTCAGGAACAATTCGAAGATTCGGAATCTTCGCTATCTTGACAACCGTGCGAAGGGTATCGTTCAACTTTTTTGCTTCAAAATCGGTCGTATAAACCTCTTTAACTCGTTTTAATAAGGAAGACTCTCCATAAACCATCACCGAATCGACATCGGCGGTCATATCACCACTCAGTACACACTGAGGTGTAGTCGATGCGACACCTTTCACAACCAGCTTCACCCGTTTACCGGCATTGTGTGTGTACATCACTTTCAACGTATCGGGAATAATCGAAACAATACTCGTTGACGAACGGAGGGACTTTCGCAATATGGTTTCAAGCTGAGACGACAGCAACAAAAAAGAATTTCGCCCCTTATCATACTCCTGAAAATTAATCCGTAACGGGGACAATCCTTCTATCGCATACCCCAACATAACAGGACCTTTATCCCGTACTCTCACCTCGATATGAGACGGGAGATCATTAATAAGAGTCGTTTTCTCGGGAAGGTTTTGTAGTTCTATCGGTATTTTGAAAGAATTTTCAACCTCCTCATTCAGCCCTTGCATAAACCAGAATATCAACGAAAG
>OGYV01002362.1_pt1 | contig 12446 bp, 12 predicted proteins | sample 1576651 | NCBI WGS metagenome assembly OGYV01 (sample SAMEA3541570, study PRJEB24748) | human gut metagenome | biome: human gut; feature: human-associated habitat; material: faeces | place: China | collected 2012
GGGGGGAGATATAAAACATACTATCGTTTTATATCTCCACCCGGCATGACAGCTTTTTGTTGAGCGTTTATACTGATGTCATCGGCCGTGAAAACGTAAAAAGGAGCAAGCAACGAATATGAAAAATAACGCATTGGTCCCTATGGAAAACCGCGAGTCTGTCACATTGTATGGATTGGTCAAATCATCACTCAAGACCTTGTTGGAAAATCCACACGCAGCATTCTTTGTCGAGACGATACCGCTGTGCGTTCAGCTGAATCTCATTGTACTGCTGCGCCTTACTATTGTGAATTCTTTTTGTATAGAAGGTTTTGAGGTCTTTGCAATTCTGTCGGATTTGCTTGTTACTACATTGGTCTATGGTATCAGTGTAACAGCTAAATTGCGATTTTTGCTTCAGACAAAGCTCCAGCAAATCAGTGCTGTTGTTGTTATCAGTAGCAGTTTTATTGCGCGTATGGTGCAGGTTTTATTGGCACAAAATACCCAAACAAGTATCGTAAATGAATTTTTAGCAACTTCCCTGCCGATGCTGCTGCACTACCTCGTAATCGGTGCTTTTACAGCGTTAATCCGAATGTTGTGGGAAATTCCGGACAGCATCCTGCATCATCTTGTTGATACTGAAGAGTGAAAGAGGTACTTCTTTTTTCTCTCCGCTATTCTTTTTTTTCGTCACGGATAGGCGTATCGTAGGTGACACCGAAGCAAAAAAAACAGGAGGAATGAAAAATGGTCAAATACGTCAAGAAAAATGGAATTGAGAAGCCCGTTTGGATCGATCCCCTCTTTCCCGCTTTTCGCGGACTGCTGGATGCGATTTTGCAGAAGGTTAAAGTACAGAGTAAAAGCAACCTCTGCGTGGGCGGATTTATTGAACGGACGACCCGTGAAGCCACGCTGTACGAGCAGGCGGCCACGACCTGTCTGCTCAAAACGCTGGACCCGCTGAGCCTGGAACTGGAGGCCGCCCGCAAAAAGAGTGCCATGACTCTTCCGGAGCACAGCGCGCAGGCGGTCTCTACCACCGAGGGTGCCCGCTCGGCCCGTCGCGCAGCTGCGCAGCAGGCACAGGCCGCGGCGGATAAAACGGCCGCCGAAGAAAAGGCAGCAGAAATCGAAAACAAAATGCTGCAACAGATTGCCTTGACCGCCAATGATGTGCAGGAAGTGTATACCAAGATCAATATCATGGTCGCACGCTTCTGCAAGGGCACAAGCTTCAAGGTCATTGCGGATGAGATCCCCGAATTGACACCGCATGTGTTTGATGCACAGGCGATTGCGCATCGCTATGGTCTGCACAATGGCAGTAGTACGGCAGCATAAAGTTTTTTTCTCTTCACGTTTCTGGTGCGCTGTATGCAATGATGCTATAGTATAATCCACCGGCCGGCAGTATATCAATTGGAGGTTATGATCATGGGTGTTTTCAGCAAGCTCCCGTTCTTCAAAAAAGCCGTACAAAATACCCCGCTCTCCTGGGATGAACAGGATCCGGAACACTATTGCGTAATCCACCATGTGCTCTATGGGTACTCGGCGAGCACCTCGGTTCCAAATGGGTACGCGGAGGTTTTCAATGAGGATGAAATCAAAAATACTCTGGAAAAGGCTCGGAACGCGGTTGAAAACCTGAATCTCAACGTGACGAGCGCTGCAGCACTTGACAGACTCATTGAATTACGCGCGGCGCGCATCTTTTATGACAAGTTACTTTGTCGGCATCACCAAAATTTGTTAAGTGCCTACCGGACCCGCAGCGACGTACAACTACAAAGAGACGAAATTCAGGCGTTTATTACGATCCGCGAGGAGCAGCTAAAGAGCGTCCAGAAGCAAATCGACGAACTGCTCAAGGACCAATAAGTAAGGAGGAAATCTGTAATGTTCATGCCATTTTACGAGTTCAGCGCTCCGACAAAGTCCATCGTTGACACGCAGAAGGTTATGCGCACAATCAAAAGCACGCATATTTTTGCTTTCGTAGTTACGGTACTAGCAACCCTTTGCGATTTTTGCCAGCTTAATTATTTTACCTCTATTTCGATGAATGATTCGCCTTTGTCAAGTATGACGGTCAGCATCCTTGTTGTTACTGGGCTTGATGTATCTATGTTTATCCTCGGAATTTCTGTTAATCAGTATCGCAAAAGCAAAAAAGCATCCAAAAAATCTTTCCGCTTTGCGTGTATTGGACTTCTCGCGGTGTTCGGATTTGCTTATTTAATTTATATTCTGTTGGCGCTGCCGGTTCTGATTCAACAGGCTTCCGAAGGCGCGATTCCCTTCTACGGCCGTCTACTGATTCCGTTAGGTTCAAGCCTCCTTGCGTTCTTCGCCTCTGTAGGATGGAATCCAGCCGGACAATATGTTCAGCTTTTGAATGAGGAGAAGCTCCGGATTGAGTCCGACATTGCTTCGTCTCGCAACACGCTTCTCAAAATTGATCGTGATTTCGCCAATTTTGATGCAATGCGATTCGAGAACGCGCAGGCCGCCCGCGTGTTTGACGCACTATACGCCAAGGTAAAGGAGACAAGCCAGGAGGCACGTACACTTTTGGCCCAGGAAATCGGCAGTCCCGAGGAAACAAACAAACTGCTGACACAGGTCGGTTTGGATGACAGTTTTTGGGAATCGGCCCGCGCAAAAATTTCTTCCTCGGACGAGCTTTTCCCGGATGGCCTCCCTGTCAAGGAGCTTTCCGCAAATTCCACCGCCGCAGACTTGACCAATTTTTCTCTTGATTTGACTGCGTAAAGTTTCCAAGTTAAAGAAAGGAGCATTTTCATGAAGAAACTTGCTTTTGTCTGTACATTTGTTGCGTTCCTTACGGTTGCCCTTTCCGGCTGCGGCAGCACTGCGGTCGATAAAGCGGTACACCCCACCACTGCCACGGCGGTCATCATGTTAAATGGCTACAATATGCCCGTTGTTCCCGATCCAGAGGATTTTGTGGATGCTCCTCAGGATGGCGATGCAACGTTTATTGTTGTCCCGGACAGCACCCCGTCCGTCACAACGTTTACGTGGGATTCAACTGCAAACAACGCCACCTACGCGCAATCCGAATTAAGACAGTGGCAAGCAGAACTCTCGGACGAGCTTTCGGCCGTTCGCCCCGACTCTGAAGGGTGCGATCTGTTTTCCGCAATACTTTTAGCGGGCAACCAGTTACAATGCGCCAACACAGAGGTTCACAAGCTCGTCATCCTCTGCAACGGATTGAACACAAGTCCAGTACTCAATTTTGCAAATAATCCGATTTTTTGGACTGATGCGGATATTGACCAAATGATTTCCCAGCTCCAGGAGCTTGACTATATCCAGCCTGATCTGCTTGAGAATGTTGCCATTACCTGGGCTTATATGACAAGTACGGATAACGTTCATCAGAAAAACTTCGAAGAGGTCCAAAAGACACGGCTCTATACGTTTTGGAACGCCTACATGCAGGCTAGCGGCGCAACTAATGTGGAGTTCCGGAAGGATGTATTGACCGGTAGCGCCGCAGAGGGTGTTCCACCCATCGAAGCCGTAGCCGTTAAGCCTGTCACGGTAAACCTTCCCGATGCTACTGCCAGCCCTGCCGAAGCTCCTGCCCTGACGCTGGATACGAGCACGCTTGCCTTTGTGCCGGACTCTGATGCCTTCCTGGATGAACAGCAGGCAAGCCAGACGTTAAACAACGCTGCATCGCAACTTTTGTCCAATAATGGTGGCTCATATATTATTGCCGGTTCTGTCGCCGCAACTGAAAACGGCTCAAGTGAATCATCTATGCGCCTCAGCATTGCCCGCGCACAGGTCGTCCGGGATGAATTGATCTCGCGCGGCGTGCCGGAAGATTCTATTAAAGAATGTATTGGTCTATCAACCTCCCCATCCCCCCTTCGCTCCACGAATGAGGCCGACAACAGAGCCGTGTACATTGTCGACGCATCCACAGATTTGGCGAAAACATTGGTTACCATTGGAAGCTCTTCATAAAATGGTTGACCGACAGTTTTTCCTGCCGGTCAACCATTTTTTCTCTCCAAGGCAATGCACCTCGCTGTAAAAATCAAGTATAATATACGTAGACAGGAGGGAAAAACGCATGAATAAAATCACTACAAGTTCTGCTGCTGCACAGCTCGAACGGATGTACGATGATTTAAACAATATGGTTTTACGGGATAAACGTACAAAAATAGAAATGGAGTGTGTCCACGCAGATGGATTCTATGCCAAACCGGCTGCAGGATTTACAGTTCCAGCAGGTTGGAAATTATGTTCGAGTGTTTAATCCCCATAATGGCAGACGGTACAAGCTACCCATAAAACAGGCACTGCTCCTGCTCTCCTTGGACGGAAAGAGCTTGCCCGGCGAGAGTACCGGACTCAACTTATCAAGAGAAGAACTGTTCCAAGGCCTGAGAAAGCTGTATCGAAACGGTTTGCTGCAAAACGCAGTACAGAAGCCAACGTTTCTGCATGAAGAACCCGGTATGGCCCTGCTGCTGTTCCCCTTCCCTCGTTTCCTTCAGCAGGGTCTCCTTCCGATACTATTTTATGAAATGCTGCGGTTTCTGTGGCTTCCGCTCCTGATTCTTGCTACCGTTGTGGTCATCCACAACGGCGGTTGGTCTTGCCTGCCCCCGTTGAGCGGATATTCTGCTTTCATGCCGCCAGCAGCGCTTCTGCTTAATATCGTGCTACATGAGATGAGCCATGCAGCAGCCGGTTTCCGCTTCGGTGTTCCGGCTGATGCCTTTGGCTTTGGACTTTATCATTTTTTCCCTTGCGGGGCAGCCTTTTTTTCGCTTCTACCTTTCGCCTGCGGCTTTACCGATCTTGGCATAAGCATTGCCGGGCCGCTTGCTAATCTTTTTACGGGGTCTGCAGCATTGTTGCTGGCAATTCCCACGCAGAGCAGTGATTTTCTGTATTTGGCAATTTTTTCCTACACGCTTGGCTGCCTTAATTTATTGCCGATCCCCGGATTTGATGGTGTCCCCCTGCGCAACTTGTTCCCCCATGACCCAAGCATCGAACGTAGCACTGTGCTATGCGGTCTTGGTGCAAATTTGGCTTCCTTAGGCATTGGTGGTATCCTCTGTTTTCTGCCGTTCTGGGTTTCTTTTTTGATTGTTCTTGTATTAACGGCAACAGCCGCTCTGCTGATTCCCAGTCAATACAGTGTTTGCTGGGCCAGAATGTTGAGCATCTTCTGCCTGCTTCCTATTATGATGAAATTTCTCGGCTTTGAACTGCTAACTGTCGGTCTGCCAACAGTCTTTTTCAACGTTGGCTTTTGCTTGTTTCTGTCGTATTTGTCAGGGCCTGTTTTGCTGGAACTGATTTTTGTTACTTATCTGTATCAAAAGTAAGGTTTATGGAATTAGTATCAAAATTCATTGACAGCCGCATAAAAGAGGCGGTACAATAGAGTATCAAATCAAATGAACGTCAGGAGTGATACTTCTATGTCCGTATACGGGTACTGCCGTATTTCTACGCCGCAGCAAAATATTGAACGCCAGGTGCGCAACATTGCCGCCGCATACCCCGCGGCACATATCGTGCGAGAGGTCTATACCGGCACAGCCTGCCAGGGCCGCAGGGAGCTGGACAAGCTGCTACACACCGTACAGCCGGGGGACACCATCGTGTTTGACAGTGTCTCCCGCATGAGCCGCAGCGCCGACGAAGGCTGCGCTTTGTATGAGGCACTGTATAAGCGCGGCGTTGACCTGCTCTTTTTGAAAGAACCACATATTAACACAGATACATACAAGCAGGCACTGCAACGGCAGATTAGCACAGCCCCAGAGACCGGCAGCGCCGCAACAGACCGATTTGTTTCCGGCATTATGGACGCGCTGAACCGCTACACTGCCGATTTGGCCAAAGAGCAGATACGCCTTGCCTTTGCCCAGTCACAGAAAGAGGTGGACGATCTGCACCAACGCACACGCGAGGGTATCCTGACTGCACGGTTGAATGGCAAACAAATCGGACAAACGCCGGGTCGCAAGCTGAACATAAAAAAATCTGCCCCTTGTAAGGAGCAGATAAAAAAGTACAGCCGTAATTTTGACGGGACGCTCACCGACGCCGAGTGCATAAAACTGATCGGCATTGCGAGGAATACCTACTATAAGTACAAGCGGGAGATGAGGGAAGACGACTAACCATAAGCCTCGCTCGTGGGACTTTTTGAAAAAAGATATTATGACACGATGTCATAATATCTTCGAGGCATTATACTGCACTTTCTTCCAAGGATGCTATTTTTGAACGTAGATAGGATATTTTTTCTTTGCTTTCGATCACCTCTGCCAAAGCCAATGCCTTTTCGTAAGTGTCTTTCGCTTTATGCGGATTTGAAAAATCTGTGAACATATCTGAGGCGTATATACACATTTCTGCAATGTCTCGTAAATTTTCTATCTCATCAAGCAAATTCGCATTTGTATAATACCGTTTTAATTCTTCTATAATTTTTTCTTCTTTTCTGCGATATTCCGCGGCTTTTTCTGTTTCGCCGTTTCTACCGAAAAACGCTTCAATTTCTTTGCAGCAGTGCGCAATGTTGTTCCATGTGTCTACATCTCTCTTTTCATTCCACAGCAATTCCAACATTGTAAACTCCGTCAGGCGAATTTTCTGTGCCATACTGTTATTTTTGATTTTTGATACGCAGTACGAGGCAACAGACTCACAATAATAACACAATATCTCTCGCGTCATTTTTCGTACGATAGCTGCCGTCCCGGATATAGGCTCAAACGTTGTACGAACTTCATCATCACCTTGTTGTTTTTCTGAATTTTCACAAAGGTTTTTTAGGTTTAAAAATCCTTCGTAAAATGTATCCAATGCCTCTTCCATCTTTCCCATATTATAAAAAGCATCTGCTTCATATTCATAAAAATCCATTACATAGCCGGCTATTTCTGCTTTGATTGCTATGCCGCAAGCTTTTTTGCAAATTTTCAAAACACTCTCATAGTCGTTTTCTTTTTTTGCACGCTCTGTAAGGTATTGATAAGTACACAACAACGTGTTCGTGTATTTATCTTCTGCTGTCATTTCTTGTCGTTTTTCTAATTTTTTGCACAGCTTATCGAAAATCTCATTAGCCTGTTCTATTTTTCCTTGCTCATTCAGAATAACCCCTAAAGTATAATAATCTGATACCCAGTGCAGATAACCGTCAGCCGGCATACAATGGAACCTTGTATATAACTCATTATAAACTGCACATTTCTTTTCGATTGTATTTTCCAGCTTCGCATACCGCGCATTTCCGAACGGCATTGCCGCCGTCGCATACATTTGCTCCGTGCGAAGACATTTTTCCAAATGCAGCAGCTTTTCTCCTGTTTCATCTCTGTTGTAACGGGATTCTGCTATCTCTCTGATCGTTATTGAGATTTCAAAGTCTTTTTGCGCAGCCTCTAATAATATATCCTCTATTACATAGCTATCCTCGATTTCTTCATTTTTTGCTTTGGACAGCATCTTTCTGAAATTTGCAAGTGTTCCTGCTTCCCACATCGTCAGCCTTGCTGCATCCTGTTCAAACTCCGCATAGATTCTCTCTGCCAGCAGTTCTCTGCCATCTTCCGGCGGGCAGTAATGCTTTCCTGCAGCCTCACTGCCAAGCCATTGGCGGACAAAAGCGTGGTCAAACGTCACTGTTTCCTCACCGAAGCGGTCTGCCTTTCGGCGCAGAAGCACATGTAGGCGAAGCAGAAAATCGTTCGTCTCCGCCCTGCACCATTCCATTACATGACGGAGTGCCGGAATAGGCAGTGTTTGGCCCGGTGCCCCCAGAATACTGCATATAGCCGGACGAAAAAACTTTCTGAACTCCGCCATGTCGGGAATGTAATGTTCAAACCACATGGTAAACATGCTGCTCAGACCTTTGGGAAAGTCATCACAGATCAGGGTTTTCTTATCCAACAGCATATCGCACAGCAACTGCGCATATAGCGCTATTCCTTCGCTGCGCGCGGTCATACTTTTCAGTGCGTTCTCCCACAGTGGGTCGCTGCTGAATGTTTCTTCCAGTCGGAAGCAGAAAAATTCACGAATATCGGATATATTTTCCGGCGAACCGCTTGGTAGTTCTATTTTTGCAGCCGTTTCGGTCAATGGCTGCAGCGCCGGGACATCACGCCCGCACACCAAAATGCGCAGCCACTCCGGAAACTGCGATGTATAACGAAATAATACGTTCGCAAGTGCATTACTTTCGCCTCCGGTCTCATCAAGTCCATCAATCACAATTACCATGGGCTGGTGCCCGGCATCTATAACATGGATAAACGGCTCTGTAAGTAAGAAAGAAAACAGTTCCTGCTCGTTCATCATTCGAATTTCTTTTCTGTTATCCGTCAGGTATTCCATTAACATCTGCCTGTACTCCGGCAGGCGGCAGGCCAGCAAAAACGCCAGTGTTTGGATAATCGTGCGCGGATCGTTGAAAAAATCCATATCACTGTCTAAAAACAGCGCCGCCGCCACACGGTTGTTAAAGTGCGCATAATGTGCAGCAAAGGCACTTTTTCCAACGCCGGGAGCACCGTATAAAAAGCATGTGCGCGGCGCGGTTTCATCATCCAGCCAGGCTGCTATCTTTTTTGTCAGCCACTCACGGCCAACAAATGGATTCTGCAGCAGTTTTCTTCGCTTGCCCGTACCGTAACAGACAGTAAGGTTTTGTTTTATCGTGGTAATTTGGCCTGAAAACTCCGTATTTTCCGGGCTTTCGATGGTGTTGAACAGCTCCTGCATCTTCGCTGCAAACCAAGGCTTAAAAACAGCATCGCCCTGTGCTCGCTTCGTTTTCCATTCACTCATGTCAAGCCACTGACGATCCGCTACGGATGACGGAGGCTGTACCTCATCTTCTTTATCGAGAAGGAGCGTATATACGTTTCTTCCTCCGCGCACACCTGCAGCAATGCTTAGTTCATCAAGGCAGACACTCCGTGCTCTGGTAGAGTACTTACTTAAACAACCGATAACCGCATCGCTTGTCAGAATACCCTTCTCGATTTTCTGCCGCCATGAATCATTAAAATTGATTTGTTCCGCATCAAACCAAACTTTGTGGCCTCTGGCCCGGATAGCTTCGCAGATCATGTCCCGGAAATCACATTCATCGTGACCATAAGAAAGAAAAATACTCAGATGCCTGAAGTTCTCACCGCCCGAATTGCTCATCGTATACTATCCCTCTTCCGGTGATTTTCGTTTACTGTCCTGTACGGAAAATCAAACATAGCTATATCAGCAGTATAAGTCTTTGCATTACCGCCGGAGCGCCCGCATATCCTCCGGCACAAGTCCCAGCGGACTTGTGTGCAGGAAGATCACTTCCCAGTAACCGGTTTTATAGTTAGCGCGCAGTTTCGGTTTCAGCATAATATTTAAGTCTTCCGCTTGTCTGCCGCTGCGCCTCTGGTCGTGCAGCAAGTCCTCATAGCTTCCATGATAATAGGTGTCAATGCCAATGCGCCCGACAATCGTTTCACCGTTTTCGTTCGGCTGCACCAGTTCTTTCGTCAGCGCTCTTGCCTGTTCCTCTGTAAAATCAACGGAATACGGACTTTCATCCGCGCCCATCGGATAAAAGTCCGTGTTTTTATTTTTCCAGCAAGTCCTCCATCGCGCAGCCAAGCACTTTGGAAATCTTATACAAACTCTCCGCGCTTGCCTTGTTGATGTCCTTTTGCCGCTGTTCGTACAGCTGGATGGAGCGCAGGCCGACGCCGGATTTTTTCGCCAGCTCGGCTTGCGAACAGCCGTAGGCTGTGCGGATACGTTTCAGGTTTGTTTCCGCAAAGTGCTCCCGGATGCGGGCATCCGCAATATCTGCAAATTTGCTGACGTCCGCTTCGTGCAGGGTATAATACATTTTTTCCAGTTCCGCAAAGGAAAGCACCTCGAAAATCTCGCTGTACTTTCGCCCGGAGTACCACTGATAATACGCAATCGCCCACCCGATCCAATATTCGCAGGAACGCGCATACCGTTCCGGCTGTTCCGGCTGTTCTGTCATCCCGGTCGTCTCCGCAAGGATCTGCGCAGCCAGTTCAATGCCGCTCTTCCCTGCCAGATACGCGGGTTCTCCGTTTTCCATATGCTTGCTTACCGAACTTACGGTGAACAGCTTTATAAAATTCTCTCCCGGTACGCCGCAGACACGAATCGCATAGTCGAACGCATCCCCCAAAGCCGCCTGCGCATTACTCAGATAGATTTCTTGGTATGCGTGGGTCATCGCTGCGGATGCCTCCTCTCATAATGTCCTGCATATAGATGCCGTCTGTCTCATCGTCCAGCATTTTCAGATAGGTTTGGTTTGCTTCATCGTTTCTTGCTTTGCGCTGCACATAGTATTTGTCTTTTTCTGCGATGGAAAAGCCCTCAAATTTCAGATTGGAAAAGGCAAACTGCGACTTGATCACCACCTGCTCCCCCAATTTGCCAAGCCGCATCGCCTGCGAGAGCTGCTCTACCGAGATGGCATTGTTCAGAAAAGATTCCGCATAATCGAAATAGGAATCATCGGCGCGGTAGCCTGTAATCAAATCATAGGCATTTACGTTCACGCCGAAATTGTCGATCAGATATTGCTTGGCGCGCCTTGCCACCGGCGTTTTTATGGAAAAAAGACGATGCTCGACCAGCACGGCGATCCAATTGAGAATGGTATAGTCCGAGCTGTTCAAATGTAAAACCCGCAGATATTCCGTATCCAGAGTATAGCGGTTTGCAAAACCGTCCCGCAAAGAGGAAACGGCCCACTCCTTTGCCAGTGCCTCGCTTTCCGTGCAGTAAAAGCCAAGCCCGAAATCATTATGCTTTTTTCCCGCGCCAAACACGGGATGCTCGATGACTTTTTCCGAGCCGTGAAACAGGGTGATTTTCTTTTCCATATTGCCGCCCTCCTTGGTATAAGTATATCACTAAAGTGATACAAAAGCAAGGCGGCAAAGGAGATATTATGACATCATGTCATAATATCTCCACAAACCATCGACACACCGTACTATCGTTTATCCCATCAGCACCCCAAAATCCGGGGTATAGGTCAAATCCTGCGCCAGCTCCGGCTCGCGCAGGAACATCATCATATAGATGGGGTAATAGGTGATTTTCTCCTTCACACTCACGTTCCCGCTGTGGAAAACAAACGCAGCCGGGATGTGGTAGTCCGGGTTTGCCATCACGCCGGACAGCGCATTATGGCGTGTGTAGTCTTTCCCACTCTTGATTTCAAGTGGCAGCACATTGCCCTCGTGCTCGATGACGAAGTCCAGTTCTCCCTGCTTTTTGCTGTTGAAGTAGTACAGCGCATAGCTGTGGGCGGCCAGCTCCTGGGCGGCGGCGTTCTCAAACACCGCGCCGAAATTGATGTTCTTTTCGCCGTTCAGCAGCGCCAGCTGGATGCCGTTGGCGTAGGTAGCCGCCAGCAGCCCCACATCGCAGAGAAACAGCTTGAACAGGTTGCTTTGTCTGTTCAGCCGCAGCGGCAGCGTCGGTTCTTCCACGTTGTAGGTCGGCAGCGCAACGCCGGCGTTGGCCAGCCACAGAAAACTATTGTGGTAGCGGCTTAACTTAAAGTCCTGATGCAGGTCCTTTAAAATAAACCGCTTGTTCTTGGCGTTCAGCTCGCTGGGGATCAGGTCAAAAATATCCTCGAGATAGAGCTTCTCCTTCGGGTCATAGCGGGCAATATCCTTTTTGTACAGCGTCAGAATGGACTGCTGCACCTGGGCGACTTCATACAGATTATGTGTTTGCAGGTAGCAAGCCACAGCCGCCGGCATCCCCCCCACGATCAAGTACAGGCGGAAAAGCTCCATCATCTTCTGATGCACCAGCGGGTCAACTTCCTGCTTTTTGTCATAGCAGCTGCGCAGATGGTCAAAGATGCGATCCGACACGCCGTTGGCGCGGGCAAATTCCTCTATATCCATCGGGAACATTTCCAGTACGTCAAGGTAGCCGACCGGTGCACTGCGAATGTCTTTAAGCTCAACGCCCAGCAGCGACCCGCTTAAAATATAGCGGTAGCTGCCTTCCTCCACCAAAAACTTGATGGCGGTCACGATTTCCTTGCACTCCTGCACTTCATCCAAAAAGATAAGCGTCTTGCCGGGGACCAGCTTTTCCCCCACCAGCGCAGAGAGCCGCAGCAGGAAATCGCTGCTGTCGGTGGCTGTTTCAAACAGCTGCCGCGCGGCTGTGTTTTCCAAAAAATTCAGTTCCACAAAATTCGGGAAGGCTTCCTGCCCCAGCTGGCGGATCAGGGTCGTTTTGCCCGCTCCGTTGGGGCCCAGAAGCCCGTAGACCGAGCCTTGGGGGATGGCGAGCGATACGTCGTCGAGCGCCGTGTGCGAGGCATAGCGTTTGGTGACGTGTTCTGCTGTGAG
>OGYV01002374.1_pt1 | contig 12415 bp, 8 predicted proteins | sample 1576651 | NCBI WGS metagenome assembly OGYV01 (sample SAMEA3541570, study PRJEB24748) | human gut metagenome | biome: human gut; feature: human-associated habitat; material: faeces | place: China | collected 2012
AGAGGACGTTTAGACGCAAGAAGGACGCTGAAGAGCTTAGTTGCGGATTTGAGGAATATTACTTCCCGGATTTTGTATTGCTTCCTGTGCGGAAGTATATCCTTTACTTTTCAACTTCGTAATATTGAAACGATAAGCGTGGTTTCGCACTATATCCAGATACTTTCCTGTCTCTTTATCCCAAAAGTCCAGACGATAATACTCCTTATTCGAGCCATCCGGATTCTGAACAGTAAGAAGCAACATGGAACGGTCTTGGGAAAACTTTTTTTCATCCACCACATTTCCTAAAGCATAAACAGAATGTTTGTACTCTAAAGGGTAATAGGTAGTCACCAATCCAATCGACTCGTCGACAGGTGTTGTTGCAGAAAGTAAATCATACTTTCCGGAAGTAGCGGCGCCATTGATAGCTCCTTGATAAATGCCACGATATTCGCTGTCTAATACAAAATCCGAATAATTCAAATTTTTCCATTCCCAATAGACCTGTTTACCGGTAAACAAATCCGCTGCTGCATCAACCGTTATTTTTGCAAGACAGCGAGTTAATAGACACACGTTAGAGGTAGCATTTTCATTCCATTCCATCCAACCGTACATAGGAATTGACTGTCCTTCATCTTTCAAATTAGAGATACCTTTAATCAAGCCTTGACTCGCATAATTTCTTAACTGTTCCTCACTAACCGTTTCATCTACAAGGAAATTACCTGTTCCCGATACAGAAGAACGATTGGTCAGGTTACAAACTACATAGATTCGTTCTTTGTCAGCGGGAATGTATTCTTTCAATGTCACGGTCGGCAACGCTGTTCCATTTCCAAACAAAAAAGATGAATCAGTCGTACCCTCCTGATAATATACAGGAGATGAGGTGTGAGAATCATTGTATACGAACACTTGTATACCGCTAATCTTACATTCCGACTCATTTGCCACACTACGTACCTGAACCAGTTCCGCATCAGGGATAGATAATCTGATAATAATCTTTTGAGATGGATTAATTATACCCATTTCATTATCATCGCTACAACCAACTAACAAAGGAATATTAATTGTACAGAGAATTAATAGACATTCTCTGAATAAGTAATATAAGCGTTGCTGTATTTTTGTTTTCATTTCATTTATACTTTTTTGATTTCTAATGAATTATTCCTTTACACAACGTATAGAGCCGGGGCGTGCAAAAGCATTATACCTTAAAGTATACGAGCCCGGATAATACGTGTGCATAACTCCAAACTCTCCCCATTCAAACGTTGAATTAGGTTTTCCAAAATCTGATGAAGTCCAATAGGCTATAGATGTACCATATGCGTAGTACGCAGAGTGGACAGCTGGCATATTAATCAATTTCGTATTATCACCTTCTTCACCAGCATAGTAAATTCCACCATGTTCATATTGACTATAGCTCTTCATTTTTAATATTAAAGCATCAACCGGTGGTACTTTATAACCTATAGGGCAAGGGTCATAAATTGTTTTAACTGTTAGACTTGGAAAATACTCTACTTGTCCTTCTGGATTTCCCCATAAATACTTCATTTCTGAAGTTTCACACCATTTACCTCCGGATAGATTCATTCTGTGGATAAATACATCTGGTTTACCTATAGCTTGAGCAATAGTTAATGGTTCTTCATAAGAAAATAGATGTGGCAGACTATCACTTCTTACATTACGTAAAAAAACTGCTACTTCCTCATCATAATCCAATGAAGTAGTAAACGGGTCCTTACGTCCAAATTGATACTGTAATCCTTGAGTCGTTACCAAGCCTAATGTGGAAGTAGTTGCTCCTACATTACGGTCCATTATTGTATATTCATGACCTGTCCTTGGTGCAGTATATTCTATTATTTGTGGCACAGGCGTACACCAAAGGTGCCAACTCCACAACACTTTCGCATCCTCCGCATTAGGATTAGCCTTATCATAGACAGCTATCAATGCATTTCCCCGGCTTCGTCCCATTTTCACCTGAACCCTGCCATTGACTAAAGCAACCTGTTCCACTAGTTCATCCGTATCCTGCCAAAGCAATTTGGCCGATAAAGGATGTATGTTGGCACCACCGGCTTTTGTCAGTATATTGCCACTTGCGTCTTCAAACTTCCCTTCGTCAATAATACCGTCCGCTCCGTTTCCCATTATGGTAGCTGTGAAAGAATAAGAAGCCGCACCTCTATCTGCTATATAACTGTTGGAAGTCCCTTCCGTGTCCAATGGAATAAAAGTATCCAATGAACCGATAGGAATATATACCACATGTACATTATCGGAAGAGATTTCGATAAAACCACCTTCAAAGTTGGCGGGAACACTGCCGGTGGTACAATAGAAATTCATTACTTGCGCGGCAGTAAGGTCATAAATGCCACTGTTATCCGCCAGTTTATCCGTTTCCGCTATTCCATTGCAATATAGCTGTAAATCTGTTGTTGATATTAAATCCGTCTTATTAGGTTGCAAAGCCCTGATTCGTAAGCGTCCCGGAGTATGACAGTCCACTTTCACCAGTTTCACCGGGTCGGCAATATCTTTAATAAGCGTTATTCCCTTACTTGCACTCCTGTCTATATCAAAGTAAGTGCCTACAATATCCCCTGTGACTCCTACATCCTCCCAATCGAGCATATCCGTGAATACTTTCACTTCATTGATACTTAGCACTTGTACGTCCACCGAATAAATATGGTTACGTTTTATCCGATAAGAATTTTCCGCTTTTACAGGTATCGTGCGCTCTATCACCCGACTGGTAGCTCCGTCCGTCACCGGAATAACTACTTTCAATGACGTCACGTTGGTATCTATGTCGTAATCGGACTCCTGTTCCAGATAATTTTCATAGACGTAATGAGAATAAAAAGTGACTGCCTCACCGTCAAGTTCACCTTGCTCTTGTAATGCTATATCTGTCAGACTTACTTCCGGATAATCCAAATAATGTAATAGATACTCCTCCAGTCCATTTTCTTTATTATTGGTAATAGCTTCATTGGCATGAGAAGGAAACGGAGCATATTTACGAATCCTATCCGCGACGTGAAGCACCTGTACTTTCACATCTCCTATAGTCAATTCCTGCGGAACAGTAGAAGAAGTTTTACGAATGGTTGTCCGCAGTTTGGCCACCCCCCGCAACAAATGTGCGGAAGCTCTGAAGTTCCTGTATCCGCGCTCCACAATCACTCCCGTGCCCGACATGTAGAAAGGGGGAACGGGTTGTCCGATTATTCCGTGAGGCTCATCCGCATTGGCACGTACACGCAAGGTGTAACCATCCTTCAATGTCCCTATATCAAACAGTGTAGAAACCACGTAGACACTATCACCATCATGAGTCAACTTCAATGTTCCGTCCCCTGTGGAACGGGGTCGGTACTCTATCGGATTCCCGCCGCCGTCCATAACATCCATGTAAAGCTGCTCAATCCTGTTCTCACCGGCCGTTCCATTCTCAATGCTTCGGGCAACCGGCTGTTTATCCCCGGGTATCACCAAACGGAGTTCCATCAGTTCCTTGCCGTCGGGTATCATGTTGTCCACATTGCCAAGGGCATAATTCTCTATATCTTCTACACATGAAGATAATAAGTATGCTATAAAGAAAAATGCAAATAATTTATTTATCATAGTAACCTCCATTTTATTCTTTCACACATCGTACAGAACCGCCATAAGCATCCCACGCAACACTTATAGAAAAGGAATAACCTGTAGAATCTATTAATGTATAACGCATTATACTAGGCTGTCTATATAAAGACGGAATATTCCCCGCCCAATATAATGCATTATCCAAGAAAGAATTATTTGGCATATTCCCTGTTAATAGTTCACGATAACCTGCTGCAGGATAATAAATACCCTTGAGAGAAAATCCTTTATAACGCACCAAAGGCGTAACATTTTTTTTAGCCTGTTCCCATGGAGATTCATACTCCCCATCTTTACCAACAGGCACCCTCCAACCATCCGGGCAGGGGTCAAAAATCGTTTTCTTTCCTACTTTGCTATTCCATAAGCTCAAATCATTTCTTCTATATGTTCCCTTTGCATTCGTATACCAGCTTTCTTCACTCGTATAAAAACTCATAGAGTTATGTACTGAATTAGGTATATTATTAAAGACTTCCACTGGAACTTTTGAGAAAGTTATAATTTCACCAGCAAGATTGTACAAGTCTTCATCAGATTCCGTTTTCTCCCAACCCTTTGTAGGCGGAAACAAGTCTTTCCGTCCCCACTGGTACAAAAAGCCTTTGGACTTAATCCCCCCCTCTTCATTATATTTATTGTATGTCGCTCCTAAATTCCTATCCATCCAGACAAACCCATTAAGTTCCTGTTGTCCCTCTTTCAGGTTCGGGTTATAGTCCGTACACCAAATATGCCAACTCCAATAAATTTCTCCATTCACTTTCATTGCAACTACTGCATTTCCCGCCTTATTCCCTGTCTCTACAACGATATAAGCCTTGTCACGCTTTTCCGCGTTCATCACTTTCACACTACGCTCCGTCATTACTCCTATTCCGTCCTGCCAAAGCACTTCGGCCGTAACTTCACCTTCGGGAATAGGCGTACGTTCAAATTCATCCATTTGTGCCCATGCCTTGTACACCCCGTCTGTAGGTATATGTACTCTTCCGCCGGGCGGTACAACATAACAGTTCGTTATTTGTATATCCTTCACTTCTTCCACCTGGGGTTCTAACGCTATCCACGGACACACCGTCAAGTCTATATCCAAAGAGACTGTTTTTTGCATGAACCGGCACAGTAATTGATAGACATGATTACGCTCCAGCTTTTCCAAAGGCGCTCCACCTGAATTATTCGCGTCTCCACCTAACTCTATCATATCGTATTCGTCGATACCTATTTGCAATTTACTGTCTTTGCATTCCATTTCCGGAATATAAAAAGAGTAAGCCAATACGCCTTTGTCTTTCGGGGAAGTTTCTTCAGGAATTTCTCCGACTGTCTTTCTCAACAGCATATTGATTACGGAAGATGCATAATTACCAGTCTTCTCGGGAGAAATGAACCCGGTTTTGGAAACTCCCGTCACAACCAACATCGCAGGTATCTGAACTTCCTCCCAGTTTCCCGCTTCTTTACGCATATAGACATCCACACGTGCCACCGCACGGTCTACACGCATGTTGACTGTCTGTGTCGTCCCTTCCGCCGCATCCACTCCTGCCAGTTCTCCATACATGGGCAGGCAGTAATCTTTAGTATATTCCACTACATTTACATTGGTCTTAGTTGTCAAGTAATCCGCCATTTGATACTGCACGTCCACCAGGTCGTCGGGATGGTCTACGGACTCCAATATAGCACGGGTATTCGTATCAACAGGTTCGTTTACAATGGCATATAATGTTTTCCCGGTAGCGGCTTTCACCGTAAAAACCGGAGTAGTATAAGTACCGTCGGTAGCGGTTAGCCCTTGCCAGTAATACATCTTATCCAGTGACGTGCCGTCAAAGACATAGATGCGAAGGCGGCTGATGCGGGTTTCGTTCGCGTTCAGCACTTCCGGGTCATTCGCGGCACGCGTACTGATATTCATGCTCATCCGTACTTCCCCGGGATTTACCGGTTCAATTGCCTGTTCGCTTTCCGTACAGGAAAACAAGACCAACAGCAACCATGCCCACCATATATAACCTTTATATCTCATATTCATCAATCTTTGTTTATTTATCAGAGGTCTTCACCTTTCAACCAGATAGTCCAGCCGTTAATCACAATCTTCGTGGAAAGGAAATTCAATAATTCCGGATTATAGAAAAAGACTATCGCATACTCGCTCTGACGGTCGAGGTATTCCTGCGCCGGGATATTGTGCCCTTCCATTTTAGTAAGTAGCAGGTAAGGTATCAGGTCAATCCTCATCAGTTCCTTGCCGTCCGACTTGCGCGTAAGCGTCAGATACACCTTTTTATGTTCGAGCAGGCGCATGGTGTTCATTTCCACCACAATGCCCACATCCTCCACTTTTTCCAGATAATACGGCCGGTAACTAATCATGTCGTCATCCAGCAGGTCATTGTTCCAGTCGTAATATCCGTTGTCCGCACGGATTTCGAACAGGCAGTCATTGATATCCAGTTCTTCCCCCGGTCCGGACTTTTGCAGGATGAAGCGGAACTTATTGGTATCCTTTATCAGGGAGACCGTTTCCGTCTGTTCCTGTCTGCCGGTAAAGCTGACGGCCTGTACCCCGCCATACCAAAGCGGGTTCAGGGCTTTATTGTGCACCAGTGACTCTTCCCGTTTCATTCTTACCGTCAATTCTTCCAGTGTCGTTTTTCCGGCAACCGGTTCCGGCATTTCAAAGTCATCGCTCATTCCCGCCCAGGCGGCTATCCGGTATTCACCGGCCGGAAGCGGCAACGGCATACGGTAGCTGCCGCCCAGAGTTTCCCCCTGCTCGCTCTTCTTTATGACAAACGTGCCATCCTTGTCGAATACAAACACGTCGACACGATTCACTTGCGATGCAAAAGCGTCGGAAAACTCCATGTTATAGTCATACCGGAAACGGACATACAGCCGGCATTCCGGCAGGGTCTCATCAATGGATGTGCAGGAAAAGAGTACAAGCAATAACAACAGGCAACTTCCATAATTCATCCGTCGGACAGCACCTTTTGTATTCATTATCTTTCTCATAATCTATGGGTCTATTTATTTTTCTAGTTTCATATATAGTGTGGAAAAGCGACTTTTGCCTTTCTCGGAATAATCTGCTTTGGTGGACAAGCCGCAAAACTTGTCTGTATGGCAAGACCTGGTTTTTTATCTGTTTCTTTTAAAATCAAGGTCTTGATTCACGGAAATAAGCCTCCGCCGGCTGGATAAAAACGAAAAGAAAGAAAAAAGAAGGCGCCACAAGACAAGCCTGCGCCGTATCATAACGCCTTCTTATAATTTTAATTGTTATTTTAGCCCGATATATCAGTCATTACAAATCCACTCCCTGGCTCCAGGTAGTCCATGGATTTACCGTAATTTCTACAGAGAGATATGCTTCCTTGTCATCATCGTCCTCACCCGGGTCTTTCTTGTCAGTAGAATTTGTGGTGTCAGGAATCCAAGGGGTACCCGGTTGCTTCACGCTGTTGATAGTCAGTGTGTACCAGTTGTTGCGTACGACACCGTATTTGCCAAGCGCCATCGTTGCGGTGATAGCGTCGTCATGACGGATGAGGATGTTATAGTAGCATACGCCTTTCTGGAAGTATTCCACACCTACGGTTTCACCGGCTGCCGCATCGGGTTTGGAGTATTCGCCACCGCTCTTAAGGTCGTCCAGTTCAGTGATAGTAATAGAGGCGAAATCACCACCGACAGGCTTGCCTTGTGCAGCAGCGGCTTTGGCTATACGTGCATAGAACTGGTCACAAAGAGTGATTACCTGTGTTTGTGCCGCATCGGCTGCAGTACCAGCTGCCTTTGCATCGTTATATACTGCCTGCAAATCAGCCAATGTCTTGTAAGTGGTACCCAAAAGGCGGAACCAGCTTTCGCCCACAGTAAATGAGCCAGGAGTGTAAACCGCACTTGCTACGGCAGACGTAGTCTGTGCCTGGGTTTGCGCGTCGGCAGCCATTGTGTTCTCAAGACAGTATTTGCTGTCTGCCATGGCCGAGAAGTCGGCAGGCAAAGTACCGTCGTCAGCTACTTTCAGGTAGTTGAACTGCGACACATCGAATCCTGCAAGTTCGTAGTTCGGGTCTATTCTGTAATCCGCACCTGTAGAACCTCCGGCAGGCATTACGATTTCAGAATACGGGAACATGCTCTTGTTGGTGATATTCAATGCCCAGTCACCGAATGTACAGGTCACTCCGGCAGGAACCTTGACGCCGTCCGGATTTGTTCCTAAAGAAACTTTAGCAACGACACGGTCTACATAAATCATTGAACGGTCAGCTTCGGCTGCGGCTATCGCAGCATCAACGTCAGTGATAGTCGTTCCGTCAACCACCTTCACATTGGCTGTCACCAATGCCCCGTTGGCCGGGTTTGCATTGTCGCCGGCATTAATCATCATAAAGTTGTTCTTTGACGTTCCAATCACTTCGTCAAGTGTCTGCTCCACAGCACCGTTGATGGCAGACCAGGAAGCGGAAGCCACACAGGCCGTTTTGAACTTGTCGCTCGGATTGACTACTGCCAGCACTTTGGCGGTAGCGGAAGGTACTTTGAATGCCTTTCCGTCATATCCTGACTTATTAGCACCGCCTACATTCAGGATATAGTCGGTTGTAGCCAATGTCTTTGTTTCCAGACAAACGTCCGACGCGTCAAACAACGCGAGAAGCACTTCCTTTACGTTCTGTTCGTCCGCTGTCCCATCGTTTTCTCCCGGAGCACGTGTTACCGCACTTTTAGTCATTGCCACAGCCCCCGTACTTTTAGGCATTGCCACAGACACGGACATATAAGCCTCCCTGCCGTCTACCGGCAACTGGTTTTGTCCGCCGGTTGCCATCTCTTCATCATTACTACATGCTGCCATCGCCAGTCCGACAAACAGCGTTAAAAAAGATTTGTCCAATTTCATTGTTTTAAAATTTAATGAATACTAAAATGTTAATTACTAAGTTTATGTTTCAGATTGTATTATCCAGATTGTATTATTCAGCCTTTATCTCTTCCAGACGTTTCAGGTACACCCGCATAGCGTCGTAATCTCCCGTTTCCCAAGCCACGATGGCGGCGTTGTTGTTAGCTATCCGGTCACCCGGAAAGCGGGCGGCAATCATCCGGATAATCCTGTTGTATTCGTCAGAGCCCTCACCGTAGCTGGCTGCTACCTGGTACATTTCGTTATGGTTCATTTTGTCGGGGCGCGTCTTGATTATTTCCCGTCCCTGCTCCACGGAGAACGGAACCACCGTATAGCTGACTGTATATTCCACCAGGCGCAGCTTCGGATATACCTCCTGCAGCAGGGCGTTATAGATTTTTCCGCCGTCGATAGCCTTTATCTTCGCGTCGCGCGCGTCCGGTTCGGGAGTCTGCCCGATAATGTCGAGCACTTTCTGCATATAGGAAGGACGGTATTCGCGCAGCCATGCAGCCAGCCCTTCCCAGTTCTCCGGCACCGAACGGCAGTCTATCATGCTGTCGTCCAGCTGATAGGCATGTTTCAGGTTTTGTTCCAACGCTTTCGCGCGTTGTTCGGAAAGGCGCGCGTTGGCGGCATAACTGCCTTCCGGTGACGAGTAGCCCACTATCTCAATCCGGGCAATGCGATAATTATTGTCTTCACGGATGGAATCAATGGACGAATAGATTTTAGCCAGCTCGACAGGGTTGTTCATATAATCGGCAAGCAATGCCGACTGGTTCACCTTAAAATTAAGATATGCGCTGCGGGTGAAGGAACGGCGTTTCTCCTCTGCCTGTGCCACCATTATTTGCAGATTCGGGCGTTCCACCTCTTCTTTGAATAGAGGAAGTTCGGCAACGGGCGCATTACCCAGCGCTTCCCCGCAACCTGCGCATCCCTGCAGTTCACGGAATATCTCGACACGTGCCCCGGACATCCACTCCTGTGCCGGGACTGTTTCGTTATATTCCAGCAGCATATCCCGTTTCCTGTTAAAACGAATCATTTCCTGTCCCTCTCCCGCAACCGGTGCTTTGCCATACTCCTTGCCGTACAGACGTTCTTTCCGCTTGTTCATGCGATAACGGTTTCTGCCTGCAATGCAGACTGAAGGCAGGGCGAGCGTATCGCTTTCCGACCGGCTGATTATCAAGGGAGTGATTACCATCTGCCGGCGCGAGGGAAGACGCAGCGTGCTGCAATCCATACTGAATGACACTTCCACTTTGTCGTCGCTTATTTTCCGGGCAACGGTCTGTCCGATATTTATCTCCTGGGCATGGGCGGAAAATGCGCCCAGCACTCCCAAGGCCACGTATATACAGATTCTTTTCATCATTTGCCTATTTTATAATGTATATGATACTCACGGCAGCCTTTGTCGGGCCGAAGTAGTTTTTCTTCTCACTTTTCTGAACGGTGCCGCATGTGGCACAGGGATATTTGGAGTGGTCCAGCTGCGCATAACCGACTCCAAGCACAGCCTCCAGACTCCAGCGGTTGCCGAGCAGCCACTGGTAGCCGTAGGATATTCCGCCGCCCCACAAATGTCCCTGATAGCGGTGGTGCTCCATGTTATCACTCAAGAATGACATTCCGCCCACATTGTATTTGGCGTAATGTCCGTGCAGACCCAGAAAATGGCCGTTGAATTTCTCACATAGCCAGTAGCGAAGTTCCGGCTGCACGCCCCAGTGGCGCAGGCGCGTTTCATCATCAAACTTCCAGGGGTTATAATTTCCGGATAAGTCGAGAGACCATTTCTTGCCCAGGCCTATTTCCAGCCCCAGGTTCATTGTAGTAGTAGCGTCATAAAGCAAATTGGTCTTTACCGCAACCTTTTGGGCATAAGAGTTGGCCGTATTGCAAAGGAGTACTCCCAAGACACCGATTAAACATAGATATTTCTTCATGTCATCTTATTATTTATTGTTGCTTTTCTTGCATCTCTATTCCGTAATAGAGATTTCAAAAAGAATACAGACAATAAAAACCTAATTATCAATGATTTGCATTACATAAAACAACCATACAACGTTTCAGTATCATGAAATAATGAATCATGGCAGACAAAACGGAAAATAATATTCTGATATATAATTCATTAAAAACATGGATACTGAAACAATTGTGAAACAAACGGATAACTAACAGGCCAAACAATAAAAACAGTTATTGCCATGGAATCAAAACTTATGAAAAGCGAACTGCTGTACATCGAAGAACACCTGTCATGCCAAAACTACATGACAACGATTGAAACCGGATTCAAGTATCTGGAGTTCGACAAAAACACTGAATTTGAAGAAGACAATACAAGCAAGAATTATCTTCTGTTCTTCCTGAAGGGCGGTTTCACCATTACTTGCAACCAGTTCCACAACAGGCCGTTCCATGCCGGAGAGATGGTACTCATCCCCCGTTCTTCCCGGCTGAAGGGAACCGGAGAAACCGGTTCAAGCCTGCTCTCCATGTTTTTCGACATGCCCGAAAACAGTTGTGACAAGCTCATATTGCAGTCTTTATCAGGTATATGCGACCACATTGAATATGACTTCGCACCCACTGGGATACACTACCCGCTGACACCGTTCCTCGAAGTGCTGACCCACTGCATCAGGAACGGGATGAACTGTGCCCACCTGCACACCCTGATGCAGCGGGAGTTCTTCTTTCTCCTGCGCGGATTTTATGAAAAGCGGGAGATTGCAGCCCTGCTTCACCCCATCATCGGGAAAGAAATGGACTTCAAGGATTTTGTCATGCGCAACCATACCAGAGTGGATAATATAGAACAGCTCATCTCACTGTCGAACCTGGGAAGAAGCCGCTTCTTTTCCAAATTCAACGAGGTGTTCGGGATGACTGCCAAACAATGGATGCTGAAACAAAAGAACCGGAGGATACTCGAAAAAATGACCGAACCGAGAGTATGTATAAAAGACGCCGTTGAAGAATTGGGATTTGACTCGCAGAGCAACTTCAACCGTCACTGCAAACTGTATTTCGGATGCACCGCCAAACAGTTGGTGGAACGCTGCCAGAGCGGAAACTACCCGGTTTATGAGGATAACCACACTACGTGTACAAAATGAATAAAAATATGTACTTTATGATAATTCCTATTATAAATAAATAAGCTTACTTTGCAGCGTGAAACAGTTCAAAACAACAAGGAGATTTTAATATAATCTCTATTACGGAATAGATTACAATGCTGCAAAGATAAACAAAAATACAATATCTGCTAATTTTCAACGGATTATATTACAAATTATCATCTCACCTGGACAAGTTTGTGACTATGCTGTTCACCTGGTTGAGCATGGACACATCGAAATCTTTCAAATAGACACGTGTCATTTCTTCCGAAGTGTGCCCCAGTCCGGCACTAATCACAGAAATCGGGGCTCCATAGTCACGGGCGAGGGTAGCCCAGGTATGGCGGGCGGTATACGTCGTCAACGGAACTTTTATATCAGCCGCAACAGCGATTTTCTTCAGATGGCGGTTGATACGCCCTAACGCCAGGCGGTATTGTTTGTATCCCGAAGCGTATTCACCGCTGATTATCGGAAAGAGGTACTCATTCTCCGTCTTGTATTTATCCATCAATCCCTGCATCTGCGAAGTCACCGCGATGCGAATCAGCTGTTTCGACTTATGACGGGAATAGGCCAGCACACCATTGCAAATATCGCTCTTCCTCAAAAGGACAATATCGACAAAAGCCATTCCCTGCGCATAAAAGCTGAACAGGTA
>OGYV01002377.1_pt1 | contig 12402 bp, 10 predicted proteins | sample 1576651 | NCBI WGS metagenome assembly OGYV01 (sample SAMEA3541570, study PRJEB24748) | human gut metagenome | biome: human gut; feature: human-associated habitat; material: faeces | place: China | collected 2012
TCCGTAACCGGACAATTGTTTCGAGCTGATGAATACTCGTGAAAAATACGGGTATCTGACTGGAGATATGTTTTATTTGTTCCTCAACACTCTGTCTGTCAAAATCTAAATCGGCTTTATTAAGAACCAATACAGAGCTGATATTTTCCTCCATTATCTGAACCATAAAGCGTTCTACCCTGCGAACATTGAAATTATCATCAAGGCTCTGCACAATAAATGCCTTATCGACATAAGAAGCAATGGCCTGCTTATCAGCAACCGTGCCACTTTTCTTGCGATACAATGTCCGCTCACGAGGCAAACTATCAACTATAATCCCTTTATGTTCATCGAACGGTTGAAAAATGACCCAATCACCTGTACAAGGTAATTCATCATCCGATTTTCCATACATCATATTTCCCGTGAGTTCACACTGAAACAATCCGTTTCCGGAAATTACCTCGTAGCAAGTACGGTGTACAATGGAAACACGCCCATGAGCAAGGGCACTATATATTGATTCTTGTTTTAGCTGATTGAGTTTCTCATTCCAACCATAAATAGTTAGGTTATCGTCGGATTTGTGAATTGTTTGATTTTCGTTATTCATGATCTTAATATATAGAGCGCACACGTTGAAAAGCATAACAATGCTTTTCACACCATTGTACGCAAGTTAAAAATTGAATTTATAAAAATATAGAAAACACCCTCGAATGGAATCATCCGAGAGCAAACGAAAGGACAACCTGTGTCAGAAACACAGATTGTTTATCAAACCAAATCCGATTTATTATTTTTAGTCATGCCACAAAGATAGGCATTTTTTATTTGATGGCAAAACGGGCAGTCATTTCATATCTCAACTTGATGACACGGTACTGTTCGGTAGCAGCCGTCCCCATGCTGACATTGCTCTGTGCCTGAAAAGGAAGATAACGGCTTATATTATTATCAACAGGTTCTACAATACGGATCACTTCACCCAATTCCTGCCCCATCGCTTCCACCAAGTAAGATGCTTTTTCACGGGCAGCTTTCAATGCTTCAATCTTACCTTGCTTCCGATACATTGGCAAATCCTTATGCTTCAATTCTCCGATGCGCATGGACTCAATTCCCCATGTGTTGACAGAACGGATAATGGAATTGATCTGCTCAAAATCGGTCAACCGGATATCCAATTGCTTACCTATCAGAAATTCCTTTCCTCTCTGGCGCCAATAATCCCCTATTTCCTGTGTACGGATAGCATCATCCGCTATTCCGATTTTGCGCAAACTCCGACGCAAATCCTTTTCAATCATAGCCAATGGCACTTTCGTCCGAAAATCTTCTTCTTTATTAGATTTACCTGTGTACTCTTCCTGCCAATACTCCTTAATCTGAATCAGAAAATGTATTTCATCCGGAACGACTTCAATCTCCGAAGAACCAGTCACTTCAATATATTTCCCATCACTTTCTTGAGCATTGACAACCATACTCCATGCAAACAAAACAAAAGCTAATAAAAATACCTTTTTCATATCTTTGATTTTATAATACAACCTCATTTACAGCATCCGAATGATTATATCACAAAGCTATTAAAAAAAACTGTAAAATCGATCTTATCCCAAAATATCAATCAAGCTTTTTCGATCTATCAAAATTATATCTCCATTCTTTACCTTACACTTTGGAGACGTCTTACCGGAAAGCAAAGAAATATTTCCTTCTTCAAACAAATGCTTCAACCGGGTAGTGGAAAGAGAAAAACACCTTTTTATCAATGATAATAATTTCAGGTTCAATTCAAAATTACATTCGATCCGAATACTTATTATCGCGTTGTTCATATTCATAATATCTTCGAAGGAGATATTACTTATCACCTCATATTCAACGCTATCGTAGTCTATTTGAAGCTTGTTCTTACTTGCCATTCCGGCTGAAAAAGCATACTGCCAGGCCACTTCTCTATCATTCATAGAAAAGCTATGAAACAGTTTTTTATTAATCAAGTCCGGTTTGGTACGTGACAGCAAAGTCATATTACAAGTGTTATCGCACTTCACGCACCTGTAAATCAGCCAGACATCAATGTTCTTTTTCTGTGCATTCATTCTGAACTTATCACTGCAATAAAAGCGGTCACTCTCACAGTGGCTGCATTTTTTAATCAATAAAGGAGTATTCTTCACCTTTATCTCCCATGTAAATGTTGTTTCCATAATTATACAAAAGCTATTATCTTTCTTTGTGAATCAAATCTTTTTCTCCGCAAAGTTGGATATTAGCCATTTGTATAATTCACAAGATGTCACAAGACGACATGAAATTTATTTGTCCAGCTCATCCATCATCTTTATAATTTTATCTTTCAACTTATCAAGAAACTGCGTCCGACTCTTCTTCCGGTTTCTGATTTCCAGGAATATGCGATAAAAGTCTCCAATCTCAATATTGAAAAGAGTCTCGCAGCAGAAGGCTATGTCTTTTAAACTGGTATTTCCATTGTTGAAGCATTTGCCCGCATACAGGGCATAGATAAACTCAACCAAAGCGACCTTGCTGTCCGTCCACTGCAATAGCCGGTTTTCTACCATTGAAGTGAATTTCAAATGAAGTTCCTCTGATAATATCTCTATTTGAGCAGACAGGTATTCCGCTAAACGATTGTTGGCTATGATTTCAGCCACACTTGAATCATGCAGGGTAGTGAAAGAAGAATCCCTGTCCAGCAACCCGAAACGGGTGTCTGCCAGAATATCATAGTTTCTTCTGACAAAATATTGTTCGTCGAGTTCCGTCCTGCCGGTACGGTAATAATCATAGAAAGAATTATTCAGGAAGTATTTTTTCAAGTTCTCCAGTTCCGACTTCAGATATTTGCATTGGGAAGACGGAGATTCGCCGATACGCTTCTTTTCAATCTGATACAAGCGGACATAAAACATCAACAGCCCGGAAATCTGTGGTTTCCAGGTCTTAAAGAAAAGAATTTCTTCTTTCGGATTCGGGAATTGGTATTCGGCAACGGCGGATTTCAACAGAATAAGAGACATCTGTATGACATCAATAATCTGCTTAATCTTATCTAGTGGGGCAATCGGCTGTCGCTCAATTCTTTCAATCTCTTTTTCTATGTTCTGCTTACTATTTCTTACGAAATTTTCCATTCGTTTTCATATCGCATACGTTTCGAGAAACCATGCAGTAAATAATAAAAATAACAAAATGAAAAACCGGTTCGAGTGGAATTACTCAAACGAAAGAAATTAGCCTGTGGTTCGTGAGGCTAATATTAAGCCAGAACAAATTTAAGAGTTGCGCCCAAAATAGTTACTTTTTGATTTCAAGGGCAAATATAATCGTTTTTTATGATTATATGACGTTTTGGTGAAATTTAAAGAACAAGGTATCCGAAAAAGCACAAAAATAGTATCTTTGCCTGCGATTTATTACCAAAGATGTGATAAAGCTATTTTTAATCATTTAATAATAAAGACTATGATTAGATTAAATGTTTTCGTCCGCGTAAGCGAGACAAACCGCGAAAAAGCGATTGAGGCAGCTAAAGAACTGACTGCTTGTTCTTTGAAGGAAGAAGGATGCATTGCTTATGATACTTTCGAAAGCAGTACCCGTCACGACGTTTTCATGATTTGTGAAACATGGCAGAATGCTGAAGTATTGGCAGCTCACGAGAAATCTTCTCATTTCAGCAAGTACGTAGGTATCATTCAGGAATTAGCTGAAATGAAACTAGAAAAGTTCGAATTCTAAATGAAACACGAAGAATAGATATACTATCTATCCAACTATCATCAAAAAAAGAGAGAGACATTCTTCTTCGAAAGGAAAGAATGTTTCTCTCTTCTTATTTCCAGATCTCACGGGAATAGAACTGTATGAAGTGATTAGTCCAGCTTCTTATGAATAAATGTCCCTTCAATCCAATAAGTTGCGTGATTCGATTCAAATTTCAGCAGCACATAGCCCGGATCGGTAGGACCTCCAGGAAAATGTTCGATAAACCAGTCCTGCCAAAGTTCTTGTTTCATCTTCTCGTCGGTTACCACTTCCACCGTTCCCGTTAAGGCTACGCTGTCTCCCTTATCCTGAAAGCATAATCCGGCTTTCGGGTTTGCCAGAAAGTCAATAGTCTTTAATGAGTCCGCTCCGGTAGACATCCAAATAGTAGAAATTCCGTCTGTTGCAATCTTACTCATCGGCACAGGACGGGGATATCCCTCTTTATTTACAGAAGCAAGCACTACCACTTCACACCTCTGCAACAACTCGGTTGCTTTCTCTTTCATTGTTTTTGTTGACATAATCTTATTGGATTTATATTGTAGGCAAATATAGTGAAAATAAATTCTAATTCACAATACGCCCGTTTGCCTTAGCCTTTTGAAGCCATTCAGGGACAATTTCTTTGAGAAATTTATCTTTGTCCGCCTTTTCAACAGCCATATCCAAACCAATATATTGCTGTGCTTTTTCTTTCGTTGTAATATCCGGAAGCGGTACATTATCTGTATATCCATGCGCAACAAGCACTTTGCTGATAAGCATACGAGCTTGGAATACTTTATTTAAGCCATGCCCCAAAATACGCATGGTTTCCTGCGGGGCATGAAAAGAACCGCCATGAGAAGATACGCCGAAATCCCATCTCCACTGTGCCTGACGAATTAACAGCAAGGCTTCTTGCATTTCATTTTCTGTAGCTCCTATATCCCAAGTAAACTTCGCTTCAATATGTGCTTTTGCCAACTCCTTTTCTAAAAGTGTACGCAACTCATTTGCCTTTTGCTGACGTTCGTATACATTTTTACAGAGCGTCTCTTTATTATCACGATGACACGTCTGACAAGTGCGTTCAGTCACTGCTAACGGATTCTGAATATGGTGATCGCTATATTTTATCCCTCCTTCATCATTGTAAGGCATGTGACAGTCAGCGCACGACACACCACGCTGGGCGTGTATGCCCATCTTGAAAATTTCATAATCAGGATGTTGAGCCTTTAATATAGGGGCACGGCTCAATTTATGAATATAATCAGTAAATCCGATTTCATCATAATACTTTTCCAAATCTTCAACAGTGAAGCCCTTATCCCAAGGAAAAGTAGGATATTTTATATTCCCCTTGAAATAATACTCCGAATGACACTGTGCACAGACCAATGAACGCATTTCCTGTGGAGTAGCATGAGTGATATCTCTACCTTGACGGCTAAAAGCTTCAGTGAGCGACGGACGGCTGATATGCAAATCCATATTTTTAGGTTCATGACAATCGGCACATCCTATAGGGTTTACAATTTCGGCTCCCCATGCAGCCCACTTATTATTATAAAAGGAATCTACCCCAATAGCTTCTATCATACGGGGAACATCAGAACTTTTACACACCCAGCAACTTGCAAATTGAGGACCGTCAGCAACCCCCATAGGCGCACCAGTACGAAGTGAATGAACAATATCCTGTAAAGCGTACATATGCCCGCGCGGTGTTGAATAATCCTTAGAAAAAGCATATCCAGCCCATAATATGACCATTTCAGGACGTTGTGCTAAAACGTCGATAGAAGTTCTTCCATTTAATCTACTGTGCAAATCGGTCGATGTCGTATCCACCCACGTCTTATATTCACGTGGATAGTTTTCAGCAAAAATAATGCTGCGTGCTTCTATTCCGTTTATTTTTATCTTTTTCTTATAGTCTATATTTACAACCTCTGCGCTGTGTTCCATCAGGAATGAAATAATTACTCCCGATGCAAAAATAACAGCCATTGCAAGAGCGAATAGTACCCACCTCTGCCAGGGTTTGAACTTATCTTTCATTATTTGCTTTTTTCTTTTAAATACCTTCTGTTTATTGTACTAAATTATATTTGCCAAAGACAAAATAACGGAGAAACAACTTCCTTTTCCTACTTCTGAATGCACTTCTATACGTCCAGCCAGTCGTTCAATAATCACTTTACAAATGGAAAGTCCCAAACCACTCCCCTGCTCAAATTCATCAGTCTTGTAAAAACGATCAAAAATCATCATTAGTTCTTTATCATCAATCCCTTTGCCAGTATCTTTTACGTAAACGCAAACTTCCTGATGCTCTTTATATATTCTGCACCCCAAAGTAATAGTTCCTTCTTTGGTAAATTTATTTGCATTATTCAGGAAATTAGAGATGACTTGAGTAAAACGGAAGCAGTCGATGTTAACGGGTAAGGAAACTGTTTCATCAAGTTCAAGGATAAAGCATAATGAAGGCTGAATCAATGTTTGGTAAGTGACATAAATCTCCTTTATTATTTTCGTAATGTTATGTTCCTTTATATCAAAGGATAAGTTGCCTGAATCTAAACGAGATATCTCTAATACGTCATTCACCAGTTTCAAAAGCAACTCATTATTATTATTGACTATTTCAATCATGGCAGCTTTCTCTTCCGGTTCTATTTCATCAGCCCCCTCACCTATTAATAAATTTGTGAAACCTACGATAGCATTGAGCGGTGTACGGATTTCATGACTCATATTATTTAGAAACGACTGTTTCAGCTCTGCTTTTTCTGCTATCTGTTTCGCTAGAATCAACTGCTGTTCATGCTCTACCAAGTTTTGAATATTCTGCATAATGCCTGCCAACATAATCTCCCCCTGGGCATCTTTCAAGGTACTGCATCGAAGTTCATACCATTGATAATCTGCCTCTTTCCCTCCAAAACAAAAACGTATTCGTTGTATTTGCATACTGGGAGACTGATATAATGTTTCGTAGAATGAGCTAAGCAATTGTACATCATCAGGATGGGTATATCTCATAATATCCTCTTTTGTAAATCTCCGTTGTTCCATGCCAACCAATCGTACATAATTATCATCAAATTCAAGAACACCTTCCTGAATATTCCAAAGTGAAATTTTCCCGCCATTCATAGAAAGAGTCAATCGTTTATGCGCTTCTTCCAGCATTTGAAGATTCTTACGCTCCATCAACGAACGGCGATGTGTACGTAACAGACTAATGGTTACCAAAATAAAAGAGAAAACAAACAACCCACCCAACAAATAAAGTTCTTTTCGATAACAATCGTAAAACGGATAGTTGATTATACGGACATTTTGCGGAACATTACTAATATCACCCGCATATTCAGAAAAATATGTCCAGTCCAGTACATACTCTTTTTCTAAATCTCTTATTTTAGGCATTCCTATTTTTTCTTTCTTTAATAAGCGTGCAGCAAGGCTAGCGGAAGCCTTCGCCGTAATACCCTCTGTAGCCATATAACCGCCGACAATCTTAGCATTTTCACCGAAACCTTCACGAATACAACTAAAAGAAGGAATATTTAAAGCTGTTACTATCGGAATTGCCAGCATATCTAATTTATCCAGTAAAAACGCTTGATTTTGTTGTCTTCTCTTTGATTGTTTCAACATTACTAACAAAGAAGATCCTTTTATATAACGAAAGGGGCAAAGACTTATTGTCAGACCATTCTTGTTAACATTATCATTTATCAAACCGGGGGTCAGATTAAAATATTCAATCATCTCCGTCAAATGCTTATAATCACACTCTTGCACAAATGCTTTTTGATAACCCAAAACTCTCACATTCTTCCTGTCAACCACTCGGGAAAGGCTATCGAAAGATTTATGTCCAAGAAAGGTCAGATCTATATTATAAATAATCTCCATATCATTATGGGGATACAATGTTTTTATAAAGTCGATATTACGTTTCAGATCGGGACTATCACGCAATACATAAACTTTCTGCGAATCATATTCTTCTATCAGTTCTTCATTAGGAAAATGCACATTACAAGCTACCACGGGAATAGAAGATAATAACCGGTGACGGGTAGATAATAAAGAATTAGTTGCCTGATCACCAACGGTCAGAATAAGGTCTGTCGATTTACTTTCTAGAAATTCAAGATATTCCCTTACATGTTCTATCCGCTCTTTCTCATCATATTTGCTACAATCAAAATAAAACTTATCAAACATTACCTCTATCCCTTGTTTCTGAAACTCCTGATACAACAACTTTTCTATATTTCTGTTGCCAATATCATCTTTAGATATGGAGTAAATCAGGGAAATACGCTTTACCATCAAATTGTCAGTAACATACCAGTGTTTATAATTTAGTCCACCTATAAAAACAATCAATGAAAGAATGAATATTAAAACGTATTTATATTTGAAGTAGGTTTTGTTCATGCTTTTTTGTTTATGTTTGGCAAAAATAGCATAATTTTCACAACAAGAAAGGTATTTCACTGAAAACATCCATTAAAAACATTCATTTTCATTAAAATCAATAAATTTCCTGGTTATCAATCTTATTTCTATATTTTGCATGACCCTTTTTTGTATTATCTTTGTTTCTCTAAAACAAGGAAATAAATGAGGAACTTTGCAGCCATCGACTTTGAAACAGCCAATGGTAAACGTACAAGTGTTTGTAGTGTAGGTGTTGTCATTGTAAAAGACGGTAAGATCGTGAATAAAATCTATCGTCTCATTCGTCCTGCTCCTAATTATTATACGCAATGGACAACGGCTATCCACGGATTAACTTATGACGATACGATGGAAGCCGAAGATTTTCCTGATGTATGGGCTGAAATCAAACCGTTGATAGATGGATTGCCACTTGTTGCACACAATAGTCCTTTTGATGAAGGTTGTCTTCGGGCAGTTCACGAATTGTATGACATGACTTATCCTAATTACAAATTTTATTGTACCTGCCGTACTTCCAGAAAAGTTTTCGGAAAAGATCTGCCCAATCATCAATTGCATACGGTAGCAGAACGGTGCGGATATAATTTAGAGAATCACCACCACGCACTTGCTGACGCAGAAGCTTGTGCACAAATAGCTTTGCTTATTATCCCCGATCCTCCCAAACCGAAGAAAGCAAAAAAAGCCGATAAAGATACGCATGTTGGAGACTTATTCGCCTCACTTATCCCTCAACAAGTGAAAAAGAATAAATAAAAAAAACACTACAACTATTATCACGATCAATAATAGTCATAGTGTTTTTATAATAAAGTGCTAATTAAAACTTCAACTAAAGAATAGATTTAGCGATACCCATTTCCAAGCCACGAAGTTCTGCCAGTCCGCGAAGACGTCCCAGACAAGAATATCCCGGATTTGTCTTTTTCTTCAAATCATCAATCATCTGATGACCATGGTCGGGACGCATAGCGATAGAGCATTTACGACGTTGTTGCAGAAGAATCAGGCTCTTCATCACATTGTACATGTCTACATTCCCTTCCAGATGATTCGCTTCATAGAAGTTTCCTTCTTCGTCACGTTGTGTGCTGCGCAGGTGAACAAAATTTACACGATCACCGAAACGTTCCATCATGCCTGCAAGGTCATTGTCGGCACGCACTCCGAAAGAACCTGTACATAAGCAAAGGCCATTGGATTCATTAGGCACGGCTTCAATCAGTTTTTTGAAATCGTCTTCCGTACTCAAAATACGTGGCAAACCTAAAATAGTGTAAGGAGGATCATCCGGGTGAATCACCAGCTTCACGCCTACTTCATCGGCAACAGGCGCAATTTCTTTCAAAAAGAAAATCAAGTTGGAACGGAGCTTTTCAGCGTCAATATCGTTATAACGGTCTAATGCCTGCTGGAATTGCTCTACTGTGAAACTTTCTTCCGAACCTGGAAGTCCGGCAATCATATTGCGAACCAACAGTTTCTTATCATCTTCACTCATTTGTTCGAAACGAGCTTTTGCTTTAGCTATTTCTTCAGGAGTGTAATCTTTTTCTGCGTTCGGACGTTTCAGGATGAAAAGGTCAAAGGCTACAAAAGCCGCCTTTTCGAAACGAAGAGCTTTAGAGCCATCAGGCATTGTATAGGCAAGGTCAGTACGTGTCCAGTCCAGTACGGGCATAAAGTTATAAGTAACTACCATTACGCCACACTTCGCCAGATTACGGATACTTTCCTTATAGTTTTCAATGTATTTCATGAAGTCACCAGTCTGTGTCTTGATATGTTCGTGTACAGGTACACTTTCTACCACAGACCATGTCAGACCCACTTCTTCAATCATTTGCTTACGCTTCATGATCTCTTCTACTGTCCACACTTCACCATTTGGAATGTGATGAAGAGCATTTACTATACCAGTAGCGCCTGCCTGCTTAATATCCCACAAGCTAACGGGGTCGTTAGGACCATACCAGCGCCAAGTTTGTTCACATAAATACATATTGTTATTAAATTAAGAATTGAAAATTAAGAATTAAGAAATCAAAGTTGAAAATTAAAAGTTGAGAGTCGGCATACGGATGCTACGCAGCCAATTCTCTATTTTTAATTCCCAATTCCCCATTTATTAAATTGAGAATGCATCAAATCCACCATCGATTACAGCTACTGTACCTGTTACGAAGTTGGAAGCATCGCTAATCAAATAATGGATTGTTCCATAAAGATCTTCCGGCTCACCGAAACGGTTGAATGGAGTATGAGCGAGAATTGTTTTTGAACGATCAGTCAGAGAGCCATCCGGATTAGTCAATAATGTACGGTTTTGTTCAGTCAGGAAGAAGCCTGGAGCAATTGCATTTACGCGCAAGCCATTACCGAATTTCAATGCCAGTTCTCCAGCCATGTATTTAGTAAAGTTAGCAATAGCTGCTTTAGCTGCACCATAACCAACGACACGAGTCAATGGACGAAGAGCTGATTCAGAGCAGAAGTTTACAATAGAACCTTTCTTCTGTTCTACCATAATTTCAGCAAATACCATTGTAGGCAATACTGTACCGAAAAGGTTCAAATCCACCACTTTCTTAAATGCGTCAATCTGTAAATCAAAGAAAGTTTTATCCGGAGCGATAGTTGCACCTGCCATGTTACCTCCAGCAGCGTTCAACAAAACATCAATACGGCCATAAGCTTTCATAATTTCCACTTTGTTGCCTTCCAGCACTTCCTTATCCATCACATCAGTGTAAAGGAACATTGCTTCATTTCCTTCTGCTTTGATACTGTCTACCAATGCTTTTCCAGCTTCTTCACTTCTGTCGAGTACAACCACTTTTGCGCCTTCCTTTGCGAGATACGCAGCAATACCTTTACCTAAAATACCAGCTCCGCCGGTGATAACAACAACTTTGTCCTTTACGTTAAATAATTCATTCATGGTTTCTAAAAATTTATTATGTTTATAGTTTATTGTTCAGATAATATTTCAGGTTCTCTTTCAAGAGAATATCTATCGGCATCAAATTCACTTTCTCACTACTCTGCTTGAACAGCAAATGATTACACAATGATTTAACGCCATCATACCCCTGACGCTCAGGACGCTGCGCAATCAATGCGGTTATCACACCTTCGGAAAGTAATTGCGTATTTCTGCCGATAAGGTCATAACCAACTAGTTTGACAGCCTGCATTCCTCTTGCTTTCAGGTAGTTCCCTAAAATATAGCAAGTTGAATTAAAGATAATAGCGCCTTTAATATTCGGATTAGCTTCAAAGATTTCATCCAGTTTCATGAAGTTATACACTGAATCATTTATTTTCAGCTCCACTTCATGCAGATTTCCATTAAACGCTGTTTCAGTGAGATAATGACAGAAACCTTCGCGCCTGTTCCTTCCCTGGTTAGAATCATTCTTCCCACTATGAATAATCCGTGCCATTAATATGTCGGAAGAAGAAGGAAGCCTGTCCATCAATAATCTGGCAGCAATCACTCCGGCATCATAAGATTCCGTTCCAAAATAAGCCAATTGATGCTGCCCTCCAATGTTGGAGTCAACATACACGTATGGTATTTCATTCCTGTCAAGCTCCTGCGAAAGCCGGATAACAGAATCTGTAAACAAAGTCGCAATCAATACCCCATCCACTTTCTCATTCAGCAGATTTCGGATGATATCATCAAAAGTCTTATTATTATATTGATCGAAAAAGAGTTTGGTAATGGTGATATTATATGATTCCATTTCCGCCGCAGCTTTATCTATCCCTTCCGAAATAGCTTCCCAATACTCCCCTTGCACAAAAGAAGGAGTTATTGCAAGGATATGATATTGTTTTTTGGAGGCAGCTAATGAACGTGCCATCAGATTTGGTTGGTAATGTACCATTTCCAGGATAGCCTGTACTTTTTTCCTGTTTTCTTCAGATACTCTTCCACGATTATGGATTACACGGTCTACCGTGCCAACAGAGACACCTGCCATCTTGGCAATGTCTACAATCCGAATATTTGAAAACTCTTTATCCATATATTGATAAGTATCTTGTTTTTCATCGGCAAAAGTAAAATGAATTATTGAATTAAGCAATAGTGTGTGCGCACACACATAACACACAATAAAGAACACACTACTA
>OGYV01002385.1_pt1 | contig 12373 bp, 13 predicted proteins | sample 1576651 | NCBI WGS metagenome assembly OGYV01 (sample SAMEA3541570, study PRJEB24748) | human gut metagenome | biome: human gut; feature: human-associated habitat; material: faeces | place: China | collected 2012
TCCGTCACGAAGTCTATGCCCGATATCTCTACTACCACTTTTGGCCTAACCATTTGGAATGCAACATTACGAGAATCTGTTTCCACATATTCCGACTCAACCTTATCGTTTTGCAGCATTGCATAAAACTCTCTTCGCATATCTTCAGTAAGTCCCGTGCCAGTAGAGGCGAACTGTTGCAAGATGCCATCGGGGCGCATAACGGCAAGTAGCATGTCGCGCATCATTTCTGCGTGAGCGTCTTCACCAACCGTATAGCCGATGACAACGGCATCAATGGTGTGACGTGGTTTCACCTTATATATTATAGGCTGCTCGCTGTGAACCACAAGCCCTTCTGCACCACCTTCTATCACCCACTCGTTGTATATCTTTTCAACTTCATATCTGCCTGATGCCGCTGTAGCGTCGACCTGGCGAACAAGTGTTCCTGCATTGAACCATCTGTGAAGCTTTGTCCATTTCTCCTTGTAATGAGTCACCTCGCATGGTTCGCCTTCAATGTCTATGATGTCAAATGGTGCGATATGAAGTTTGTCGTGCATCTCCGGATGTGCTATAGCCTTAGCAACGTCGCATACTCTTTCACGACCACTATCACGGATTGTGGCATACAGTTCGGCACCTAAAGTCATGTTATTGATGCCTCCTTGGTTGACAATATGTTTGAGTTCTTGAAGACAAGGAAGCTTGCCTGGCACTGCATTGCCATGTGAGGTATAGACACTTACCTCGCCGTCGCGCACAAATACCACGAGCATTATGCCGTCCATTTTCTTTGTTACAAGAAAATCTTCGCCAGAGAGCTTATCCTTCAGCTTTGCGCCTTCAACAAGCATGAAGCGGCCTGCAATAGTTCGCTTGTATTCTTTTGCGATATTAGGTAAATCATTATTCATCATAACTGCATCGTTGAATTATTGGTAAGTGACTTTAGTTCAAGATTGGTAAGATGAAGAAGAAGACAGTATTTGTCATCTTTCACTCTCCCTTCGAGGAATGCCCGGTAGGGTGTTCCGCCAGTACTCATTACGAGTGGACCTACACCTTTGCTGCCTGCTCCTACGAGCATCATGCAGTTCTTCTCATGGAGCATCTTTGCCATATCGTAAAGGAAATCGAAGGTCAAGCCATTGACATGCTTCAACTGGTATTTCCTTACAAAAACGAAGGTGCGTACTGCCTTGTCCTTGGGTATGAGTTTGCCAGTCCATCTTAGCGGGAAGTCGATATTGATGTTTGACTCTGTTGTATGAAACTTCCTTACCTCCATCTGTTCACCTTCTGGCGAAAATCTCACATGTTGTCTCAGAACTCTGTAAGCCACTTTGCCATTATTGTCAAGAAACACTTTCTTGATCTTCCCCAGTCGCATACCCACCAGTTCGAAGTCTATCTCTGGGTCGCCATTGATTATTTCGTCGGCAAGGCCTTCTCCATACTTGTCATAAAGTATCTCTGTACTTGTTGCTGGCGTTCCCTTCAGGAAACGTGCATTTGTATATCCCATACCGTCTTTGCGCCGCATGGAGAAGGCATGCTTAATGCTTTTCTGCTCAAAACCCACCTGAGCGTTGCGGGCTTTTATGTTTGAAATGTTTATAGCTCTCATTGTCGGAGTTTTATGATGTTACGAATATTAAAACATGGCAAAGTCCATAGCCTCCTCAAGGCAAATCTCATCTTCAACTGCGTCGAGCACACCTTGTTGCTCAAGTCCTATGTAATCGTAATTGCCATCGTTACCTACGATGATAAATACGTTTGGACCATTCGTGATGATGAAAGCAGTATTGAGTTCGTAGCCGCCTCGATAAGAGAAGGCGAATTTATAGATATCATCGCCTATCTTGCTTGACAAAAGCAACGAATCCTCGCCAAGTAGTTGATATACGGATGCGAGGTTATGGTCGAGTAGGTCTTCTACTGTTGTCTTTTCAAGGAGATCTATTCCTGTATCAAAGGACGAAGAAACAGCTTGGGCCATGTTGCCATTGGCATCAAATGCTATTAGCTCTGAGCGTTCCATCCACAACCCATCTTCACTAAGCATTCCGTTCTTTATGTTGCCGTTTGGTATTATAGTCACACCATCACTATTCAATCCTGCCTGTTGGCATGGCGTTCCATTTGGTGTTACCACTCGCAGCTCGTTCCAACCATAAACCTTTTTACGCTCCAGTTTTGTTGGATACACGGTGAAGCTTCGTCTGTCGATTCTTATATCCAGTTGCTTTGCCATATTATATTCCGTTAAAGTTGTTGTTTACAATTATTAAATATGACAGATGGTCCAATCATAACGCTGGCATATTGTTTGTAGTTGAATGCGTCTTTCCAAGATGAGAAGCGGCGCAATGGCTTGTTGCATGAATCAAAAACGATGTACATAATAGTTCCTTTCTTTTTATGAGTTTTGTTTTCAGATGCTTCTTCGCACGTTGCAGATAGCAGGTGTCGTCTGTTGAGGGCTAAGGTCCAATCTGATGACCTGCTGGCATTGTTCGAATTTGCGATTGCAAAGATAGATAGAAAATGTCGAAAATCCCAGTGAATGATTTTCAAGAATATTGAAAGAAAAGGTATAAAAATAAAACCGACCAAAGATAATATGCTTATCTTCAGTCGGTTATGCTTTCACTATTGTTGAAAACGAATATCAGAAGAGGCGTCCCATCTTCAATTTCAACTGGCGAATTTGTATCGTAAGGTCAAAGTTGGAAGTAACGCTATTGAGGTTGTAATTTCTCTCGAACCATCTCTTCCAACCTTTCGCATCAAGTGAAGGAGTTGCGCCATCAAGAAGAATAAATTGCAGTTGTGGAAGTTCAAGGTCTTCTCTGTTCGGGAAGGCTTCCTTCCATTCTGGATAAGTGATTATTGCCGTGAGTAGCGACTTCTGGTCGCATTTCTCAGAAAACCAATACATAGGGAACCCATCCGTCTTGAGAATATTGAGAGCAGAAAGGTATGCCTCGTCATCAAGCCATTCCTGCTGTTTATCATACTGATTCAAGATAAACTCCATCCATTCTTTTGGTCCATCGCAGTCGGGCATTACAGGCGAACCGCCTTGTGCTATCCAACATAGTATCTCGTCTTTGAAAGCCTCTGGCAAAGTGTTTACGCTGCCAAGGCATTTCGTGATGTGCTTACGGGTAGTTTCAGGAATAGATGGGCGTGGCGATACTGCTTCCCTCTCCAGCTCATTGAGGATTCGTCCGATTGCCTTTTTGTCATCTGTCTTATATACTCTTGAGATAAGGTATCTGGTTATGCCATAGGTGTGCAAGTCGTTTTTCATGAGTTCCATTAGCAAATCATCCTCGTCCTTGTCCAGATTCATGCACGTTGTGCTGTGGAGGTTGTATAGGTCATCAAAACTTGGACGATAGTGACCGTTGCCATGTAGATCCTTGATAGTCTTGATCTCATTGAATGTGTCACAGACAAAGCGTTTGAGCACCGGGTGCATACGTCCGGCATTCTCCTCGATGCGAACCCATCCGTGCATCAGCTGATATGTCCAATGAAACTGAAGAAGCAGGGCACTCTCATTCCATGCCTCAAGCGACTTGTCGATAGCATCCTTGTCCCACGACTCTATGATAACTATAACATGCTTGGTCTTGCCAATTGCAGCAGAACCGTAAATCAACTTGAGCGCATCGTTGACACACCTACCAGCCTCCTTGCTCATAGGCGATGCTTTGAGCGAGGTGTAGACAACATTGTTAGGATAGTCGGCACCATCTTCCAAGAGCTTGTCAGGCTCGACATACATGACGTCGTCCATGCTCTCCTCGACAAGATAACTTGCGAAAGCTGCGGTATCGCAAAGCACCACAAGTGGCATCTTTGTCTCGACATTGATGTAGCGGTCAAAGCAAACAGTAAGGGAGTCAACCGACAGACTGCCAGCAGAATGTGTGTATTTCTTTAGAAGATTACCGGATTGAATTTCGGTGTCAAACGTCTTTTCGTGATTTCTGACCTCTTGGCCATGTGCCAAAGAGTAGTCGTCCATCTTCTTGAGAATGATGCGCTTCTGCTCTTCAAGCCACATCTTATAGAAGGTGATGGATGTGAGCTTCTCCAGAATGATGCATTCCTTTTCGGCATACTCGTGACCCTTTTCTTCGATAAGCTTACGCGAGGTAGAGGTGCTGGGCGCCTCCATCTTGCCATAAACTTCGGCATAAGTGTCCGAGTAGCGCGAAGCAAATTGTGAATTGCTCCACCGCTTGGTACCGACAAAGTCTTTTATCTTGTTCTGGAGAATGTCATTGAATGTTATCTTCTTTGGCATATTGGCTGTGAGTTATATCCTTTTTATCAAATACAATATTACATTTAAACAGATTGGGGAGGGTGAGCGAAATCTACTTGTTACATGGGAGCGTCTGAGTACCATGGATCGTCAGGCAAAATGTCTGATTCAAACGAACCTTGCCAGTCACGGATGGTGCCTGTAGCTTTGGAGATATCAATCCAGATGCTGACGGCGTCTTTTGACATGTGTCTTTCGAACTTTTCCATATCCTCAGGACGAACAACAAGTGAACTTATCAAATGGCGTTCTCTTTCTTCATCTTCCTTGATGATGGTATCCTTTAAAGTACTTAGTTTCTCCTTGGCATCTGCTATGATTCGCTTCACTTTTTCTTCGTCTATGTCAGTTATATCCAAACCTAAACAATTCCTGATGGCATCTATATAGCCACAACCTTTTATCGCATAGTAAAGCTCGCGATAGTACACAAAGTCGTTTTGGCTATTATCCAACACACATGCAAAGATGCGCTCTTTCCATGTGTCGAATGTTGGCTCGGCGTAGGAGATGTATTTTGGATGTCCGAAGTTCTCTATGCGGCTGTTATTCTTGCATATCACCACAACATGCTTTTCTGAAGCTGCAAGCAGTTTCTCTGACAGTAGAATAATCTGGTCGAAACCGTTTTGCACTCCTGTGCCATTATAGCATACAACAAATGCCTTCTGTGGCAAAGCTGTCATATGTGGAATTTGTGCCTCGAAGTCGACCAAAGCATTCTTATCCACCATTAAAGTCTTCACCTTTCCTTCGCCAAAAAAGCCTTCGCCTATCCTACTTATAGCATCGGTGTATGTAATGCGATCTCTACTTCTGCAAAACGCCACAAGTGGCTTTCGACGTGGAAGTAGAAAGTATTCCTCAAAAACCATTTCGCAATTATATGGTGTGAAGACATGCAACTCGTCTTCCGGCAACAGACAGTTGATATGATTCTCTGTCATATCCTTGTCCTCCACAGCCACTTCTCCATTCAGACATTTCTCCGAGAACTCTCTAAAGAAATCTCTCTCAAGTAACTGTGATATTTTCAGCAGCAGGTCGGTGTCGAGACTTGTCTTGCCGAATATCTCGTACGTGGCAGAGCTGGACTTGCACAAGTCTTTGGCAAAAGCCGTTACAGAAGGGTACTTTGCCTTTACTTCCTTCAGAATCTCTTGTCCTATATGATATTTCTCCATTGTATTGCTATTTTTTATTCAGATGCAAAGGTAAGCGGTTTCCGGCAATTACTTCCGACACACCTATTCGGAAAAGGCAGAATGGCGTGTCGGAAAATCAGAAAAGACGCTAAACAATGCTGTTAGATGGCATCTATCGCATCTGTCTGAAAAAAATACTTATTTATTTTCTACTTGAACTTGCCTTCTTGTACAGCCTTCTCATAAAGCCGCTTTGCCTTGTCCTTTGAGTCGGTTGTGTAATGTACATAAGATTCTTCAGACTCTGTATAGTCTATTTCTCCATTACTACGACGCCCGTAAATTTTCTTTTCCATTTTCTTTACTATGTTGGCATCTTCTTTTATCATCGGGATTATTTTCTCTGCAACTTCTTTATTTCCAACTGATATGGCGGTATTCAGAATTGAAAGACATTTCGAGTTGAAACGGTTTACATAACTCCTATAGGCAGTAAATCCTCCATCATCGCTCATGTCGTCATTCAATTCTATTTTTGTCCCTTCTGGATCTGCTCTTCCTTCAATTGGTAACTCAGACAGTAAATATACAACTCGAGTATTTGCTTCTTCTGTGTTTTGAGATGTAAGATACAATGTTTCAGCATTGAAGATGTAGTCTGTGGCAGCAATAATATCTTCTTTGGGTGTATGTCCATCCCACCAACTGTCTTTAGTCGTTATTTTATCAAGTATCTTGTGTGCTGCCTCAAAGTCAAGATTACGGCATGCCTCTCGATAGTTGCCATCATACTTATCCGATGAAGAAAACATATTGCAACTTGAAAGTGTCAATATTGCAACTAATACTAATATTAAATGTCTCATACTTACTTATTTGAATTTACCTTCTTGTACAGCCTGTTCATATAGTTTTTTGGCTTTGTCCTTTGACTCGGTTGTGTAATGAACATGTTTAGTAGGTTCATCATACTCATTAGACGGTTGCTTAGTTATAGAACCTGCATCTTCTTTTATCATTGAGATGATTCTTTCTGCGACCTCTTGGTTTCCTATGGATATTGCCGTATTCAGAATGGAAAGGCATTTAGAGTTAAATCTGTTCACATAGCTGATATATGAAGTATAACCACCATCATCATCAACGTCATCACAATCAGAGTATTCCATTCCCTCCGGTAACGCCTTACCTTTGATTGGCAACTCAGAAAGAAGGTATATAACTCTGGTATTTGCTTCTGATGTATTCTGAGATACAAGATATAATGACTCTGCATTGAATATGTAATCTGTAGCTTCAATTACATCATTATCATAATCATAGATACTGGTTTTTTCGGCTACCATTTTATCAAGTATTTTATGTGCGGCCTCAAAGTCCATATTTCTACAAGCCTCACGATAGTTACCGTCGTATTTGTCCGAAGAAAACAGATTGCAGCTTGAAAGTGTCAAAGCTGCGATAAGTATTAATATTGAATGTTTCATTTCCTAATTGATTAATTACTTTGTTATCGTATAAATAGGAATAGACTTCGTGAAAGGACTGTGTTTGCAAGTCCTAATGCGCTGGCTCCTGCCAATGCTACACCGCCAACACCGACTGCTGCGGCAGTCCATGCAACATTCTTCCACTTGATATTTCCATATTCATCTTTGAATAGTCCGCCCTTCTTCTCTGGCATTTTCCAAGGTTGTGAACTTACTTTGCCGTCTGCTGCATTTTTCTGTGCACGCATACTTGCTTCGTATGAATACTTCATCTTCAAGCGTTCAGTCTCCAGTTCCTCATTGTATTTGTGCTTCTCCCATTCTATGGAGTCACGGCGAGCATTCGCTATCTGTGTCGTATATGACTGCCACATTTTTTCTGCCTTGGCGTATGCAGGCGTATTCTCTGGTATAAGTTTGAAACTTGCCGATACTGTTGGACTATACTTGTCGCCAGCCTGTGCTATGGCATTTTCCATCTCATGCAGTTGTTCGTTGGCGTGCTTGGTGAGTAGTTTCTTTTCTACATCCTTTAAGCGTGATGAGGAGTACTTGAAACAATTTGTGGCTTCTTTAGGCACGGAGCGCAACATGGCAAAAGCCTTCTCTAAGTCTCCTTGACTTACCAATGCTTCCACATCTTGTGCAAAGACTTGTACATTTGACTCATACCAAGAAATGATAGTTGTCTCTGCATCGGAGAGCATCTGTTGCATTTCCTTACTGTCCTCTATCTCGTTAGATGCATTGATGGCAGCTTCTGTAAATGTAGAGCCAACACCCGAGACACGCTGTGTTGTACTGGCATAGATGTCTCCCGTAATCAAGTTGCCCACAAATATGACAGCTTCATAATTGCAAATCATTTTCTGAGGAGCTGTGCCTGTTGCTTCCTTTGACATAGGATTGAATTGGCAAGCTATGGCAAAACATGGTGAATCGCCAGTTGCTGCAATGCCATTCTTACAGGCTATTTGCATTAAACGAGACATCACTTTTGTTGTCACTTGCTCGGTTATTTCTCCATGTGGAGCTGGACCAGCAACTGCTAATTTAATGTTATGTTGGAACAGCATAACGTCGGGGTCGAGGTTTGTCTCTCGTTTCTTTTTGGCTATTGCTGAGTCTCGATCAGCAATCGATAGGGTGCCATGACGTTCTTGGGGCTTGAATTTAACTCCACTTCTGTTGCATGATGTAAGCGTCATAGTCAACAGAAATACCAATAATGTTATCTTTCCCATATCATTTATTATCAATAACCATTAATATTTATAACAATCTCTCCGAGTCCTTGGCTAGCGTTGGTAGCGTTTAGTCCCAACTGAGTGTTCAATTTCTTTATACAGTCTCTTGCCCAGTCATAGACACCATATTGGGTGCCATCTTCATTAAGAAGTTTTATGCGTGCATTGACAAAAGACAACTCGTAGTCGCTGTTATTTTGCATGCGATAAGCTCCCTTTACTGTATGCGTCTTAACAAAGTCTATCAGCCAATCGGAATAAGTGTCACCCTCAATGTTGTTTTGTGAAAGTTTTATATTGCCGTTGCTTGCCACCACAAATTTGATGTTGACTTCTCTACCGCGATAAATAATGTCAGAGAAGTAATTTATGATGTCTTCTTTAAGTTTGGGCATCTTGTCTTCCAATGATTCGTTGAAAATGGCTTCTTCTGATTCTCCTTCCAAGCCGATAGCACTCACAGAAGACTCAACTTTACTACTATAAGCGTCTATTGCCGAAATGGTGTAAGAGATTTTCTTTTTGCTGTTGCCATAATCATGGCTTATAACGTTTCCCCCATTTGCAGAATAGTCCAACTCCAAGATGATGTCAGGATGGCAGGTCTGAAGTAGCATTGTCTTAGCATCACGTTCTAAGTTGTCGGCAATAGCGTATGCGTCATTAGTGTTCAAATTCTTAACAGCCTGCTCAAAGTCTGTAATAGGATAGTTGTCTTTTACAAATGCATCTTGTATTGTGGATATAATACGACGGAAATTAGTTCCCTTAGCCAAGAACTTTCGGTAGTCTCTCAAAGTAAATGTCTTTCCGTCATATTCTGCTTCGTCAAGACATCTGTTGTCTTTAAGCAGTTTGTCGCTCGGAAGAATCATGATGGTAGGCAGTGCCTGTTGTATGGCATTCACATCATTATCCTCATATCCTACATAAGACTTGGCTTTCTCTGCCAAGGAAGCAAGTTTCCCTGGTGTTCCACCGCAACTGCAAAGAGTTAGGGATAATGTAAATATAAATATTTTTCTCAACTTAACCATTTTTTTTGAATTTTACTTTTAAATTTAAGAGAAACTTGCTTCTTCATTTATGATACGTGTTTTTATGTAACGAACTATTCATCAAAACGATTTCTTCTTCGTTCCTCTTGTATTCTGAAAATCCACTTTTGAAAACTTTCCTTCATATTAAACGCACCTTCAAAAAGAGCATCGATTGTGTCTGGGGTAACCAAAGTATCCTCTTTTTCAAAAGGATAATATACTTTTGCTATTCTACAATATTTGATAACCTTGTCAAGACGTTCGATACATGAATATAATTCATTTTCACCTGCGTAAGTTGCTGGCGTTTTAAGTTGATTGTAGCATTTTTGGACAATTCTAAATGCTGCTTCTCCGTCATTCTTTTCATTTGCAAGAAATTCGTCTTCAGTGTCATACTTTAGGCGAAGATGGTTGTCATCCTCTTTCTGAGACTTAGTATCCTCTTGCTTTTGGATAGTCTTAATTTTGTTTTGCTCATTTTCAACAAGTATGTTCAAGAAAGTGGCTGCATTCTGATTTCCCAATACCATAGCTTGCTGATACCAATACTTCGCTTGCTCTATATCTTGTGGAAGTCCCTTTTGACCATGCTGGAACCACAGACCAATCTGACATGCAGCTTGTCCGTCGCCATTTTCTGCTTTTTCCACATAATCCTTGATAGGAGCGAGGACATTTTGCTTCTCTTCCTGTTCTTTTGCAAGTTTCTGTTGGTGTGCTTTTGCTTGTGCCTTTTCCTCAGCCTCTTTCATGGCACGCAGTTCTGCCTCCATCTGTGCTTTGCGCTTGGCATCCTCAAACTCCTTTCTATCCAACTCTGCTTGACGCTGTCTGTTGGCTTCAATCTGTGCCAAACGTGCTTCTTCCAATCTGACATCTTCTAATGCTGCATCTTCCTTAGCCTTACGCTCTGCCTCTTCTCTAGCTTTGCGTTCAGCTTCCTTCTGCGCTCTTAGTTCCGCTTCTTCACGTTTTCTGCGTTCAGCCTCCTCAATAGCTTTACGTTCTGCTTCTTCTTGTGCTCTGCGTTCTGCTTCTTCCTTGGCTTTACGTTCTGCAGCCTCTTTCTCTCTAGCTATTTCCAAATTCTTTGGAGTAGCGGTAACACCATATTTCATAGCAAGTCTCACATCGTCTGCCTGTTTTTGTAAGACATCGGCTATTCCTGTTGCTTGCATTGATTCCTTAGCAACTTTCTTAAATTTATCAAATAGTCCCATAGTTATATTTTATATTATTGTTTATATATTAATGTCATTGTTAAGTACAACTGAAAAATTTTTATTTTATCAGTCAGAACACTCCCATTCCTCAAACGCCGAGACATTAGCTTGTGGCTCTTCCTCCTTAGAATAGTCGTTGGCGAGATATACCACAGGAAGCTTGGTCTCATACATTAAGTCTAGAGCATATTTAAGATATTCTCCTCTTAACTGTTCCTCATAGCGATGGAACAAGAAGAACTTTGTGCTTGCGTTGTATGTTCCAGGAATAATGAACTGTTCATCATCTCCAGACGGAGTGAGCGTTTGGATTGCCCCTGCCTTATCTACGTAAAGTGCTTGTCCGCAGGTCGCACAACCATTCATCTCGCTGATAGCACGTCTTGCGTTGTCAATATCTGGATTTGAATGAAACCATATAAGTACTGGGCGTATTGGTGAACTGCTGATGTACTCTTCTATGACTTTGCTGATATTGTTGTTGTTAGTCTTTCTCATATTAAGTCTTTTATCTTTATCAGGCTGGTCATATTTCGACAAAACAAAGAACAGCAAAGCTTTTGCGACTGCACGATTTTGCTCGCACGTCGTAAAAGCTTTGCTGTTATGTCTTATTTTGTTGCCCATAGAGCCAGACATCAAGTTTATGTCCTATGGCTCCATTCGGACTGTTATTGTTGATAGTTAAGTGCTAGTCTAAGCACAAAAAAGCGTGAAGCCCATTGTCGCTCGCTTCACATCTTGAGGTCTTCGAACTTACCCGTCAGCCGAAACGAGCAACGAAACCCCACGCCGATATGTATAGATACACTCCCATAGTCAGCTCTTTTGGGAGCTGACTTATGAAAGGTACGTATATTACATACCCATAGGCATCACCGTTGCGAGGTTTCTTAGCTGACCATGAAGTGTTCGAAGTTTCATGATGCCAGAAAACCAAGCGCCAATAACGCTTTTCTAAAGTTTACCCTCAACCTACCGACACTCTTTCAAGTGACTTCGGCGTAGGGCTATTAGCATCATCGCACTTAAAGGTACGAAATTGCGGCACAAAAATAATGAATTTAATTGAAATGACCAAACATAAACCGAAAAAAATAATGTTTGGTCGCATAAAAAGTGTTTCTTATAATTATTTGCTACAGAAAAACAGTCTTCATCTCAAAAACACCAATGTCGATATTATGCCAGTCATAAGAAAGAACTACAACGCAAGAGCCGTGAGTTTCACAGACAGCTAAGAGTGAATAAGAATAAGGAATTGTAGAAAATGTTTGCAAAGTTTTCCACATAAAAAAGTTAATTTAATCAGTGGTGTGTTACGCATATCACTGATTTTTTATATTTTTGCACCATTAAAGAAAGGAAACGATATGGCAGAGATAGCAAATCGTATCCCTGTTTAGAAAAGCCTTTTAGCGACTTTTACTCCTTAATAAAATGTTCAATATAAAAGTTGGAAGACAATAAGTGCTTGGTATTCAGCCCTAATATTCCTCTGGAATGATGACGAGTACTAATCGTTCATCGATTACGATTATCAGTATAAGATAATGGACGGCAAAACACACCTGGGTGGTTTTAGCGCTTGCACATGGAGCTGAAATCAGTGAGATAAGCAGATTGTTAGGTCACGCTTCAACAGGCGTCACAGAGCGAGTTTATGCAGAATTCTTGCCAGACAACCTTGCGACTGTAGTAAGCAAACTTGGCTTCTGCTTCATTCCTGATATGAATGCCAAACAAAAGAAGGTGGTATCACGCTAAACAGAGTGATACCACCTTCGATCAAATTTACCTCAGTTCGGGATAACGAGCTCAATCTAAAGGCTTTATAATATTTTTATATAAGGGACACAGAGGCTTGGCAACCATCTATATATCTTGGATGGTTG
>OGYV01002389.1_pt1 | contig 12355 bp, 9 predicted proteins | sample 1576651 | NCBI WGS metagenome assembly OGYV01 (sample SAMEA3541570, study PRJEB24748) | human gut metagenome | biome: human gut; feature: human-associated habitat; material: faeces | place: China | collected 2012
ATGATTCCGATTCAGATCAACTGAACCTATGGGGTAATTTCTTTGGACAGTAGTGAGGTTGCGCAATAAAAAATCCTTTTGCATGGTATAATACTCCGTAAGGGAAACTTCGCAAGCTATTTTTGCATCTATGGCAGTTAAAACAGATATTATACTCTTTTGTTTGTCTATTGTTGGTAATATGATTGGGAAATGGAGTAAATCTTTCTTTTGTATATTGGGTAAGCCGGACCCTATACGAAGTGCCATAATATTCCCCTCTTGCCATTTGAGGAAGTGATAAAGATATAAATCCGATACTTCCTGAGGATGTAGTATCTTCAATGAATAACAATGACCACCGCTCCAATAGCGAGAAGTGTTATATTGCACATAGCCACATGAATTACCACCCTCACTAATAGAAATTGTATTGGCTTCTGTATTGAATTTGTTTAGCCATCCAGAGGGAAACGTTCCGCCATTCATCACATAATAATCCCCTTGCTCCAGCAATTCTGTGCCATTTACTTGCTTCCCCTTGACAATTTCAGCTACTTGGCCAAGTTTCAATGTTGGTGCAACAAGGCTTCCAAACATTTCTTGATAAAGGGCTGACATTGCCGTTAAATTCTTCCTTAATTAAGGGGATTATCGAAACTGTTATTTCTTCGCAAAAGCCTAATACACTTATAAAAAATTGCCTCGAATGCAATTCATCTACATTGCAGGAAAGTCAAGTAGCAGAAACTGGAACTTTCCCTGTTTATGGAGCAACGGGTATAAGCGGTTATACAGAAGCACCTGATGTAAACGGTGAATCTATTTTGATAATCAAAGATGGTTCAGGTGTTGGTACGGTTAAGTATGTGACTGGAGAATACAGCTACATCGGAACTCTCAACAGTCTAACAGCAAAAGATGGCTATTGCTTAAAGTTCATATACTTTGCCTTGCAAAAATTTTGTTTTGAGCCATATAAAACAGGAATGGCAATACCACACATCTATTTTAAGGATTATGGTAAAGCTAAAATTTTTTGTCCAACCATAAAGGAGCAGTTTGCCATTGCTAAACGTATTTCGATGGTTGAAGATAAGGTATCAGTCGAGAAACGAATCTTTTTTCACTACCAAGCACAGAAATCGTACTTGTTATCCCAAATGCTTATATAAACATTTTAGATAAAAGATATTGCTTTTGTTTATTAAATATGAGTACCAAAGATTGCTCATTCGCCAATTTACAGGCTAAATTTTCAAACACCAATGCAATAGTTTTAAGAGTATTCTCATCTGGTAATACGCAACTGTGTGGTTGAACTTCGACAATATAATGTCGTTTATGTTCTTCCGTTGAGAGTTCAAGCGATTTCAAATATTCATATGCGTATCTGAGAATAAATTTGTTCTTAGCAGTGAGTATTTTAATAGCTGATGACTTTACCTTGAATGGGAATGATACATATTTACAATCCAAAGTAAAATCATCAATTATAATGCAATCACCTTTACCATAGATACCGTCTGTTTCCGTTGTATAGCCAAGTATAAAAGCCTTATTTGCGGTTAATACGGGTGTAAAAGTATCATCGTTACTATATTCTGCACTTGATACAATGTATCGTTGCGGTTGTTCAAAAGAAAGTATATTACCAATAGTGGCATTAAAACCAATATCATTTCGGAGTTGCTTAAAAACTTTATGTCTTATCCCCTTAATTAAGGTTTCTAACTTCTCAATGATTTTGTTCTGTGCCTCGATACGTTCATCAAACATAGATAACAATTTCACAATCTTCTGTTGTTCTTGCAAACATGGATTATAAGTCTTAATAGATTTAAGATTCTCTCCATATAAATGTACTACCGATACACCTTGTGCTAATTTGGCTATATCAATTTTCCGCTTGCCATTTAGCTGATAGGCCATAAACGCACCATCATCTTTGTGTAAGCGGATGATATTCAAATCACCTCCCAATAATATGTTATCAAATGGAATACACCGAGCGACAGCTATATCTATGGCTGTTTCGCCCGAACATGGAATAATTACATCATTTCGTTTACTACGTTTGAGACTTGATGATTCAATGTTCGTTTTGCTTATCACTTTACGGATGATTTCAGATTTATATTTGGTATAAAGTTCACCATACAAAATACAAGGCTCACCATCTTCCGATAATTGTTCTTTGGATATACCAACTCCTTTAGATAGTTCCGCAATTTCATCTAACCGTTCTTCTTTCCACTCTCCACTGAACTCCGGGAATCTCAAAGCCGGAACATTAAGGACTTTCTTATCTTTATTATCTGCCATAGTCATTACTCTTTAATTTTGTTGATAAGTTCGGTTGCCGTGATGTCACGCATCAATGTGAAGCCAAACCATTTTTTACCTAAATCTTTGATGGATGCTCCTATGTGGTACACTTCATCGTCAATAAGCAAGAAACGGTCGTGTGCCTTGTTGAATTGCATTACTTCAATAGGTGGATATTGAGCGTTATGGCGGTCAACATCCAACTGGAACTGGTTACTAATTCGCTGCGTGTAGATAGTTGCTGTAACCCCGTTTCCCCTTTTATCAAGCAATGTAAGTACCGTGTCATCCACATAGTTATCAATCAATATAATTGAACGCTTTGCTTTTCGCATCAAATCGGACACGAAACGGTAAGCATCAAACACTTGCCCGTCATAGAAAATACCTTGCATGGGTGGAATATTCGCGTCCAACCGTCTGAACACTTCATCAATGCGTTTGTCCGTCACCTCTTGATGCTGCTTCATTTCAAGCTGATGATATTCTATCGTTTCGAGCCGTTGGAACAGTTGAGCATTGGTAGCGATGAAGCGGCGCATGGACACAAAGGCTCGCATGATGCGGATGTTCACTTCCACCGCTGTTTGTGATTTCAAGACAGAACTAAGCATGGCGATACCTTGTTCAGTGAAAGCATAAGGCAATCTTCTGTCGCCGCCCCAACTTGAGGTCGCATTTTGCGACTTCAAGATTTCTACTTCCTCCTTATTTAGTTGAAACATGAAGTCATCAGGAAACCGCTCTATATTGCGTTTCACCTGCTCATTAAGACGCTTTGTTTCTACGCCATAGAGCAGAGCTAAATCCCTGTCAATAATAACTTGCTGACCTCTGATTACACGAATCATTGGTTGTATGTCAATAGCTTTTGGCAACTGGTCGCAATTCGCGGTCGGTTCATTCACCTTGCCCTCTATCTTTTCCATTTCTTTAGTCATGCCTATACATCTTGATGTCACAAATTGCGACTTCAAATGTTACAATCAAAATTATATAATTCCCAACTCTTTCAAATACACATCAATCTCCTTATCCAACTCGGCACGTTTGGCTTCCAGTTCCTTGATTTCAGACATTACCGCTTTGATGTCAATCGGTTCTTCTTCCTCGAAAGTGTCCACATAGCGAGGGATATTCAGGTTATAGTCATTGTCGGCTACCTCTTGCAGCGTGGCAAGGTGACTGTACTTTTCTATTTCCTTGCGGTCACGGTAGGTTTCGATTATCTTTTGAATGTGTTGCGGACGGAGCTTGTTTTGGGTCTTGACTTTTTCAAACTCCTTGCTTGCATCAATAAACAGAATGTTGTCATCCTCCTTACGGCATTTCTTCATCACAAGGATGCAAGTCGGTATGCTCGTACCATAAAAGATGTTGGCAGGCAAACCGATGATGGCATCAATATAATTTTTCTTTTCGATAAGGAAGCGACGGATTACGCCCTCGGCATTGCCACGGAACAGTACGCCATGAGGTGCAACGCAAGCCATTGTGCCGCCCTCATTCAAGTGGTATATCATGTGGAGGATGAAAGCATAATCGGCGGTTTTCTTCGGTGCAAGTCTTCCTGCCTTGCTAAAACGGTCATCGTTGTTGAACTTGTCAGCGGCACTCCATTCTGCGGAGAACGGAGGATTTGCCACTACCGCATCAAACTGTGTATCGCCAAAGGCATCCCATTCCAATGTATCGCCGTTCTCTATCTTGAAATTGCTGAACTTGATACCATGCAACAGCATATTCATTCGGGCAAGGTTGTAAGTGGTCGGATTCTTTTCCTGTCCGTAAATATCCACTGCATGACCTACCTTTGCCGCACGGAGAAGCAACGAGCCACTACCGCAAGTCGGGTCATACACATTGCGAAGCCGTGCATGACCGATAGACACTATCTCTGCCAATATCTGACTGACTTCTTGCGGCGTGTAGAATTCCCCGGCTTTCTTTCCGGCTCCTGCGGCAAACTGGCCAATCATATACTCATAGGCATCACCAAGAATATCTATTTCTTCCGATGCTTCCACACCAAACTTAATGTCATCCAAAGCCAACAGCACATTGCTGACAAGCGTGTTCTTGTCCTCTGCCGTCTTGCCAAGTTTAGGGGAAGCAAGGTCTATATCAGAAAACAGACCGCCAAAATCTTCCTCGCTGTCATGCCCCAACGTGCTATCCTCAATGCGTTTCAACGACCGTTCAAGGATTGGCAATATATTCTCTTTCTTCTTGATTCGGTCAATCACGGATGAAAAGAGGTAGGTCGGTTCGATGAAATAGCCGACACCCTCCAAGCATTGCTTTTTCAGTTCCTCTTGCAGTTCGGCGGCATCTTCATCTTCCATAGTCCACAAATCCTTGAATGACACTTCATCATCCACCAAGGCATTGTTAGCGTATGCCTCTATTTTTTCAGACAGGTATTTATAGAAGATAAAGCCCAATGTGAAATACATGAAATCACTGGCCGACATATTACCACGCAGCTTGTTGGCGACTTCCCAAAGCTGGTCACGGAGTTTCTGTTGTAATTCTTCGCTCATTGTTTATTCGTTATTAAAATTACAGCCTTTTTAATTTTCAGACATTTATCATATAGCCATTCGCATCCTTGCAACCATTTTTCTTTATCCATTACATCCATTGGAGTATTGATGACAAAGCGTGACGCTTTTTTTGCATCTCTCCATTCAATATCATTTTCATTTAAGATTTCGCCTAACTCATCTTTTGAATTTTTGAATTTCTCAAATATACTTTTGTCATCATTGATGTACAGACCTGCTGTAATCAGATTTTTTTGCGTATTTATTGTCAAACAGATATGATATGCCGATGAGCCAACACCCAAATCATACCAGTGTTGAGCTTGAGGCTTTCTTAATTTGAACACTTTGGTAAATTCAGCATTAGAGATAGCGTGTTCATTAAATGTATTCCAAAAATCTAATTTCAAATTATCTGTTTCAGAAAGCCCCGCCGTCTTTTTCATTGCCTTTGCCCAATTATTGGGTCTTTCTACGATATTAAATTTGGGAGCTGGCTCCGAATCATTGATTTTCCAAAGTTCTATTTCAATTAGAAAAAACTCGAATTTGTCATCTGTATGCTGATTCAACCATTCTATTGCCTGTTTATGTTCGTCACGCGCTCTTTTTACTATCCAAATTATCACTTCTGCATCTTTACCAGAAGCATAAGTGATAATCTTCCCAAGGTGGTCGTGATTAGTTTCTTCTAATTGATTTTCAATAATAATTCTTCGTCCAGTACCTTCCTCTGTAGCATATAGGTCAACACTGAAATCTCCAACATTGGATTCCTGTTCTTCGAGAACTATATCTATACCTACCGTTTCACTAAGAATCTCCAAATTTTCCTCTTTCGCCAGCCAAGGAGTAAAATCTTTGGCTTCATGCTTCCAAACAGAACGAAGGTCTGTTATTTGTTCTAATTTACCTAATTTCATTCGCTGAATATCTTATTCAAATAGATGCAATTATAATTGTTTTAATTTCTTACAACCCAACAGCTCTATACGACCTTTATCTACGTAATGGGAACAAACGACATCAGGTACAATATGAGATGGGGCATTTGTTGGTTGACGCTTCCACATGGTTTCGCAATCTGTTTTCCACCATTCACTAATTACGTACACATTTTGATTTGAATAGTAGAAATTTGTTGCATTAAGCATATTGTTTTCTCCTAATATGTCAGCCAAATATGCGGTAATCGTTTTCTCTACTAACATTATCTGCTTCCTTGAAGGATGCTTTATGTTAGTAATGCTACCTACATAAATCGAGTTCAAGCGTTCTTTGATTTCAGTAATGTGATGCCCTTTATCACAAAGTCTTTTATATACACTTCGTGTAGATTCTCCACAATAATATACTTCTCTCGTTTTTGCATATTTAGGCTTACCATGAAGCAAATACAAGGAACACTTAAACAACTGCTCTTTTTCCCATAACTTCTCCTCTTCGGAAGTGTTGAATGGACCATACCATCTTACAAGAAAAACATTCTCTTCCATTCTTAATCCCAATTAAAAGTCCTTATTATATTACGCAACCTATCCATTATCCGTGTCAGAGCTTTACGGGTCTTAATCAGTCCAAGATGCTTTTCCTTGAGAGCTTTCTGTATAATCTCTGGCTGCTCTTTTTGCAGATAATCGTATTCTTTCAGATAATGGTCAAGCACGTCTGTGGCAAGACCTTCATCCTGTGCTAATGAGTTCACGGCTTTTTCTCGTTCAGCGGAAATGTATCGGTTCAAGCGTTCTTCCAGTTCGCTTGTGCCATCCGCTTTCTTCCGTTGCGCCATGAAGTTCTCCTTATCCTCATCCACGTTCTTTTGAATGAAACCGTCTATAAGTTTTGCCTTATTGCGCATCTCGGCATCCTTAATCATGGTGTCAATGATATTCTGTCGCCGTTCCGCATAGTCATTGCTGTACGGGTCAAGGTCTGCAATCAGTTCAAGGATGTAAGCCACATTGATAATGTCGCTATGCAGAAGTTCAAGGCAGAAGTCCACATCTTCCAACCGTCCGTCACTTGGTTGTTCATCGTCCTTGTTGGGTGAAGTTGATGGCGTGTCGGATGAAACAAACGTGTCGTGAATGTCAAGATACTTGCTTCGGAAGTCCATGAACTGTTGCTCGGTCATGCCGAGGTCGTCCGCATCTTCGCTGTAATCATCGTATATCTGAATCTCGGCGTGTTTGCGGATGATGTCACGAAAAGCCAGTACAAAATCCGTCTTATCCTTTTCGTTTTGCAAAAGGTCGATGCTGCTTGGTTCAGGGTACTTTTGTAGGAAGTCCGTTGCCAACTGCTTGTATTCCTTTTTGACCTCCTCAAACGGTGGACGCACAATTTCTTCGGTATTATTGGAGTTGCTGAACAGCTTGATAGCCGTATCTACATTGTTTTTCAGGTCACGGAAACAAACAATCTTTCCGAAACGCTTTTTCTCGTTCAACACACGGTTCGTGCGGCTGAACGCTTGCAACAATCCGTGATACTCCAAGTTCTTATCCACATAGAGTGTGTTGAGTTTCTTGCTGTCAAAGCCAGTAAGGAACATACCCACGACAAGGCAAAGGTCAAGCGGCTTCATGCCCTCTTTCTTCTTTTTCATGCGCAGGTTTATGTCATCATAGTAAGCCCGGAAGTTCTCTGTCGTGAATGCCGTGCCGTACATTTCATTGTAGTCATCCATGATGGCCTGCAATTCATCGGCTTCTCCCACGCTCTCGCTTACATATTGTCCTGTACCCATTCCGGTCTGTTCGTCATCTTGGCTGCTATTGGCTGCGTATGTGAACACCGCACCGATACGGATTTTCGGCTTCAATGACTTGAATATCTTATAATAGCGGATAAGCATGGGTACGGACTGCACAGCAAACAGTGCGTCAAACTCACCGTCAAAAGTTGACTTATTGAAATTATTAAGGATGAACTTGGCGATTTCCTCCATGCGGTTGGCATTGCCGTTTTCCACATTCTCATTACCGTGATAATACTCCACAAGGAAGCCCAATACATTTTCATCGGCAATGGCATCTTTTATAAGATAGCGGTGCAGGCACTCGCCAAATATTTCCTTGGTCGTATGTCCGTTCACTGCATTATCATTGAAGATAGGCGTACCCGTGAAACCAAACACTTGGGCGTTATCAAAGAACTTCATTATCCGTTTGTGACTTTCCCCGAAATGGCTTCTGTGGCACTCGTCAAATATCATTACGATACGGGAGTGGCGTATGGTTTCTATCTTGTTGCTGTACCATGTCTTGCTGACGGCGGCATTGAGTTTCTGAATGGTGGTGATGATTATCTTGGAATTGCTGTGCAGCCGTTTCACAAGTTCGTCTGTGTTGTCTGTACCGTCCACTGCACCCGGCTCAAAGGCATCATATTCCGATTGGGTCTGTGTATCGAGGTCGTGGCGGTCAACCACAAACATTACCTTATCCACATCGTCAAGTTCGGAAACAAGTTGTGCTGCCTTAAACGAGGTCAAGGTCTTTCCGGCTCCAGTGGTATGCCATATATAGCCATTGTCATTGGAGTTTTTCACCTTATCCAATATCTTCTCAACAGCATAATACTGGTATGGGCGAAGCACCATCAGACATTTGTCGCCCTCATGCAACACGATGTATTTACCGATGATTTTGCCAAGAGTGCATTTCTCAAAGAAAAATGCGGCAAACTTATCCAGTTCGTTGAACGGTACATTGGCCGCATCCGTCCAGTTGAACGTGAACTTGTAACCGCTGTTCGGATTGTTGGCGAAATAGCGTGTGTTTACGCCATTGGAGATAACGAATAGTTGGATATAGTCAAACAATCCGTGATAGGATGTCTTTTGGTAACGCTGTATCTGGTCATACGCAACCCTCAATTCCGCTCCACGGCGTTTCAACTCAATCTGCACCAATGGCAGACCGTTTATAAGAATAGTCACGTCATAGCGGCATTTCTTTCTTCCCTCTACCGTAATCTGGTTGGAAACCTGAAACTCGTTCTGACACCATTGTTGGCGGTTGAGAAATTCCACCCAGATACGTTTGCCGTCAGCCGTGTCAAGCGGATAAAGGTCACGGAGCTTTTTCGCCTTTTCAAAGCGCGTACCTCCTTCAAGATAGATGAGTATCTTTTCAAATTCCTCATCCGTAAATTCTGTACGGCCATGCTCTGTCAACCGCTTACGGTTGTGTATCTCCAACTGCCGTTTGAAATTGGCTTGAAGATTATCTTCCTCGGCTATTTGGACATACTCATAATCCATTTGCCGAAGCGTGGCGATAAGTCCGGCTTCCAATGCCGCTTCACTTTGTATTGACATATTCCTGTTTTATTCGTTACTCATTTTTCGTTTAGGTCTTTGATAATCTCAATGCCCAATGCGTTTTCAATCTTGCATATGGTTTCCAACGACATATTCTTTTTCCCTTTCAACACCTTGGATATGTATTGCTGGGTGCAGTTCATCTTTTTGGCAAGCATTTTCTGCGTCAGACCAAGTTCCGACATCCGTTTAGACATGGCGGCGGCAATCCATTGAGAGTACTGTGCCCAATCCTTTATATCCTGTTCCTTTTCCACCTCTTGCGCTTTCGGCATCGAAACCACGGAAAGCGTTTTATCTGTCGTTGTGTTCATTGAAATACATCCTTTTCCTGTCTTGATTGCAAAGGTACAATAAATACCCCAAATCAAACAACCATCGGGTTGTGTTTTTGCAGAAAATTATTTTGTATGCAGTTCTATCCTCAAAATATAGGTTTAGGGGGTCGATGATTTGGCGACCCCCTTGTTATCTTTGAATATAGAGATGTTTCAAAATACCTATCTGACTATTCATTAAATTAAAACACCCCATCCGTCAGGCTCATTGCCTCCACTTTCTTCTCCATGTTCACCTTTGCGTAAACCTGCGTGGAAGCAATGCTGCCATGCCCCAAAATCTTGCTGACCGAGTAGAGTTCCGCACCTGCCGTTATCGCCAGCGTTGCCGCCGAATGTCGGCTGCTATGGTAGGTGAAATCCTTTTCTATCCCTGCCTTTGCCTTGATACGCCGCACATACTTAGCCACGTTGTCGGGCTTCTTCACCAACGGAAAGATAATGCCGTCCTCTCCGTTCTCCGGTCTTGGAGGAAGCAAGGACAAAGCCAAAGTGTTGAGCGGAACGGTGACGGGACGCTTGGTCTTGTGTTGGATAATGGAAACCATCTGCACGCCGTTCACGTCCTTGATGTCGCTCCACCGCAAGTGCTGCATATCGCCGAGCCGAAGCCCCGTCATGCAAGAGAAGCCGAAGGCCATCTGCACGGTCTGCTCCATTGCGGTTTGTGGTGCTACTGCGAGAAAGCGTTTCAGTTCGTCAGCAGTCAAGTATTCACGGTGCTTGTCAGGCGCATGGAAACGTTCTTCCCTTGTAAGGTCTTGAACCGGATTGTACGAAATCAATCCGTCACGCACCGCCTTGTTGAAAATAGCCTTTACCGTTTCCTCGAACAGCACAAGGGTATAAGCTGCCAGTCTGCCGCCATTCGTCTTTATTTGCTTACGGTTGCGGTAACTCCGCATATAGTCGAACAGGCCGCTAACCAAATCCCTGTCCACGTCTTTCAGCAGGGCATCCGTCCGCTTTACCCGTTGGAGATAGGCGGCTATCCGTTTGCGAACAACGCGCTTGTGTGCAATCATCTTCTTGCAGTTGCCGTTGTCTATCGCACTTTGGATATAGTCATCGCACCATCCAAGCCAAGTCATCGTCTTGGCATTTTTGTTTTCCTCCGTCTTTTTCTTCTTCTCAAAGGTCGGGGGATTCAGGATGCGTTGCGCACGTATCTCCTGCGCCTTGCGGTAGGTTTCCCCGTTGAGCTTCTTCGCATGGGGAGCATCGTCGGGGATTAGATAGAGGTGCAGATTTTCTTTCTTGCGGAAGCCCGTTTCGTAATACTCCAAATACAGACTACGGTTTCCGGCGGTCAACATTCTCACTTTGATTTCTACTTTCATAAGATTTATCCTTTTCTAATTGGTTACACAAACATATTGTTCACGAGGTTCATCGTTTCGATTTTCTTCTTGTCCACAATCTTGGCATAGACCTCGGTCATCCTGATGCTCTGGTGACCGAGAATCTTGCTCACCGTGTAAAGGTCAGCACCGAGTGTCAGCAACAGGGTCGCTGCCGTATGACGTGAGCAATGGTAGGTGATGTGCTTCTGTATTCCGGCCTCCTGCATCCATTCACCCAGCACCACTTCAACCGTTGTAGAGGTGATACGGAGTTGGTGGAACACCCTTTCACTATCCTTTGACTTTCGGGGCATCCACTTCTGGGCCTCGTTGGAAAGCGGTATCGTCACCGTGTTCTTGGTCTTTATCTGCTCATGTTCGATGTAGAGCGTCTTGCCGTCAGCCGCCTTGTGTATCTCGTTCCATTTCAAGGCCATCATATCGCTGTACCGCAACCCGGTAAAACATGAAAACAGAAATGCCTTTTTCACAATGTCGTATCGGCACGGAGTGGCAATCAGCGTCCGCAATTCCTCTATGGTCAGGAACTCGCGCATGGCACTTTTCTTTTGCGGCTTCTCCTTTGCGTCCAACAGTTTGAACGGGTTGCTGTCAATCAGCCCCTCACGGACAGCCATGTTCAAGGCAGCGGCAAGGCGGTTCATGAAGATGCGGCAGGTGGTACTGCCCAATGTCTTTTTCCCGTTGTTGAACGTGCAGGTTTTCAGAAAGGCGATAAAGCCCTTACAAAAATCCTTGTCCACCTCTTTCAGGGCAAGATTGGGTTTCCCTATATATAATAGGTATTGCTCCACCCTTGCCTGTGCGTTCCGTTTCGACCTCATGCTCGCAGGAGTAAGGCCGTTTTCATCCTTAGTGTACTTCTCCACCCAAGCGGCAAGCGTCATCCGTCCCTTTTTCACGTTATCCCAATTCACAAGGCCATGTTGCTGAATGTCGAGGATACGTTCTGCCTTGATTTGCTCGGCCAGTTTGAGCGTGTTCTTGTTCTGCAACTTGGCAACGGCGTTCACTTCCGGCACGAGGTAGAGCTTCAAGCCCTCCTTCTTCCTTGCACCCATGTAATACATGTCAAGATACAGGCTTACATTACCGTCGTTGAGCCTCTTTTCGCGTATGCGGACAGGCTCTTTCATTTTGATTTCTTTCTTCTTACGTCCCATTTTCTTTTCTGTGTTATCCGATTCTTGGATTTGTTACTATATTGTTTATCAATCAATTATATACTCCACAAAGATAAATCCGGAAGGGACAAAAACGGGACAAAAAGCGCACGAAAATATCTCAATTTAGGCAAATATAACGGTCTAATCAAAAATCGGCCTTTATTCATAACTAACTATAAATCAATGCGATTTGCCCGATTTTGTTATATTTGATTTCCTATGGTTTTACCCATCTGCAATAATTGGTGGTTACTGGTGGATACTGCAGATGTGCATGGCTCTGGCCGCCTTGTTCTCGCTTGTCATG
>OGYV01002401.1_pt1 | contig 12295 bp, 8 predicted proteins | sample 1576651 | NCBI WGS metagenome assembly OGYV01 (sample SAMEA3541570, study PRJEB24748) | human gut metagenome | biome: human gut; feature: human-associated habitat; material: faeces | place: China | collected 2012
ACCGAATGAACGGATAGCACGTTGGAACCAGTTCCCTTTTTTACAGGTTTTGCAGTTTTGGTTGCAAAGTTCACTCCTCTTTCAGCCAGTGATTTTTCTTTTGTAGCCAACATTCTGTTACTTGTAGTGGGATGGATTATTCTTGGCAAAAATTTTGCTGCAAAAACAGCTTACAGCACAATTCTTTTGTCTGTGACCCTGTCATTGTTTGAACGTGTTTATCCAATGAGCCATCCTTTAACTAATGAACCTTTGCTTGAGCTTATTTTTGCAATTCTTTTACCTGCACTTGGCTCAGCAATCCTTTTCAATATTGGTGCATCAAGTGGTGGTACGGACGTTATCGCAATGGTTCTTAAGAAATACACAAGTGTTGATATTGGTCGTGGACTTATGATTTCCGATGTTCTATTTACGCTTTGCGCCTTTTTCGTATTTGATGTAAAAACAGGACTTTACTCATTGCTTGGTTTGATTATGCGTTCTGCACTTATCGACAACTTTATTGAAAGTTTGAACCGCTCAAAATACTTTCATGTGGTTTGCTCTGATCCTAAGCCAATATGCAATTTTATTGAAAAAAACCTTGTCCGTGGAGCCACAATCGTAAACGCCAAAGGCTCATTTACCGGCGACAACAAATACATAATCCTTACAGTTTTAAGTCCGTCTCAGGCAGTAAAACTTAGAAACTTCATAAAAGAAAACTCACCTGGAGCCTTCCTATTGATTTCAAATACAAGCGAAATCATTGGAAAGGGATTCCATTCAGTATAGATTTATCAAAAAAAGCTCCCTCCTAAATTGCAAGTTCCAATTTAACCTGCATTTAGAAGGAAGCTTTTTTTATTTTTTAATATATTTATTTTTCCAAAATATCTTCTTTCCAACCTCTTATTTGTTGTTCTTACGAATGTTTGCTCTCTTTCTAAGAGTTGGATCTAAGATTTTCTTTCTAATTCTTAAGTTTTCTGGTGTGATTTCAAGTAATTCATCAGTATCAATGAATTCCAACGCCTGCTCAAGACTTAATACTTTCTTTGGTACTAATCTTAAAGCTTCATCTGAGCTTGAAGTTCTTGTGTTTGAAAGATGTTTTGTTTTACAAACGTTTACTTCAATATCTTCAGCACGGCCTGTCTGACCAACAATCATACCTGAATATACTTTTTCGCCAGGTCCAATGAATAATGTTCCTCTTTCCTGTGCATTAAATAATCCATAAGTAATTGCTTCACCGGCTTCAAAAGCGATAAGTGAACCCTGTTTTCTGTACTGAATTTCTCCCTTAAATGGACCGTAATCATCAAATACAGTATTCATAATACCATTACCCTTTGTATCTGTCATAAACTGACCTCTGTATCCGATTAATCCTCTTGAAGGAATTGAAAACTCAAGTCTTGTAAATCCACCGTTAATTGGTGCCATTCCCTGAAGTTCACCTTTTCTGTTACTTAATTTTTCAATGATTGCACCTGAAAATTCATCAGGAACATCAATGTAACAGATTTCCATAGGCTCTAATTTCTTACCTCTTTCGTCTTCTTTGTAAATAACTTCTGCCTTACTTACAGCAAATTCGTATCCTTCTCTTCTCATGTTTTCAATAAGAACTGAAAGGTGAAGTTCTCCACGTCCTGAAACCTTAAATGAATCCATGTTTTCAGTTTCTTCTACTCTTAAACTTACGTCAGTATTTAATTCTCTCATAAGTCTTTCACGAAGATGACGTGATGTGACGAATTTTCCTTCCTGACCTGCAAGAGGACTGTCATTTACCATAAAGTTCATAGAAATTGTAGGCTCTGAAATCTTCTGGAAAGGAATTGCAACAGGATTTTCAGGAGAACAAATTGTATCTCCAATATGAATGTCTGTAATACCTGAAATAGCAACAATAGCACCTACTGTAGCTTCCTGAACTTCTACTTTATTTAAACCATCAAACTCATAAAGCTTGCTGATTTTAACTCTCTTCTGTTTGTCAGGTTCATGGTGGTTAACCAAAACAACATCCTGATTAACTTTTAATTTACCATTGTCAATCTTACCAACACCGATACGTCCAACATATTCGTTGTAATCGATTGTACTGATAAGAACCTGAGTATCTGCATTCTCATCTCCTTCAGGAGCCGGAATGTAGTCAATAATTGTTTCAAATAATGGCTGCATACTATCTGATTCGTCATCCATATTTAACTTAGCAAATCCCTGCTTAGCTGATGCGAAAACAAATGGGCAGTCAAGCTGTTCTTCATTAGCATCTAACTCAATAAATAATTCTAATACCTCGTCAATAACTTCTTCCGGTCTTGCTTCCGGTCTGTCAATCTTGTTAATACAAACAATAACAGGAAGGTTAAGTTCCAAAGCTTTCTTTAGAACGAAACGTGTCTGTGGCATTGCACCTTCAAATGCATCTACTACTAAAACTACGCCGTTAACCATCTTAAGTACACGCTCTACTTCTCCACCAAAATCAGCATGTCCCGGAGTATCAATAATATTAATTTTTGTATTCTTATAAGTAACAGCAGTGTTCTTTGAAAGAATTGTAATACCTCTTTCTCTTTCAATATCATTAGAGTCCATTACTCTTTCAGCAACTTCCTGATTTTCACGGAATACACCACTCTGTTTTAATAATTCATCTACCAATGTTGTTTTACCATGGTCTACATGGGCAATAATGGCAATATTTCTTACGTCTTCTCTAATCATTTCTTCTCTTTCCTATTAAATAATCATAAAATACTTGTTTATAGCTTCACAAATGTTCATTCTATCACATAGATGATATGTTTTCAATAAAATTATTTTTCTTTCACCTCTTCTCTGTACTCCCTGTCTTCTTCATCATCAAAAACAGCTTTCCCTCCTGTGGCATCTGTTACTTTCGTATTAAATTCATTATATTCATCTTTTTTCATTAAAATGCTTAAAACAACATTCTGACCGTATTCTTCCTGAGCATCCGTAATTCCCATCTGCCCCATAATGTACTTAATCTTTCCTATACTATTATAATCCACCGTAAGTTTAAAACTTATACCTTCACAAACTTTCTGAATAACCGAATTTCTAATACCTTCCTTGGATGACTGGCCGTAAGCCCTGACAAGACCGCCTGTTCCAAGGAGAGTTCCACCAAAATATCGTGTCACCACTATCAAAGTATTATGCAAATTCTCATTTAGCAATGTTTCCAAAATAGGTTTCCCCGCTGTGCCCTGTGGCTCGCCGTCATCACTAAATCTCTGAATTTCATTGTTACTTCCTATTACAAATGCAAAACAATTGTGCCTTGCATCCCAGTATTTCTTTTTTATCCTTTCAATATATTGTAATGCCTCTTCTTCTGTATCTATTGGCAAAACAGTGGCAATAAATCTGGACTTCTTCTCAACAATTTCGCCCTGACCGCCTTCTTTTATTATAAATTTTTCCAATTCTATCCCTTTCCTGTTTGTTGTGTAGAGAAGAAAAACAACAAAAACACGCTTTCATTTTAATTGTCCCCCCTTCCAACCAAACGCGTTGTATATAGAATAACATAAGTATCAATTTTTTTGAAGATTCTGTGTCTTACATTTTCTGCGACATTTTTCCCCTTTATTAAATTACTGCATTTTGTTATAATCTAAAAGAATAGGAGGTTTGCCAATGAATTTTGAATATAAAGAAACAATAGACAAACAACGTGAACTTGTTTCATTACAAAAGAAGGTTGTTTCTAAGTCCTTGGTTTCTGCACTTAAAGTATTTCTTTACATTATGTGCCTTGCCATTGTTACCGGAGGTTTTTTCGGACTTGGTGTTATACATGGCATTATTAAAAGTGCTCCTTCCGTGGAAAATATTTCTATTGTTCCATCGTCATATTCAACAACAGTTTATGACACCAATAATAAGCAGATTGCTAAGCTTATCACTTCCGGCTCTAACCGTATTAAGGCTGATTTGAAAGATATTCCGGAACATTTAAGATGGGCTTTTATTGATACTGAGGATGCACGTTTTTATGAACATAACGGTATTGACATTCAGGGTATCGGTCGTGCTGCCTTTATAGCACTTACTACCCTTAATCCGTCAGAAGGTGCCAGTACCATTACACAGCAGGTTCTAAAGAACAACGTATTTACAAGCTGGACTGAAGAAGCTTCCCTTACTTCTTCTCTTAAAAGAAAGATTCAGGAACAGTACCTTGCCGTTCAGCTTGAAAAAGTTACCAAAAAGGACGTTATACTTGAAACATATCTTAACACTATTAACTTAGGTTCAAATACCCTTGGTGTTAAGGCTGCTTCACTTAGATATTTTAATAAGGATGTTAGTAAGATTACAGTTTCTGAGGCAGGCGTTATTGCTGCCATAACTCAGAACCCGTCACTTTATAATCCTATTACTAATCCTGACGAAAATGCCAAACGTAGAAAAAAGATTCTCACTAACATGAAAAATGCAGGGCATATTACTCAAGAACAGTATGACGAAGCCATGAGTGATAATGTTTATGCCCGTATAAAAAAAGTCAACAACAAGCTTACAAAAAGCGATGATCAGGTATATTCTTATTTTGTCGATGAGGTTGTAAAGCAGGTTCTTTCAGACCTTCAGGAACAGAAAGGCTATACTTATACTCAGGCTTACAATGCCGTATACAGCGGTGGTTTAAAGATTTATACTACTCAGGATTCTGATATTCAAAAAATATGTGATAAGGAATTGTCTGACTCAGCCAACTATCCTTACGCTATTAAATACTCAATTAACTGGGCATGGTCAGTTCAAAATCCTGACGGTTCAGTTGACAATTACAGTGAGAAAGATATTTTGAATTATCATAGAAATTCTTTGAAGGAATCAAGTTTTAAATTGATTTTTAGTTCTAAAGAAGAAGCAAAAGCTTGTGTTAAGGCATACAAAATGCACCTTATGAACAAGTATTACAAAAAAGGAATTGATAAGGATAAAGGCTACACCGAATACGAAAATCTTTATTACAATCCTCAGCCACAGGTTTCATTTACTGTAATGGACCAGTACACAGGCTATGTTAAAGCCGTTGTTGGTGGTCGTGGAAAGAAGAATGTTAGTCTTTCTCTTAACCGAGCTACAGACTCAACAAGACAGCCCGGTTCAACATTTAAAATTTTATCAGCTTACGCACCTGCCATTGATACTATGGGTTACACACTTGCCACTACTATCGTGGACGAGCCTTTCAGTTATTCTAACGGAAGAGCTGTTAAGAACTGGTACCGTGGCTATCGTGGCAAAGTTACAGTAAGAAAGGCAATTGCTGATTCTATGAATATTTGTGCTGTAAAAACACTTACAGATATTACACCACAGCTTGGATATGATTATCTTTGCAATTTTGGTATTACTACTTTGGTTGATAACCGTGTTGAAAAAAATGGTTCTGTTTCATCTGACATTCAGCAGGCTTTGGCACTTGGTGGTATTACAGACGGTGTTACTAACTTAGAAATGACTGCTGCATATGCAACAATCGCAAATCAGGGAACTTATACAAGACCTGTTTTTTATTCACAGGTTATAGACAGCAATGGACGTGTCCTTCTTGATAACACTTCTCCTACTACACATACTGTTTTGAAAGCTTCTACTGCAAGCCTTCTTACACAGGGTATGACAAGCGTTATTACAGAAGGTACAGGTAAAAGTGCTAAACTTGATGGCAAGATGCCTGTATCAGGTAAAACCGGTACAACATCAAGTGAATATGACCTTTGGTTCTGTGGATATACACCATATCTTACAGCATCAATTTGGACAGGTTATGATGAAAACGTATCTCTTAGCGGTGACCAGGCGTATCACAAAAAACTTTGGGCTAAGATAATGAATCAAATTGACTCAGTCAAGAAATACAAAGCTAAAAGTTTTAAAATGAGTAAAGATGTTAAGAAATATGATATCTGCTCTTCTTCAGGAAAAGTTGCAATTAAAGGAGTTTGTCCTACATCAAAATCAGAGTATTTTGCCAAGGGTACACAGCCTGCAAAATGTACTTATCATTCAGCTTTTTCAAAAAAGAGTTCAAGCTATTCAAACAGTTCAAGTTCATCCGGAAGTTCAAGTAGTTCCGAATCAAATGGCTCTGGCTCAAAATCCGGTAGCTCAAGCTCCGGCAATTCAAAGTCAGGTTCTAATAGTTCAAAATCAAGTTCAAGTAGAACCGATTCAGGAAGTTCCAGAACAAGCAAATCAAGTTCAGGATCATCAAGTTCTAAGGACTCCGGTAAAACTGTAGGAAAATAGCTAAGCATTTATAGTTTGTTATTATAAGAACTTTATATATACAATTTAATATGTACGACTTTTTGAAAGCAGGATTCTCTGATGAGGGTTCTGCTTTTTTATTGCAATTCTTCGCCTTGTATATAGCCTTATGGGATGGGATTACATAGAATTTTTTTCTTATTTTTTCTATTTACTGTAATCCTACTTTCTATGTTACGCTTCTTCAACAAAAAAATCCCCCGAAAAGAATATATTCACTAATATTCTCTCCGAAGGATTCATTTGTAATCTTATTCCTTAATTATGCATTCTTTAGGAAAGCTTTATAACACTTGTATGTTTCATAAATATCAGCCTTGCTTGTTACTTCCCAAGGTGCGTGCATATTTAATACTGCAACGCCACAATCAATTACTTCCATGCCATAAAGTGACATAATGTAAGCGATTGTTCCGCCACCACCTGCGTCAACTTTTCCAAGCTCTGACATTTGAAAATGTACGTTATGATTATCCATTATATTTCTTAATACTGCAAGATATTCAGCATTAGCATCATTTGAACCTGACTTTCCTCTTGAACCTGTAAACTTGTTAAATACAACGCCTGAACCTAGGAATGATGAGCTATTATTTTTGAACACATCAGAATATAATGGATCAAAAGCTGCGTTAACATCTGATGACAACATTCTTGAATGCGCTAGACATCTCTTAAGTTTAAGTTCGTTGTAATCACCATTAAGATTTAACAATTCTGCTACTGTATTTTCAAAGAATTTTGACTGCATTCCTGTAGCACCTACACTACCAATTTCTTCTTTATCTACTAATAAACAACATGCTGTCTTGTCAATCTTGTCCGTTTCAAGCATTGCCGCTAACGAAGTATAAGCACATACCTTGTCATCCTGACCGTATGCCATAATCATACTTCTGTCAAATCCCATTTCTCTTGCTCTTCCTGCCGGAACCACTTCTAATTCTGCTGACATAAAATCTTCTTCTTCCATTTCATAGGTGTTTTTTAAAATACCTATAATTCCTTCTTTTACAGCATCTTTTTCTTTGTCTTCAAGTGGAATGCTTCCAACAAGAATATCAAGGTTTTCGCCTTCAATAACTTTAGCTGCATTCTTTTCCATCTGCTGTCCTGCAAGATGAATTAAAAGGTCGGTTACACAAAATACAGGGTCGGTATCTTTTTCACCAATGTTAACTTCAACCTTTGTTCCGTCTTTCTTAACTACAACACCATGAATTGCAAGTGGAAGTGTAACCCACTGATACTTCTTAATTCCGCCATAGTAATGTGTATCAAGGTATGCCATATTATTACTTTCATATAGTGGATTCTGCTTAATGTCCATTCTAGGTGAATCAATATGTGCTCCCAAAATATTCATTCCCTGTTCCATTGGAATCTTTCCAATGTTAAAAAGTGCTACTGTCTTATTCATACAAACTGCATAAACTTTGTCCCCCTGTTTTAAAGACTGGCCTTTTTCAATTACTTCTTCTAAAGACTTGTAGCCTTTCTCCCTTGCCTGTCTTACAGTTTCCTTAACACATTCTCTTTCTGTTTTACAGTCTGACAGGAAATCAATATAGTTAGAATTTAATTCTTCCAACTCACTTATTTCTCTCTTGCCATAAGTATTCCATGCATTCTTTCTTTCCATGATAACTCATTCCCTTCTATATTTAATCTTGTACAAAATTAATTTCTGCTAAATTCTTCAAATTCAATGCCTTCATTTCTTTCCAAAAGAAGTTTAATTGACCACTGGTTTGTAAATAATACTAATGGATTGCCCTTCATATCCTTTACTCTCTTGGCATCGCTTGGACATTTAACATTATTTAAATCTATTGTTGTATCTTTTACCCATCTGATGTGTCCATAAGGCAATGGCTCCAATCTCACATCACAGCCATATTCGTTTTCCATTCTATACTTCAAAACGTCAAACTGAAGTGTACCTACAACACCTACAATAATTTCTGACATTTCAAGATTGTAATCCTGGAAAATCTGAATTGCACCTTCCTGAGCAATCTGTGTAACACCTTTCATAAACTGTTTACGTTTCATTGAATCAAGTGCCACAAGTCTGCAGAAATGTTCAGGTGCAAAAGTTGGGATTCCTTCATAAACAAATTTTTTGCCCGGTGTACAGATTGTATCACCTATTGAAAAAATACCCGGATCAAATACACCGATTACGTCTCCCGCATAAGCTTCATCAATTACCTTTCTGTCCTGAGCCATAATTTGCTGAGGTCTTGAAAGTTTCATTTTCTTACCACTTTGTACGTGATACACATCCTTAGATGCATCAAACTTTCCTGAACAAACTCTAAGGAAAGCAATTCTATCGTGATGTGCCTTGTTCATATTAGCCTGAATCTTAAATACAAATCCTGAAAATGGTTCTTCAATAGGGTCAATTAATCCCTGATCTGACATCCTTGGAAGTGGTGATTCTGTCATTCTTAAGAAATGTTCCAAAAATGTTTCTATACCGAAAGTTGTTAACGCTGAGCCGAAAAATACCGGTGACAATTCACCTTTATCAACCAATTCCTGATCAAATGGTTCACTTGCTCCGTCAAGAAGTTCAGTATCATCTACAAGCTGGTCATACAATTCATCACCTATTTCTGCCTTAAAGTTTTCGTTGTCCAACTCATATGTTGTTTCCGCAGCACTTTTTGAACCACCAACTGAAACTGCCTTAAACATTGAAATCTTCTTAGTATCTCTGTCATACACGCCTTTAAATCTTTTACCTGAACCAATTGGCCAGTTAATAGGGCATGTTTTAATTCCAAGAACATTTTCAATTTCTTCAAGAAGTTCATATGGATCTCTTGCTTCCAAGTCCATCTTATTAATAAAAGTAAAAATAGGAATGTGTCTCATAACACAAACCTTAAAAAGCTTAATTGTCTGTGCCTCAACACCCTTTGACGCATCAATAACCATTACTGCTGAATCTGCAGCCATTAACGTTCTATAAGTATCTTCTGAGAAGTCCTGATGTCCCGGAGTATCCAAAATATTAATGCAATATCCTTCATAGTTAAACTGAAGCGCTGAAGATGTAACTGAAATGCCTCTTTCTTTTTCAATTCCCATCCAGTCAGACACTGCATACTTAGAATTGGCCTTTCCCTTTACTGAACCTGCTGTATTAATAGCACCTCCATAGAGCAAAAACTTTTCTGTTAAAGTAGTCTTTCCTGCATCGGGATGTGAAATAATCGCAAATGTTCGTCTGTTTTCTATTTCCTTCTTTAAATTCTCGTCCATTCTATTCTCCATAAAATAATTATTAAATAATATTGTAATAGTTTTCCAATCCCTGACTTATTATAAACAATATTAACATTTTTCACAAGACTACCTATATATTTTCCCCCTATTTAGAATTTATATTCCATATATCACAAAAGGTGTATCCCATAATGAGATACACCTTTATATATTGATTATTAACTATAACTATAATTAGCAAACACCCTGAGCTTCCATAGCTTCTGCTACTTTTTCAAATCCGGCAATGTTAGCACCTACTACGTAGTTACCTTCAAATCCGTATCTCTTAGCAGCATCACTGATGTTACGGTAAATGTTAACCATGATTGTCTGTAATTTAGCGTCAACTTCTTCGAATGTCCATGAAAGTCTTTCGCTGTTCTGTGACATTTCAAGAGCTGATGTAGCAACACCACCTGCGTTAGCAGCCTTACCACCAACGAACCATACGCCGTTTTCCTGTAAGTATTCTGTTGCATCAATTGTTGTAGGCATATTAGCACCTTCACAAACAGCTTTACATCCGTTAGCTACTAACTGCTTAGCATCATCAATAAGTAATTCGTTCTGTGTAGCACATGGAAGAGCGATATCACATTTAATCTGCCATACTCCACGTCCTTCATGATATTCAGCTGAAGGTCTTGCAGCAGCATATTCTGTAAGTCTAGCTCTCTTAACTTCCTTAACTTCTTTAAGAAGGTCAACATCGATTCCTTCAGGATCATAAATCCAACCTGTTGAATCTGAACATGTAACAACCTTAGCACCCATCTGATGAGCTTTCTGAATAGCGTAGATAGCAACGTTACCGGCACCTGAAACAACTACTGTCTTACCTTCCATGCTTTCGCCATGGTCTTTCATTAATTCCTGTGTTAAGTAAAGTAATCCGTATCCTGTAGCTTCTGTTCTAGCTAAAGAACCACCGTATGTAAGTCCCTTACCTGTAAGAACACCTTCATATAATCCACGGATTCTCTTATACTGTCCAAACATATATCCGATTTCTCTAGCGCCTGTTCCGATGTCACCGGCTGGTACGTCAGTGTCAGCACCGATATATTTGCAAAGTTCTGTCATAAAGCTCTGGCAGAAAGCCATAACTTCTCTATCTGATTTTCCTTTAGGATCAAAATCTGATCCACCTTTTCCGCCACCAATTGGTAACCCAGTTAATGAATTTTTAAATATTTGCTCAAAACCTAAAAATTTAATTATACTTGCATTAACACTCTTATGGAATCTTAATCCACCTTTATAAGGTCCTATAGCACTATTAAATTGAATTCTGTAACCTCTATTAACTTGTACATTTCCTGCATCATCAATCCATGGAACCCTAAACATTATTTGTCTTTCTGGCTCCACAATTCTTTCTAATAACCCCTCTTTAATATATTCTGGATGCTTATCAAATACTGGTATTAAAGAAAGTGCAACTTCCTTTACTGCATCCAAAAATTCCTTTTCATTGCTATTTCTATTTTCTACTTGTTCTAGTACACTTAAAACATATTCTTTTCCTGTCATAAGTTTACCCCCTTAAAAATTTATTACCACTTATAATACTACACTATTTTTATTACTTTTCCCATATAAATATAATCATTTTTTATATTTTTTAACTTTTTTGATAATATCAACCTTTAATACCACTGGTAGAAATTCCCTGCACATAATATTTCTGTAAAAACAGGAACATAATGATCATAGGCACAGATGCAATAGTCAGCGCAGCCATTATAGGACCATAATAAACCGGAGGTTCTGTAAAGAATGTCTGGATACCAAGCTGTACCGTTCTTTTTCCTGCATCAGTGATAACAAGCAGCGGCCACATAAAGTCGGACCAGTAAGCCACATAATCCAGAATAAAGACAGTAGCAAAAACAGGCTTGGATACTGGTATGATGACCTGTAAAAAGGTTTTAAATGGTCCGGCTCCGTCAATCTCTGCTGCTTCGATCAGATCATCCGGCACATCCAGGAAAAACTGCCTGAACAGGTATACGTCAAAACATTTTACAATAAAAGGAATGACCAGTGCCAGATAGGAATCCACCCATCCCAGCTTATTTACAATGAAAAACAAAGATAGCAAAATACTTTCCAACGGCAGTACCAGCAAAGATAATACCACTGTAAGGATCACATTTTTACCCTTAAATTCAAATTTTGCAAGTGCATAACCAAAGGCAGAGTTTACTGCCATGCTTAAAAATACAAGGATCGTAACATAAGTAACACTGTTCAGGATATAGCGGGGCATGTTGCTTCGTACAAAGACTTCTTTAAAATTATCTAAGGTCGCTCCTCCTGCAAGCCAGAAGGCTGCCAGTCCTTTGGACATATCTGCAAAAATACGGTTTTCCGGTTTAAATGCAGATACCACCATCCAGATCAGGGGAGAAATATACAAAAGTCCCAGAAGGATATTGACTACATAGATCAGAAAATATTTTTTATTCTTATTCATCTGTTTATCCTCCTATCTTGCTTTCATAAGCTTCTTTACTACAACTGAAATACCTACTACTACAATAAAGAAAATAACTGAAACTGCAGAAGCATATCCCATATTGCGGTACTGGAAGCCCTGGCGATACAGATAATAGGTCAGTGTCATAGTAGACTCTTTTGGACCGCCGTTAGTCATGATGTAAGGCTGTGTAAACAGCTTCATGGCAGCAAT
>OGYV01002407.1_pt1 | contig 12258 bp, 10 predicted proteins | sample 1576651 | NCBI WGS metagenome assembly OGYV01 (sample SAMEA3541570, study PRJEB24748) | human gut metagenome | biome: human gut; feature: human-associated habitat; material: faeces | place: China | collected 2012
GGAATATAAGAAAGAAAAAAGCAATAGCGAAAAAATAAGAACAGAAGATATAGTAAAACTTGATATAGAAAATAAAAACGAGAATTCAAAGGAAAAATATAGCATAAGAAAGAAAAACAAAAAGGAAGACAAAAAACAAAATAGAAAACAAAATGAGAAAGAATCTGAAAAAGAAAATGAAAAGAGAAATATATTAAAATCCATAGCAGGTATATATAAAAGAAAAGACAAATATAAAACGGAAGAAGATTTAGATTTCTTTGATTATCTTGAAGAGGAGGAGGCTTCTTTTGTTGCAGAAGAAGCTGGAACTTATAAAGCTGAGGGTTATGGGGAGGAAACTTATAAGAAAGAAATACACAAAAGTGCAGGAGATTACTTTGATAATTCCGTAAAAAGTTTTTACACAAAGAACAGTCAACAGTTTCAGGAAGATAGGACTATGGTGTTGATTAATCCACTACTATCTAAAGACATAAAACTTGTAGCAGTGGGGACAGAAATACCAATAAATATTAAGCCGTCAAACTATCCTTATATAATTGGAAAAAGCAGTTCAAGTAGTGATTTCTGTATTGATAGTGCAGTAATTAGCAGAGTACATGCACGAATTACAGAAGAGTTAGGAGACTACTTTATTGAAGATTTGAACTCGACTAACGGTACATTTTTAAATGGAGAAAAATTAGAACCTCATAAGCTGTTACCGATAGAAATTGGGGACAAAATTACCCTTGCAAACATAGACTTTGTTGTAGAGTAAGAATTGTAAAGATGTTATAATAATACCAGTGTGGTTAAATATAATTGTATTTATACTTATATTTATATTTGGTATTAAATAAAATCCTTAATGTAAACCAGTTGTTTGAGAGTGAGTAACAGAACAAGAAAAAGAGGTGCTTATAATGGAAGAAAACATAAAGAAATTAAAAGAGATTATTGATGGAAGCGATAATATTGTATTTTTTGGTGGAGCAGGTGTTTCTACAGAAAGCGGAGTACCTGATTTTAGAAGCGTGGATGGATTATATAATCAGGAATATGCATATCCACCGGAAACTATTTTAAGCCACAGTTTCTATAGAAGAAATCCGGAGGAGTTCTATAGATTCTACAGAAATAAGATGCTTTTTCCTAATGCAGAACCTAATATGGCTCATAAAGCTTTAGCCAAATTAGAGGAAATGGGAAAATTAAAAGCAGTGATTACTCAGACAAGAGCAAGCTCGTGGTAGTTCTCACAGGAGGCTGTCCCGTATTGCTCAACGAAATAAGAGAACTTGCCGATGCCCTTATCTATGCATGGTATCCCGGTGAAGAGGGTGGTACAGCCTTTGCCGATCTTCTGTTTGGAAGAATAAGTCCTTCCGGTCATACTCCACTCACTTTTGTTAAGTCTTTGGATCAGCTTCCACCTTTCGATGACTACTCAATGAAGGGCAGAACATACCGCTATATGGATTCTGATGTTTTGTACCCTTTTGGCTACGGACTGTCATACACTACTTTTGACTATTCAAATCTGGTATGTCCTGAGTATGTAAAAGCCGGAGAAGAACTTAAGATAAAGGTTGATGTAAAAAATACCGGAAAGATGCAGTCGGACGAAGTAGTCCAGATGTATATAACAGATATGGAATCTACCGTCGATACCCCGGTAAGACAGCTTTGCGCATTCAAGAGAATAAATCTGAAGCCCGGCGAGACCAAGACAGTAGAACTCTCGGTACAGCCCGTTTCAATGTCAGTAGTCACTCCTTCATTGAGACGAATAATAGAGGAAGGAAAGTTCAGTATATCAGTAGGAAATGGCCAGCCATTGCCTCAGACAGCTAACTATCTTGAGTCTGAATTTGTGGTTGAAGGTAATAAGGAAATAGAACTATAACACTTATAATTTTATCCATGAAATGTTTATAGATGGAGGTGCTATTCTTGAACTTATCAAAAGAAATGACGAACAAGCATTTAAGCAGTTGTTTTATCAGTTTTATCCACGCTTGCTAAGATATGCTTTTCGTTATGTAAACGATAAGGATGTGGCAGAAGATCTCATACAGGATTGTTTCCTTAATTTTTGGGAACGAAGAAATACTTTTGAGTCTTCTTCTGTTTCATCATTGCTTTTCTGTATGGTAAGAAATTCATGTCTGAATTATTTAAAGCACCAATCACTAATAGAAAATATATCTATAGATAGTATTTATGATAATTATGGTGAGGAACGTCTGTATTCATCAGATATGATGGAAACCCCAGATGAAATAATTCTCCGTAAAGAATTGATGTCATTGTTCCATAAAGCTGTGTCAATGTTGTCTGAAAGGACGCGCGAAGTATTCATCCTCAGCCGATTTCATGGACTTAAAAACAGGGAGATAGCCGACAGACTAGGTATATCGGTAAAAGCAGTTGAGAAACATATCTCCAAATCCATGAAAATAATTTCATCTTTTTGGGAGAAACAGTCACTGGATACGCTCTTTGTTATTTCCTTATTGTTTGGGAATCATATTTTATAATTCTCATAACAACAAAAAAGTGACACATTTGGAGTTTTTTATTTCCAAATGTGTCATTTTTTTTATTTAATCAGAAAAAAAAGGTTTTTTGGGGTAGGGTAAAAGCTATATAGATTGTTACATCAATATAAAGACAATTATTATGGAATCACACGACAATATAAAAGAACTTGCATATAAGTATTTCAGCGGAACAATTCCTTTTCAAGACGAAAAGAAATTGTTTGCATTCATTAATGCAAGCGAATCAAATAAAACTTTATTTCATACTTGGGAAAGGGAATGGATGATGGCAGAAGGATTGCAGAATCATGCTTTGGATGATAAATGGCATCGGCTAACTACCAGGATCGACCACGACAGGCGTATATATATAAGTTTTAAACATTCAAATTCTTACTTCAGCCAGTGGCTTTCCATCGCAGCTTCCATTATGCTGATCTTATCATTGTCTGTTTACCTTCTTGATAAATTTACTGAGGATAATCCCGTATCCTATTTTATAAGTGAGGTCCCCAAAGGTCAAAAATCAAAACTTATATTGCCCGATGGAACTATAGTCTGGCTTAATGGAGGGAGCAAACTCAAATATCCTGATTCCTACTCAATAAATAACCGGAAAGTTACTCTCGATGGTGAAGGATATTTTGAAGTGACAAAGCAGGATGGCGCATATTTTACAGTTTCCACAGAGTTGTACGATGTAGTTGTGAAAGGTACCAAATTCAACGTATCTGCTTATGCAGGTGATATGATTTCGTCTACCAGTCTGTTGGAAGGAAAGGCTGAGATAGATTATAATGACAGAACTTACGAAGTTTTCCCTGGTGAGAATATTATCTTAAATAAACCCCGCGCCAAATGCAAAGCGCCGATTCGCCGCGGCAGATTGCACAAACATCGACGCGGGGCGCAAAAAATTTTCTTGCCGCAGAGCACCGGTTTCTCTTTGCAAGCGGCAAAAATGTTGCTATAATGATTTTGTATGAAAACTTGGGTTTTTGCGCCTGTGCGCAGGACACGGAAATTTTCAAAAAGAGAGGAAGTTACGATATGATTCCACACGGCAAAGAGATCAAGGTGTTCACCGGCTCGTCCAACCCCGACCTGGCGGACATGATCTGCAAGAACCTCGGCATCTCCCTGGGCAAGAGCACGGTCACGGCGTTTGCCGACGGCGAGTGCTCCATCTCCATCAACGAGCCCGTCCGCGGCGTGGATGTGTTCATCGTGCAGAGCACCTGCAAGCCGGTCAATGACAGCCTCATGGAGCTGCTGGTCATGATCGACGCGATGAAGCGCGCCTCCGCCGGCCGCATCACCGCCGTCATCCCGTACTTCGGCTACGCCCGGCAGGACCGCAAGGCCAAGGCCCGCGACCCGATCTCGGCCAAGCTCGTGGCGAACCTGCTCACCGTCGCCGGGGCCGACCGTGTGCTGACCATGGACCTGCACGCTGCGCAGATCCAGGGCTTCTTTGACATTCCGGTGGACAACCTCTACGGTGCGCCGCTGTTCGCCACACACTACCTGCGCCGCTTCGGCTACGGCCGCGAGGACATGGTCGTCGTCTCGCCGGACGTCGGCAGCGTGGCGCGCGCGCGCTCTTTCGCCATGAAGATGGGCCTCGGCCTCGCCATCGTGGATAAGCGCCGCGAGAAGGCCAACTGCTCCGAGGTCATGAACATCATTGGCAATGTCGAGGGCAAGACCTGCCTGCTGCTCGACGACATGGTCGATACGGCCGGCAGCCTGTGCGGCGCGGCCAAGGCCATCGTCGAGGTCGGCGGCGCGAAGGAAGTGTATGCCTGCGCGTCCCACGGCGTGCTCTCCGGCCCGGCCATCGACCGCATCAACGACAGCGTCATCGACGAGCTGCTCCTGCTCGATACCATTCCGTATCCGAAGGGCAAGCCGGCCTGCGACAAGATCCAGTATCTGCCCGTCGCGCCGATGTTCGCCGAGGCCATCAACCGCATCTATGAGGAAATGAGCATCTCCTCGCTGTTTGAGTGATGTTCTTTTCCAATCGCGGCGGCGTGCAGTGGCTGGTCGTGTTTCTCGGCAACCCGGGGCTGAAGTATCAGAACACCCGGCACAACGCGGGCTTCCTCACGGCAGACGTCGTGGAAAAGGACTGCGGCGTGCGCATCGACCGGCTGCGCTTTCACGCGCTCACCGCGCAGACGGAGCTCGGCGGGCAGAAGGTCCTGCTCATGAAGCCGCAGACGTATATGAACAACTCCGGCGAGGCCGTGGCGCCGGCGGCAAAGTTTTATAAGGTGCCGCCGGAGCATATCCTGGTCGTGTCGGACGAGATCCACCTGCAGCCGGGCCGCCTGCGCATCCGCACGAAGGGCTCGGCCGGCGGGCACAACGGGCTCAAGAGCATCATCGCCTGCCTCGGCACGGACGCCTTTCCCCGCATCCGCATCGGCGTCGGCGCGCCCCCGCACCCGGACTATGACATGCCCGACTGGGTGCTCGGCACGTTCCGCGGCGCGGACAAGACCGCCATGGACGACGCGGCCGCGCGCGCGGCCGAGGCCTGCGCGGTCTATATCCGCGACGGAGCGGACCGCGCCATGAGCCGCTTTAATTGAACACCTGTCAGGGGTTTCCCACGTCCACCGGGACCGCCGCAGCCGACCGTGGGGCCAGTGCCCGCGCAGGCTGCGCGCGAAACCGGTCGGGCCGCGGGAGGCCCCTGATCTATTCGCAACTGGAGAAAAGGAGGAGCGCATCCCTTGAAAAAACACTGTATCGCCATGCTGCTCGCGGGCGGGCAGGGCTCGCGGCTGTATGCCCTCACGGCGAAGGTCGCCAAGCCCAGCATCCCGTTCGGCGGCAAGTACCGCATCATCGACTTCCCGCTGTCCAACTGCGCCAACTCCGGCATTGACACCGTCGGCGTGCTCACGCAGTACCAGCCCCTGCTGCTCAACCGCTACATCGGCAGCGGTCAGGCGTGGGATCTGGACAGCATCGACGGCGGCGTGTACATCCTGCCCCCGTATCAGAGCGCGGGGGAGCGCGGGTCGTGGTTTTCCGGCACGGCCAACGCCATCTATCAGAACATGGATTTCATCGAGATGTATGACCCCGACTGCGTGCTCATCCTCTCGGGCGACCATGTGTATAAAATGGACTATGACAAGATGCTCCGCGCGCACGAGCAGGCCGGTGCGGCCTGCACGATCTCGGTCATCCAGGTGTCGATGGAGGAGGCCTCGCGCTTCGGCATCATGAACGTCGGGCCCGACGGCTTTATCAACGAGTTTGAGGAAAAGCCCGCCCACCCGAAAAGCGACCTTGCGAGTATGGGCATCTACATCTTCGACTGGAAGGCGCTGCGCCGCTATCTCATCGAGGACGAGGCGGACCCGGACTCCGACAAGGACTTCGGCAAGAACATTATCCCCAAGATGCTCGCCGCCGGGGAAAAGCTGCTGCCGTACCGGTTCGAGGGCTACTGGCGCGACGTCGGAACGATCGTCAGCCTCTGGGACGCGAACATGGACATGCTCTCGCCCACGCTCATCAATCTCTATGACCCGAAGTGGCCCATCCGTGCCAAGAGCCCCATCCGCCCGCCGCACAGCATCGGCCGGCAGGCGGAGGTCGTGCACTCGATCATCACCGAGGGCTGCACGATCGAGGGCCATGTGGAAAACTCCGTGCTCTCGAGCTCCGTCACCGTCGGCGCGGGCGCGCGTGTGCTCTACAGCATCCTGCACCCCGGCGTCGTCGTGGAGCCGGGCGCCGTGGTGGAGTATGCCATCGTCGGCGAGGGCACGGTCGTGGGCGCGGGCGCGCACATCGGCGCGCAGCCCGACGGGACGGACGGCTGGGGCGTTGCCACGGTCGGCCCGGATGTGTCGGTGCCCGCCGGGGGCACGGTCCCGGCCGGGGCCATGATCTATGACGGAGCGGAGGTGCACGCATGAGCGAAGTACATGGCATTGTTTACGCATATCACAGCTCCCCGCGGCTCGGGGACCTGACGCGCTACCGCACGAACGCATCGCTGCCGTTTTGCGGGCGTTACCGGCTGATCGACTTTGCGCTCTCGTCGCTCTCGAACGCGGGCGTGCACAGCGTCGGCGTCATCATGCAGCGGGACTATCAGTCCCTACTCGACCACCTCGGCAGCGGCAAGGCGTGGGATCTGTCGCGCCGCAGCGGCGGGCTGCACCTGCTGCCGCCGTTCGGCGTCAACACGCGCGGCGACTATACCGGCACAGCCGAGGCGCTCAACGCGGTCATTTCCTACGTGCGGAATATTCCGGAGCCGGAGGTCGTGCTCATGCCGGCGGATATCGTCTGCAATCTCGACCTCGCCGCCGCCATCGCGCAGCACAATGCCTCCGGCTGCGGCATCACGGCCATCTGCCGCGACGGTGTCGTCACCGGAGAGCACCATCGCTACCTCACGGACGAGCACGGCCGCGTTACGAAGCTGATTACCAGCGCGGCGGCCGGCGCGGGCGTCGCCGCCATGGAGATCTACATCGTCAATAAGGACGTCCTGCTCGGTATGCTCGATTTCTGCGCGCAGGAAAACCGCTTCCACTTCCACCGCGACGGGCTGTTTGAATATCTCCGGCGCGGCGGCACGATGGACGTGTTCCTGCACCCGGGCTACGCCGTGCACGTGGACACGGTCGCGGACTATTTTGCCGCCAGCATGGATATGCTGGAACCGTTGGCGCGCGCATCGCTGTTCCCGGCCGAGCGCCCGGTGCGCACGAAGGAGCGCGCGGACGTGAGCACGTACTACGGTGAGCACGCGCACGTGGAAAATTGCCTCGTGGCCGACGGCTGCTTCATCGAGGGCACGGTCACGGACTGCATCCTGTTTCGCGGCGTGCGCGTCGCGCGCGGGGCGCACCTGAGCCGTTGCATCGTCATGCAGGACACCTGCATCGCGGCGGACGCCATTTTGCAGTACGTCATCGCGGACAAAAACGTCCGCATCGGCCCGGCCGTCACGCTCACCGGCTGTGAGGCCCTGCCGATCGTGATCCCCAAGGGCAGCGAGCTCTGACCCGGACGAACCCAGTAAAGGAAGAAATGTATTTATGCCAATGACCAATCAGATTTCCCGCGATGAGCTGCGCAGCGCCATTGCCGACAAGCTCTGTGCGCACTTCGGCGTCACAGCCGGGGACGCGACCGACGAGCAGGTCTTTCAGGCCGCAGCCATCGTTATCCGCGAGATCCTCTCGCGTCTGCACACGTTCGACAGCCGCACCGCGCCCGAGCGCGAGGTGCACTACCTGTCGATGGAGTTTCTCATGGGCCGCTCGCTGATGAAGGACGCCTTCAATCTCGGCATCGGCGACGCGCTCACCGGCGCGCTCGAGGACCTCGGCCGCAGTGCAGCCGACATCTTTGAGACAGAGCCGGACGCCGGCCTCGGCAACGGCGGCCTCGGCCGCCTCGCCGCGTGCTATATGGACAGCCTCGCCACCGAGGGCATCCCCGCCACAGGCTATTCACTGTGCTACGAGCTGGGCATCTTCCGGCAGCGGATCGTCGACGGCCGCCAGACCGAGGTCGCGGACAACTGGCGCACGGCCGCCTCGAGCTGGCTCGTGCCGTGCCATGAGGACACGGTCGAGGTGCGCTTCGGCGGCCGCGTGGAGCAGCATTGGGACGCCTACGGCCACTACCACGGCGAGCTGCGCGGCTATGAGAGCGTGCTGGCCGTGCCGCGCGACATGCTCATCGCGCCGTATGGCGACGGGCGCGTCAACACCCTCCGTCTCTGGGAGGCGCACAGCCCGAACGACCTCGACATGTATCTTTTTGCCGCCGGCAGCTACGTGCAGAGCCTCGAGCAGCGCACGATGGCCGAGGTCATCACCAAGGTGCTCTACCCGGCGGATGACCACATGGAGGGCAAGACCCTGCGCATCCGTCAGCAGTATTTCTTCGTCTCCGCGACGGCGCAGAGCATTCTGCGCGCCCATCGTGCGCGCTACGGCACGGTGCGCAACTTTGCCGAGCACCACGTCATCCAGATCAACGACACGCACCCGACGCTCATCATCCCCGAGCTCATGCGCCTGCTGCTCGATGACGACGGCCTCGGCTGGGACGAGGCATGGGCCATTGTCACCGCCTGCGTCAACTATACGAACCACACCGTCATGTCCGAGGCGCTCGAGACCTGGCCGCAGGGCCTCATCCAGAGCCAGCTCCCGCGCGTGTGGGAGATCATCTGCGAGATCAACCGCCGCTGGTGCGACGACCTGCGCGCCCGCTTCGGCGACGATGCGCGCGTGGGGCGCAACCTCATCATTGCCGACGGCAGCGTGCATATGGCAAACCTCTGCCTCGCCGCGTGTAAGACCATCAACGGCGTCTCCGCCCTGCACGGGGAGATCCTGCGCCGCGACCTCTTCCGCGACGTCTGCGCGCTCGACCCCGGCCGCTTCACCTATGTCACCAACGGCATCGACCACCGCCGCTGGCTGGCTCAGTGCAACCCCGGCCTGCACCGGCTGGTGTGCGACGTGCTTGGCAGCGAGGATTATCTCCTGCACCCCGAGGAGCTCGCGGGTCTGGAGCGCGCGGCGGACGACCCCGCCGTGCTTGCCCGGCTCGAGGAGATCAAGGCGCTCAACAAGCAGCGGCTGGCCGCGTGGGTGTTCCGCACCGACGGCTTCTCGCTCAACAGCGACGCGATCCTCGACGTGCAGGTCAAGCGCCTGCATGAGTATAAGCGCCAGCTTTTGTGCGCCATGCGCATCACGCAGCTGCAGCTCCTGCTGCACGACGACCCGGACCAGCCCTTCCAGCCGCGCACGTTCCTGTTTGCGGCCAAGGCCGCGCCGGGTTATGCCACGGCCAAGCGCATCATCCAGCTGCTGTGCTCGCTCGCGGCCGATGTGAATGCCGACCCCGTCTGCCGCGGCAGGCTGCAGGTGTACTTCCTGCCGAACTACCGCGTCTCCGCCGCCGAGATGCTCATGCCCGCCGCGCAGGTGTCCGAGCAGATCTCGACCGCCGGCAAGGAGGCCAGCGGCACCGGCAACATGAAGCTCATGATGAACGGCGCCGTCACGATCGGCACGCTCGACGGCGCAAACGTCGAGATGTTCGAGCAGCTCGGCGCGGACAACATGTTTCTCTTCGGCCTGCACGCCGACGAGGCCGAGGCCCTGCGCGCCGCGGGCTACGACCCGCAGGCGTATGTCCGCCGCAGCCCGTGGCTGGGCCGCGTGCTTGAGCGCATGAGCCGCGGCTATGCCGACGGCGAGAGCTATGCCGACCTCGTCAGCAGCCTGCTCTACGGCGGCGACCCGTACCTGCTCCTCGCCGACTTTGACGATTATGCCGCCACGCACGAGCGGCTGTATACGACGATTGCCGACCCCGCCGTGCGCGCGCGCCTGTCGCTCGTCAACATTGCCCGCAGCGGCATTTTCGCTGCCGACCGCGCCGTGCGCGAATACGCCGAGCGCATCTGGGAGGTGCACGCATGAACCCGTATGTCTGTGTGGTCGGCGCCGTGAATCTCGACATTTGCGGCCGCCCGGAAAAGAAGCTCATCTTCCGCGACTCCAACCCCGGCGCCGTCACGCTCACGCCCGGCGGTGTCGGGCGCAACATCGCGCACGATCTGCGCCTGCTCGGCGTGGAGGTCAAGTTTCTCACCGCCTTCGGCGGCGATTCGCACGCCCAGCTCCTGCGCAACGACTGCGTGGAGCTCGGCATGGACCTCAGCTGCGCGCTCGACGTGCCCGGCGGGCGCACATCGACGTACCTGTACATCACGGACGAGCGCGGCGAGATGCAGCTCGGCCTGTGTGATACGGACATCTCCGCCGCCATCACGCCGGATTATCTGCAGCGCCACCTTGACGTGCTCGACGGCGCGGCCGCCGTCGTGCTCGACGGCAATCTGACGGCCGAGACCATTACCTGGCTCGGTGCGCACTGCAGCGCCCCGCTCTTTGCCGACCCCGTCTCTGTCACGAAAGCAGAGCGGATGCGCGCATCGCTCGGCGCGCTGCATACGTTCAAGCCCAACCTCACCGAGGGGCAGAACCTCACGGGCGAGTCTACGCCCGAGGGCATCGTCGCGGCGCTGCTGGCACAGGGGGTGCAGCGGGTGTTTCTCAGCATGGGGGGCGACGGTATTCTCGCCGGCACGCGCGATGAGCTGGTGCACCTGCCGTGCCTGCCCACCTGTATGGTCAACACGACCGGCGGGGGCGACGCGGTCATGGCCGCGCTCGTCTGGGCGTACCTTGCGGGGCTTGACCTGCGCGAGAGCGCGGCGGCCGCCCTGCGCGCCGGCAAGGCCACGGTCGAATACCCCGGCACGAACAATCCCGACCTCGGCGTGCTCGTCCACGGCTGAGACACACCAAAAAAACGAGACAGCAGACTTCCCAAATTGGAAGTCTGCTGTTTTTTCATAGCAGGATAGCAATCCAGTAGACAACTGCCGCCGCACACCATGCGGCCGCGCATGAGCCAATTGCTGCGGCCAGCGTGCCCAGCCGGCTGCCAAGCTCCTGCCGCATGGCCGCCTGCGCCGCCACGCACGGCGCGTACAGCGCCGTGAACACCAGAAAGCTCGCGGCAGCGGCGGGGGAGAACACGCCCGGCAGCGCCGCTGTCAGGTCGCCGCCGAGCAGCACGCCGAGCGTGGACAGCACGGTTTCCTTGGCCAGCAGTCCGGTCACGAGCGCGGTCGCGGCGCGCCAGTCGCCGAAGCCCAGCGGCGCGAACAACGGCGCGAGCGCCTGTCCCGCCACGGCCAGCAGGCTCTCGCCGGCATTTGCCGCCACGCGCCACGTGGGCGTGAACGTCCGCAGTACCCACACGCCCACGCTCGCCGCGAGGATGACCGTGAACGCCCGCGCGAGAAATTCCTTTGTGCGCACCCACATCCGCCGCAGCACGCTGCGCGCGTCCGGCCAGCGGTAGTCCGGCAGCTCCATGACAAAGGACGCCGCCTCCCCGCGCAGGACCGTTCGGCCGAGCAGCTTCGCCGCTCCGGCGGCCGTCCCGATGCCGAGCGCGTACAGCGCCAGAAACACCGCCGCTCCCTGTCCCGGAAAGAACGCGGCCGCAAAGGCGGCGTACACCGGCGCCTTCGCGCTGCAGCTCATGCACGGTGTGAGCACGATCGTCAGCGCCCGGTCGCGCCGCGTGGGCAGCGTGCGCGCGGCCAGCACCCCCGGCACGCTGCACCCAAAGCCCAGCAGCAGCGGCACGGCGCTCTGCCCGCTCAGCCCCAGCCGCCGCAGCGGCCGGTCCATTACGAAGGCCACGCGCGCGAGATAGCCCGTGTCCTCGAGCAGGGAGAGAAAGAAAAACAGCGCCAGGATCACCGGCAGAAACGCCGCCACGCTCCCCACGCCCGCAAACACGCCCTCGCGCACCAGCCCATGCAGCAGCGGCCCCGCGTCCAGCGCCGTGAGCACGCCGTCGGCCGCGTCCGCCAGCCAGGCGATGCCGCGCGCGAGCAGGCGGCTCAGGCACGGGCCGATGACGTGAAATGTCAGGTAAAACACACCGCCGAGCAGCCCGGCCATCGCCGGATATGCCGTGTACCGTCCTGTGAGCACCCGGTCGATGCGCGCGCTGCGCCGGCTCCCCGGCAGCGCCTGCGGCAGGGTGAAAAACCGCCCCAGCCTGTCCACCTGTGCAAAGCGCGCCGTGGGCAGCGCCTCGTCGCGGGCAAGGCCGCTCTTGCGCACCATGCGCGCCG
>OGYV01002435.1_pt1 | contig 12151 bp, 6 predicted proteins | sample 1576651 | NCBI WGS metagenome assembly OGYV01 (sample SAMEA3541570, study PRJEB24748) | human gut metagenome | biome: human gut; feature: human-associated habitat; material: faeces | place: China | collected 2012
CCCAGATACGATACAATCTCGGAAACCTTGCGTGCCTGATAATAACAAAATGATAACACCTTTTCATCATAGACCGTTCCATTTGGTACTGGTGCAAAAAGTATATTCGGTACACCACTGTCTTCCACTCCATCTGAATATGTCAGATCCGGAAGCACCAGTGTAAAATGATCTGATGAAGAATATATATATGGCCGATGTGTTTCATCGACATTCTGATATTCTTCCATAATTTTCTCAAATCCTGTCCCTGCTGCCTCCATAACATTGCAGTTTACCAATACAGACGTTATTAATTCATTTCTCCTTTTCGAAATGATTCCGGATAAATCATACGTTTTCCCAATTTTTTCACCTATGTAAAAACCTCCTGGGGAAGAAATTTCCAATCTGTCCTTAAACATATCCATCTGAATCTGTGTTCCGTCTAAAAAGTAATCACGATGTGCAACCGCATTGATCACACCTTCAAACAATGCACGTTTTGGATATGCATCTATATTTTTTCTTGTATTATCCAGTTTTATCATGGAATGATTCATTCTCTGTTCCACAAATTCTATCATGTAATTAATATCTGCAATTATATTTCCATGGAAACGGTTGACTGTAACAATCCGCTCACTTCCCTTATTAAACCCTGAGAACACAGAACATACAACCTCTGTTTTTTTTCCCTGATAGTCATCTCCAAAAAGCACTGCACCATTGACAAGCAGCCCATTTTCATTATAAAACCCCATCGACATTAAAGCTTTTTCCGATAATTCTTTTCCATTATTATGCAATGCATAAAATTCCTGAAGCGTCTTATAATTTTCTGCTTCGTATTTTTTATCCGACAAAAGAAAATCAAACTGTGTGTTCCTGCTTTTAACACTCATTTCTATAATCTCTTCGTAGGTTGCACCATTTGTAAATCCGTCCCGTCTCATAAAAATGGACGGAATATTTTTATACTTTAAAATGACCGGCTTTACAACTGATTCCGGTATATACACATGTATAATAAATCGTTCATTTCCGTTTGCCTCATAACGCACAAAAGATACTTTCATCTGTGGTTTCGGTGACAGATGTTCGTTCACTTGATTATTAAAATAATTCCGTTCATTGTCAGCTTCTTTTCTGTTAAAACCTATCAGCTTATTTGTTTTATCTTCGACTCCGATATAAAAATCTCCTCCGGAAGCATTTGAAAATCCGGCAATGCTTTTCAGCCATCCCACAACATCTTCCCGATTCAACCTGCTCTTACATTCACATTTATCACTTTCCAACTCGACGTTTTCTACAATCTCTTCCAAATACATCGCTTATCACCCCGGTTTTATACACAGTTTTAATATGCTTTATATTTTATTTCAATCATACTTCAAAGTCAACTTCAAAGTCACTTCAAATAGTTTCATTTTACTTTGAAGTATAATTCTATTATTTCCATACTACACATAATTCAAACTTTTTTGCGATGTTCTTTCTTATTGGCTGATTTTTGGCTCATGTTCTCACATGTTATGTATTTTCCCCATCCCCCTTGCATACTCTGCCAGCTCCCTGTTTGCCTCATTGAACGGTCCAAACTCTTCCACTGTGCAGATGCAGGTCTTGCAATGATCGATCAGCTGTTTTGCTGCCTGCACTTTTTCCATTCCAATCGGGAAAAATGCCTTTTCCGACACGACTTCCGATGCTAAAGCCACTGCTGCATTGTACTCTACATCATTTTCCTGCAGGATTCCTGCCGCAAACGGAACAGCTTCGCGCCACAGTCTGTTGTATACCGGGATTCCGCTGCCTGCACCTCCGATCACAAACACCTGCGGGCTGACCGGATTTAAAATCTTATCGTCACTGCAAAAATCTTTGTTCTGGCAGCTATCGGCACTATGCTCCCGGAAACCTTCTGCATTTTCATATCCCGCACACAAAAAGATCTGCCCTGTTACCGGATCAAAACTTCTGTCTGATACTCCGTACAACTCCTGCACATAAGTCCCGGCAAAAATTTCTTCCGGCGTGCCGACACGGTCGATGCGGTCACCTCTGACACAGGCGATCGTATCGGAAACCTTCTGCGCAAGATCAAGTTCATGCAGCGACATGATGACTGCCATCTTTTTATCTCTTGCAAGCATACGGATATTTGTAAGAATATCCATCTTAAACCCCATATCCAGATAAGAAGTCGGCTCGTCTAGGATCAGTATCTTCGTATCCTGGCAGATCGCACGCGCAAGCATCAGACGCTGGCGCTGTCCGTCACTGATCTTCATAAAATCCTGATCCTGCACCTCTTTCGCGTGGACGAGTGCGATCGCCTCATCCACTTTTACCCAGTCTTCTTTTGAGAGGATACCAAATCGCCCCGTGTAGGGATAACGCCCGGAAGCCACTACTTCCCTGCCACTCATCAGTTCCGTGCGAAGCCGTTCCGTCATGACCATGGACAGCCGTTTTGAAATCTGGCTGTCTTTTAACTCATCCATGGAGTTTTCACCCAAAAACACCGTTCCGTCCAGTTTCTTTAGCTGTTTGGTGATCGTTTTTAAAATTGTGGATTTTCCAGAGCCATTCGGTCCGATCAACGTCAGTATCTCTCCCGGCCGGACAGAAAGATTCACATCCCCGATCAGCGGCTTTTTCTCATAGCCGACGGTCAGATGCTCTGTACGGATTTCCTGCATATGCGCTACCTCCCCTCCTGTTTTCTCAACATTGCCGCAATTACAACCGGAACTAAAAACAGCGCTGTGACAGAACTGATGCTGATCTCTGTCGGTGCAAACACAGTCCTTGCGATTCCATCACAGAAAAGTGTCACGACTGCGCCGCACAGAAAGCACCCCGGTATTAAAATAATCGGTCTTGCTGTCTTTGTAGCCATCCTTACCAGATGCGGCACCGCGATCCCGACAAAGGAGATCGGCCCTGCAAACGCAGTCACACAGGCAGACAGCAGGCTCGACAAAAGGATCATCGTAACCCGGAGCGCCTTTACATTGACACCTATATTTCTGGCATAAGCCTCCCCCATCTGGTATGCCCCGATCGGTTTTGCCAGACAAAATGTCACAAGAACCGCTGCACCAACGATCACGACGATCATCTTTATATTTTCCCATGTCATGCCGGAGAAACTACCCATTGACCAGTTGTGAAGGTTAACGATATTCGAATCACTCGCAAACGTAACACAGAAATCCGTGATGGCAGAACAGATATAACCGATCATGATTCCGCAGACTACAAGCAGAGACATTTTTGATACACGAAACGAAATAAGCAGCACAAATCCCATTGCGAGCATGGAACCCACAAATGCAGCCACCACCATGCCAAAGGAGCTGATCATGATCCCTTTTTCCAGCAGAAAAATCATGGTAAGTGCCACTATCAGCTTTGCACCGGATGAAATTCCAAGCACATACGGTCCTGCGATCGGATTCTGGAAAAAACTCTGAAGTAAAAATCCCGATACCGACAAAGCACCTCCAAGCAGGATCGCAGCAAGTATACGTGGCAGCCTGATTTTCCACACGATCTGCGAAAATGTCTCATCTTTTCCACTTCCTGCAAGGATTGCAAACAGGTCTGATGTGGATATGTCAACACTTCCTGCTGCAACATTCCATACAAAAAGTGCCATCAACAGGATAAATGCAATAACAAACGAAATAATATATCTTCTCTTCATGATCTAATTTTCTCCCAAAGCCACAAAACTACCTTCAGCCTGGTACAATCTGCCAGTCATTATCTTTTATGACACCATTTCCTTTGCGGCATAATATCAATCCAGTTTCTTTAAAAACCGATACTCTGCATCGGTATCTCCAGTCAGAACTTTATTCAGATCCTCGATAAAATCACAGGTTCCACTCGTCTGCTGATAAAAGTTACTGCCGGTCGTATAAACCTGACCTGATTTTACGGCTTTAAAATCTGCAAACAGGCTGTTTTTCTGCACCAGTTCAGCAATCGATGTCAATTCTCCTTCTATTGTACCATTATAAATAAGAATGTCAGCATCTTTTTCGGCCGCATAAAAATCTTCCATCTGCATTTTCAATGTGGAGAGCGCATTTTCTTCCTCCTCCACATAGCCGTTTAGGGAATAAGTGCCGCCCGCAAGTTCTATCATTGATGACACATAATCGTTTGGTTTGCGCACGGTGACGGTTCCATCGGATGCGACTGCAAAAAATGCCACGGAAAGTCCTGTTTTTTCTTTCTCTAAAATTGGTTCTATATGCGCCACCTGCGCATCAAAAAACTCTTTGGCCTGCTGTTCTCTTCCGAACAAAACGCCAAAAAGTTTTATCCATTCGAGTCTTCCCAGCGGATGTTTTTCATAGCTGGAACGCTCGATCATGACCTTGATCCCAAGTTCTTCTAACTTCTCCTTCACTTCCGGATTATGTGTGATCATCGTATTTTCAATCGCAAACGTACATCCCCCGGAAAGTAAAAGTTCGTAATCCGGTGCACTGTATTTTCCGGCATAGATCAGCTTTCCCTCTGCCATGGCATCTGCGGCTGTCTTTACATACCAGTCTTTTTCTTTTACTCCTGTATATTTCAAATCAGAGACCGCACCGATCTGGCAGACTAAATCCATCACCGCACTCGACACCAGATATACATTTTCAAGCGGCTGTTCTATAACTGTCACATCTGCCGGAACATCCGCCGGCACTTTGACACCTTTTGGTACAAGCAAAAAACGACCGTTATCCACGATCGTAATCAGCTTATAAGCACCATATTGTTCTACTTCAAACTGAACGGCGTAGGATAACTCCATACGCCCATTGCAGTTTAAGTCTGTAAAATCAGCCGTTTCCGGGAATCGGAAAGTCAGTGTATAATCGATCTCATGCGGTGTACTCATTGCCGTTGTATCACCGATCACATCCATCCGGCACGGAATACCATCGATTGGAAATGTGAATGTAGAGTTTCCACCCTCATTTTCATTGAGATATTTCTCCCCGTTCACGATCATGTAATCGTAATGCGTACTGCTCCATGTGATCGTCGCATATGCCACTCCATCCTTCACAGTAACTTTCGCCTGTGAATCCACGGTTGCTTTTCCGCTGCCGCCCTCTAATGTGACTTCCACCGTATATTCGCCATCCTCAGGAACTGAGACTTCTGTGCCGTCTGCCTGTTCTGTGGCATCTTTTCCTGCGATGCTTTCTTCTGCTCCATTCTGCTCTGCCATGCCGCCTGCATTTTCCTCTGTGGCATTCTGTCCTGCTGTCTGTGTATTTTCTCCTGCTGCTCCCTGTGCATCTTCCGTTGCAGCCACACTACTCTCTGTCTGGGCAGCATCATTTTTTGTTCCGCATCCTGCAATGATCTGCATGCACATCATTGCAGCTAAAAGCACTGCAGTCACTTTTCTTTTCTTCATATATCTCTCCATCTATATCCAAGTCTGTATCTGACCGACCAGCCCGGATCAGTTAATCTGCTTTCTGTGGATCAGAAACACTTACCTTATGATCGTACCACTCGCCTTTTGTGCCGAGGATTGCAAGATCAAACTCTTCATCTAATGCTTCCACCGGAACATCAAAACCATATACTTCTTCACTGGTTCCATCACTGTATTTCACAGTGTCAGTTGTAGGTTCTAAAATATCAGCACCATCTTTCTGTGCATCATCTGCTGTTCCAACGAAAAGGTTTACGATCTTCTTTGATACAAGGCTGATATGGATCGTCATTTTTCCATCCTGTACAGTAAGTATTCCACGTCCCTCGTCTGCTTCATTTACATGGAACATACTGCTGTCGGTATCAAACTTTGCTGTGTAAGTTCCATCCTCGAGAGTACCAACGGTACTCTCTGTGGTGGATGTTGACTCAAGTGCTCCTAAAGAATCGATTGCGTCTTTTGTATGATCTACATAAATCTGCTCGATCGCGTCGATTCTTCCAAGTCCTGAAATCTGTGTATCAATGCTGTCAAAATATCCGCTTGCTGTAAACTGGCTCTTCCAGGAATCCTCATCATCTCCTGCCATATCGTTGTTCGCATGATCTCCTGCAACAACCATAAGCGGTCTTAAAACAACTTTTGTATAACCTGCTTCTTTTACTGCCTCGATCACATTTTCGCAGGATGTATCTTCCGGCTCACCCTCAACAGTTCCGATAAATACATTATCATAGGAAAGCGCTTCCATCTGGGCTGCCATCTGGCTGTAGCTTACTTTTGCAGAATGGGAAGTACCATGTCCCATAAATACGAATGCTGTACCATCCTCTTTTGCAGCATCCAGGGAATCATAACCTGCTGTCTTTACAGCCTCTGCTGTGATCGCCTCTGCAACTTTTGCCTTGTCCTCATTGATCACGGTGGCATCTGATCCAACTTCGCCAAGTAATGGCTCTGCAACGGTTACTGTCTCAAATTTGTCTTTATAATTATCAAGTGCTTCTACAAGCTCGTCATACTCTGCACCATGCATCAGATGTGTCGGCTGGACAACAAGATTTTTTACTCCGTTATCAACGGCTCTCTCTAATGCCTGATCCACATTGTCGATCTTCTCATCATCTCTTGCCTGAACATGGTTGATGATGATCTGTGCTGTAAAGGCTCTTCTTACAGACCAGTCCGGATATGCTGCTTCGAGGGCTTTTTCAATTCCGCCGATATCTTCTGCACGGCTGTCATTGAAAGATGTACCAAAACTTACTACTAAAAGTTCGTTTTCTCCGATATTATCCTCATTTAAAGGATCATCCTTTGTGGCATCTCCTGTATCTCTTCCGAAATAATCAGGATCTGCATTTTCACCGGAAACTAACTCTTTCTGTGCATCTGTCAGGGCATCCCATGCCTCTTTTGCTTCTGCACACTGTGCATCTGTATTGTCATTTCTTGTCTGGACATAGATCGCATCGATCAGTTCTGCGACATGATCAGCGGCTGCCTGATCGTCAACTTCTGTGCTCTCTACTGTTTCTGTTGCTTCTGTTTTCTCTGAAGCTGCCTCAGAAGTCTTAACTGTGTCTGTTGCTGTGTTGTTACTTCCGCATCCTGCGACCATGCCTGTGGCAAGTGCTAATGTAGTAAGTAACGCAATGGTTCTTTTCTTCATAATACTCTCCATTCCTGTGTGAAAATGTGTTTTTCACACTAATCTTATATAATGTATTGTTCATAGCTCACAGTATTTTCCCATACAAAGAAACACTCCGCCTTATGATACGGCGGAGTAATAAGTCTGCACATACAATAAAATGTACGCTTTTGCGGACATTCTGTTGTCATGAATAATAGAATGTACGCTCTGCGAACACTCTGTTTATACGGTACGACCAATTACTCGTGATCCGGGAAAATCATTTCCCTGTACCAGACAACTGGCAGGTTTCCTGGCTGAAAGATCATCACACAGATTCCGCCTTCCCAACGCATTGCACAAAAATGCAAAAAACATCAGTGACTTATCTTTAGAATCTGCACTCCCTAATCACAGTGACGAGATCGTACAGGAATCACACCTGTTTCCCTTTTAACCGGCCTGTTCCTGATTTAAAAATACGGCATCTTTTGCATACAGCCACATGCTTTTGGCAATAAACTACCCACTCTGCACACATTCTATTTCAAAAACGACCGGCACCAATTATCTTCTCTATGAAACTCTTAACATACTAGCATATACGCCCCATATTTACAACAACCACTTTTCTCTTGCAAATCATGCAAAATATGATATACTAATCAAGTATTTGCAAAAACATATCTGGAGACGTATCGAAGTGGTCATAACGGGGCGCACTCGAAATGCGTTAGCCCTCCGGGGCACGAGGGTTCGAATCCCTCCGTCTCCGCTCATTGGAACCGGAAACACGATTTATTTTATATTCGTGTTTCTTTTTTTTACACTTTTTCGCCATTTCTCATAATTTTGCTTCTAAAGTACCATATTTTTTGCAATTTATGTCTACCATTTTTTGTCAAAAAATAGTAAAATAAGTGTAATTAATCTTAGGAAAGGGAGCTTGATATCCATGAAAAGCAAAAGCGTAAAAAATTCACTGACACTAATGTGTCTTATGATTGTTCTTGTAACTGTCATGGTCATTGGCGGTATTTCAATTTCAAATATCAGCACTATGACTTCCACGGCAAACAAGAATTATGAAAATGCCAGGTTAGACGGGTACGATACTGAGATCAAAAGTCAGGTACAGTCTGTCATCGCTATTTTACAGGCAGAATATGACAAATCCCAAAATGGTATTCTGACCGAAGATGAAGCAAAAAAAGAAGCAGTAGAAATCGTCCGCAACATGCGTTACAGAGATGACGGAAGCGGATATTTCTGGATTGATGACACCGACTACAACCTCGTTATGCATCCGATTTTAACCGATCAGGAGGGAAATAACCGTTATGATCTGACTGACCAGAATGGTGTCAAGATCATTCAGGAGATCATGAAAGTTTCTACCGGTTCTGACGGCGGCGGCTTCAATGAATTTGATTTTACGAAAGCCGATGGTGTTACCGTAGCACCAAAAATCGCGTACTCTCAAATCTTTACCCCATGGAACTGGGTTGTTTCCACCGGTAACTATGTAGATGATATGAAAGCGGAAATGAATAGTTCCAAAAACGAAGTTCAGGCGAAATATCATACTATGATCACAGTCATAATCATAATTGATCTGATTTTTATAGTTGTCGTATTCATTGCTTCCCGTATTTTCGGCAATGCAATCTGCAGACCTTTGATCGAGATCCAGAATTTTGCAAACAGGATGTCGACCGGGGATCTGACTACCGGAGTCAGTGTTTCAAGTAACAATGAACTTGGAAAAACAGCCGGTGCACTTGATCTTGCACAGCAGGAAGTTGTCGGACTTATCTCCAACATTGACAAGGTTTCCTCTCATTTACAGTCCGCCGTTGCAGATTTTAAAAAGAATTTCGACAGCATGAACGGCTCTATCCAGAGCGTTTCCGCTGCAATCAATGAAATTGCCCAAAACAGTAACTCTCAGGCAGCATCAACTTCAAGTGCCTCTGAAAATATTGCTGAAATTGCCGATGGCATCGCAGATACTTCCTCAGAAATGGAATCTCTTGATCAGAATGCACAGCTGATGCAGGATCGTTCCAATAAGTCCATGGAAACTTTACACAGACTGATTGATGTCAATTCTATAACCAAGACTGATATTGATTCCATGTATAACCAGACCGCTCAGACAAATGATTCTGTCAACAAGATCAGTCAGGCAGCTACCTTAATCAGCGAAATCGCATCCCAGACCAACCTGCTTTCTTTAAACGCTTCCATTGAGGCAGCAAGAGCCGGTGAAGCCGGACGTGGATTCGCAGTTGTCGCAGAAGAAATCGGCGGACTTGCAACCCAGTCTGCGCAGACAGTCAGTGAGATCAACAATATCATCAGTGAACTGAGCCAGAATTCCGAAAAATCTATGGAACTGATGAAGAAAATGAGTGAGGCTTCCGACGAACAGGTTGCAGCTCTTGAAAGTACACAGCAGATGTTTGAAGACTTAAAAGGTGCTCTTGATTCCTGTATGGCGTCCATCCAGACCATTACCGGAAAGATCCAGAATGTCAATTCTCAGCGTGAGCTTGTCACAGAGAGTATCGATACCTTGACACAGCTTGCAACCGACAATGCATCCTCCACAGAAGAAACTTCCGCAATGGCAACTGAGCTCGATACCGTTGTCCGGAAATCTTCGGATCTGGTATCTGCTTTAGCAGATGATATTGAAAAACTTTCTGCAGATATGAAACAGTTTAAGCTGTAAATCATATGAACTATATACAAATTAATATTTGGTCAAAAAAACCGTGCGGTAATTTTAAACCGCACGGTTTTTATAACTAAAGCAGGACTACACCCGTGCAGCCCCAGCAGTAAAACGAGTGGAGCAGGCTCAATGCCGCTTCCTCTTACGCAAAACATTTTTTGATCTGTTCCGTGATCCCGCCGTCAATCCATCCTTTCTGTACCATATTTTCCAGTATCGCACATGCCTCATCATGCGTCATTCCGGCTTTATATGGTCTGCTCTCTGTCAGTGCCTGATAGATATCAATGCACGCCATGATGCGTTCCTGCCGGTTTAGCTCGTCGGCAGTTTTACCGAACGGATACCCGGTGCCATCGAGTTTTTCATGGTGGAGCGCCGCCCAATCGCGGATATCCTCCATTCCTTCCGCCTGTGATAAGATCAGATATGTGTATCCCGCATGATTTTTCATTTTGGAAAATTCCTCATCCGTAAGGCGTCCCGGCTTTTCTAAGATGTCATTCCCGATCGCAACCTTCCCAATATCGTGCAGGGCACCTGCCATATACATTTTTAACACTGTCTCAGCATCATCCCCAAGATATGCTGACAATCTGGCTGCATTTTCTGCAACACCAAGTGAATGACGGCTTGTAAATTCAGATTTGTAGTCGATGATCTTTGCAAACAGATTGGCAAAATTTTTGCACATTTCATCGCTGAAATCCCGCTTTTTTCTCGGAACAATATTCCACAGCCGCTCTTCTAAATCTGCATCTCCAAGGCTTAAAAAATGTTCTTCCCCAAAAACGTCCAAAAAAACATCCACACATGCATCATCAAATTTTGTCCCTTTATTTTTCAAAAGATAATCTTTTGCGCGCTGCCACACGGCATCATCAAATACCGGCGTCCGGCAGAACGCATCTAAAATATCACACAGATGAATGATCCTTGCAAAAAGAGGGATCTCTTCCCACGTTTTTCCAAATGGTCCGCTTCCATCGGCATTTTCATGGTGATATAAAATCACATTTTTCACATCCGTCAGAAACGGGTACATTTTTAAGTTTTCTTCCCCGTAAATGCAGTGGATGCCAAGCTGCTTTGACGTTATATTTTCCGTATTATTTTTTGTAAGGTCATTGTGAAATTCCTCATGAATATACTGCGTCAGCGCATTGTCATGCAACAGCGAACATGCCGCAAGATCCTGCAGGGCATCTCCTGTAATTCCCATTTTTTGTGCGGTACATACGCTCATATATGCAACTCTTTTTCCATGCTTCGTCGCAACATGGGTCAGTTCCGCTTCGACACAGTCGAGTGCATAAGAGCATGCACCAAGCAAACCAATAATGTCTAATTCCATTTCCCATTCACTTTCTTTTTTATTTTTTCTATCTTAGCACACCAAAATGACTTTTTATAATAATACAGACCAAACCCCTGTTTTACAAATGCTTCTGCTATAAAATTTTCAAATAATGCACCTTTATAAATTCCAAGATTTTTATTTGCCCGAAGATCCTCTTCATAATCAATATTTATCTGTCTTTGTAAACTTTCATTTCTGTATCAGAAAAAGGTCTGCATTCCGTCATATTTTCCATCCAGCTTAAACGCTTTCAACGCTGTCGCCATATCGGGATACTCCTTTTATAATTGCTTTCGGCAAAATAGAGGATCGATTCTGTTTTTCCAATCTGCCTTGCCCCTTTGATAATCAACGGTAAATGATCCGGATCACTTTTCCATTCAATTAAATACTGATCTATTTTTTTAATACATACAAATCCTCATTTTAAAGTTTTTTCTTCATACGATATTCCCACGTTTCGCTGCTCATTATAACACATTTTATGAGCCATAAATATTATTTATTTCACATTTTATGAGCTTTATTTTTATATTTTCTCACATTTTATGAGGATTTTTTCTTTAATTTTTCACATTTCATGTTTCACTTTATCATTCCAACAATTTCTGCCACACGCTTTCCCCATGTTTCACTTTCCTGTTGAAGTTCCGTAGCACTGCGAACCTTTTCGATAAACTCTGCTTCATTCAAAACAAACAACCAGCTTATCTGTGGTTTTATTCTACCACGAATAAGCTGGTTTGTGTAAAAATAATTATTGTCTCACTAATAGGAGAAATCCGAAAGAAAATCGGAACTGTCTTATAAGTATCATAAAATTTTAATTCCATAAATTTATGGGAATTATGGAATATATATTGATATCTTTCTTGTAAAAAGATCAAGTTTCCTGTCTGTAGTCATTTTGGCAAACTTGAATTTACTTGCTTTTCTTCTCTTTGCTGCGTCTCACTAATGCGATAA